>Ga0209988_10003561_pt1 | contig 10298 bp, 14 predicted proteins | sample N075metaG_FD_183115 | JGI IMG/M metagenome (GOLD analysis project Ga0209988, IMG submission 183115) | Deep subsurface microbial communities from Kermadec Trench to uncover new lineages of life (NeLLi) - N075 metaG (SPAdes) (version 2) | ecosystem: Environmental > Aquatic > Marine > Ocean trench... | reverse complement strand
GCGCTCGCGAACGCGATTTTCGAGTACCTGGAGATCTTCCACAATCGGCGACACCGACACTCGTCGCTTGGCATGGTCTCGCCCGTGGAGTATGAAATGCAGCACGCATCATGAACGGCAGCGCGAATCCAGTTATCCGCCTCCGAAAAACGCAGGACACACCACTTAGCCTAGAAGGTCCTGGAGTCCGAATCCTGCTGACGGGATACACGAAGGGCTTCGACCGCGCCTCTATGGTGTGCGGTAGCCTTTGGATCCCAGGAGGAGCACCGTGAGAGAGTCGAATGCGTCTTCAAAGATTCAGACCTTGGTTGGATGGGGGTTGCTTGCCGTCGGCATCGCCGTTTTCGCAGTGCGCTTCTTGCACGAGGGTGCGTACGCAGTGCCCCGCGGCGGGAACCTGTTCGGCGGGCTGGGTGCGTTGCTGCTCGGCGGTTTGTTGGTCTGGCCGGCCACGCCGGGCGGGCTCGGTTGGCTGGCACTGGCGGCGAGCCCCGTTGTGCTCTTCTTCGGGCTCTACGCCACGATGTCGGAGCTCGAGGAGGTGGTGTCGCTCTACGCCACGGATAGCTCCGGCCGGCCGTCGGAGCTGCGGCTCTGGATCGTAGACCACGAGGATGGCGAGTGGGTGGGGATGTCGCGCACGAAGGCGATCGAGCACTCCCTGGATGGCGCGCGCATCAAATTGCTCCGAGGGGGGGAGACCCGCTGCGTAATGCCGGTGCTCTACGAAGATCGCCCGACCGTCAGAGTGATCCACGCCCTCAAGGTCGAGAAGTACGCGGTGGCCCGTGCCTCCGCTGCGATCGGCCTCTACCCCCGCGAGGCGAGGGATACCGCTGTGTCCCTGCGACTCGATCCGTGCCACGAGTGAAGTGAGCCCCAAAATTCGGATCGGGCAAAGAAATTCAGTCTTGAATCCGAATGGCGTGATGCGAAGAGGGTGAGCGTTCGCGCCATTGTCGCCGGCTCTCGAAATAGCCGGAGCCGTTGGCCTTCGAGAGCCCGGCCTCTTCTCAGGGCTCGAACGCACAGAGCAGGCGCACGGCGATACTCCTTCGTGACCGTTGCGCACCATCGTCACCTGGCTGCCGGAACGACGTGTGGAACGCGTGCCTCGAAAGGCCTGGCCGTGCAGGTCGTGAGTCGGCCTGCTTGAAGAACCACACTTCCTCTGGCGTCATGTTCGAGAGGTACATCCAACGATGAGCGGCGTTATGCGTCACCGTACTAACGAGGATATTTCCCTTTTCTACCGTCGCCCCACGTGGCAGACCATGCACATCCTGAGCGGGATCGAGCGTCGTCCAGTCGAGAATCGCCAGCGGGTTATCCGAGACCACACGGCCGAAAGGTTTCCATGTATTGACGAACATCAGGTCCAGACGCAACGCTTCCTTTTCGGGCACGCCTCGTTTCGTCAACATCTTGTGTGCTCGGTCAAAGACGACGTCCGCGAAGTCTGCATGGGCCGCGCGTGCATAAGATCCAAGCAAGCCCCTAGATTTGTCTTCGGTAAATTTTTGAGTACCCAGCGCAAAGACGTGTTTCGGGCTTCGGCCATCACTGACGACCGTTCGTCTGGCCAGCTCGATGATCTCCGGCCAGAAGATTTCTCGAATTTTGACTTCTCTCTCTTCGAGGAGAATATCCAAGGTCTCTGGTAATGCTGTCTTGAGGTTGGCTAGGCAAAAGCCTTGGGTGTCGATGTCGAGCCTCTCGAGCTCGGGCCGCGCATCGTAGATTTTCATCTCACGTGGATCGAGATTCGCGAGACCCGCCTTCGAACCTTGCGCTCGGCTCTCCATGAACTCGCCGCCCTGAGCGAGCCCCTTGCCACTTGGGTCGAGCCCGACTCTCTCACTTCTGGGCTTGGCATAGTTGATGATGCCCAATAGGGAATTGGAGGTTCTTGGTTCGCTCACCGTATCCACCTCATCGCCGACCTCTATCTTGGGGATTCGAAACGTGCGGGAACGTGAGTCGTGGTGATCTCGGCGAGCAGCTTGCCTCCGTCCCCGGTGACCGAGGTGCGGATCACGGTGACGCTTCGCCGACAGCGCCAGTCGCTAGGTTGTCGGCCCGCGGTAGGATGACGCCGCCATTATTGGCTCCGGTCGGGTTGCAGTGGTGCGCTTCGATACGGAGGCGGCCTCGGCGGGGCATGCCTGGCTCGGAATCGTCAAAGCGCATTCCGACGAATGGGTCGAAGGGGGTCGACGGGCTGTCCGCTGGGGCTGCGCCCCGATCCGCGTCACGGGTCCGACTCATCGGATGTCCTCCATGCCGCATCGGTTCTACTTCGCCTCGATCAACATCGAATTCGCCGTCTCGTCGATCCAGCGCATCAGATGGTCTTCGTCTCGCGTATCCGGAAGAAGTGTCAGGCGATCCACGCCCATGTCGCGATATCGCATTGCGTCGTCGACGGTCGCCCGCGGCAGCGGCGTGATCGAGATCTCGAGCCGGCCGAGCGTTGCGTCCCGACCTTCCGTTTCTTCGATTTCGGCCAGTTTCTTCAGATAAGTCGTTCCGTGTTCGTGATCGACGAAAAAGCCGTACCAGCCGTTGCCCCTCCGAACCGCACGTCGAAGCGCAGGCGAGCTGTGTCCGCCGACGTGAATCGGTGGATGCGGATCTTGAATGGGGCGAGGTTGAGCGTCGATGCCTGCAAATTGCACCGTGTCTCCCGAGAAGGTCGGATTCGTCTCGGTCCAGAGTGCCTTGATCGCGTCGATGTACTCGTCGGTGCGCGCACCGCGATCGTCGAAGCGAATGCCCATGGCGCGGAATTCCGGCTCGAGGTAACCGGCGCCGACGCCGAACAAGAGTCGCCCCTGCGACACCACGTCGACCGTCGCCAATTCCTTGGCGAGCTCGACGGGATTTCTCTGCGGCAAGATGATGATTCCGGTTCCGAGCTTGAGCGTCTCGCACTGGCCAGCGAGGAACGCCAACCAGGTGGAAGTGTCTGCGAATGGAGTCTGCGGGGCCGAGGGAGAAGGCGGGACCTGCGGATCGGGCAACACGATGTGTTCTCCGGTCCAGACCGACTCGAAGCCGGCCGCCTCTGCCGCCTTGACCGTGCGTGATGCGATTCCAGGATCCGCGAGAATTCCATTGTTGATGCCGAAGAGACCGAATTTCATGGGGGGACTCCATAGTCGAGAGCGATTAGGGGACAGGCTAGCGCGAACTGTGTCCGGACATCGGGAACGAAGGGAAATGCCCGGGCCGACAGAAAATTCGAACCTCGGTCGACTTGAAGACCGCGGCGCGAAGGAAAAAGAAGCCCCCTATTCGGTTTCGCCGATAAGTCAAGATATGACAATCAAGCCTCGAATGGGCCAGACTCACTCCGTTTCGGGACGACCTCGTCGGTTCCGTCTGGGAATACTTTTGTCGATTCTTCACTTTTCATCGTTACTCCTCTGCATTAGTTTGACGGCGCCGACATGATCTCTTGTACGAGCAGGGCCCGCTGGATCTGACCGGTGGCCGCGGTTCGCGGAAGGCCATCACGAACTTCGACCCGTCGCGGGTGCTTGTAGCCGGCGAGCCGTCCATCACAATGCATCTGCAAGTCCAAGAGCGAGGGCGCGCTCCCGACCGCGGACACGACGACGGCGCAAACGATCTCACCCCAATCCGCATCGGGCAGTCCCACGACCGCAACCTCTTTGATGCCCGGGAGTTCGGCGAGCACTGCTTCGACCTCGGCGGGCGAAACGCTCTCTCCGCCTGTGCGTATGATCTCCTTTTTGCGGCCGACGATGGAAAGGAATCCCTCCGCGTCGAAGGCGCCGAGATCACCCGTATGGAAGAAGCCGTCGCGAAGCGCTGTCGCGGTCGATTCTGGATCGCCAAAATATTCGTCCATCAGGTAGGGACTCCGGACACAGACTTCGCCGTCGTCGGCGAGCCGAATTTCGCCACCCGGCGCGGCGCGACCAACACTTCCGTGTCGCTCGAGCACATCGGCATCCCCGAGCACCGTGGCGGAGCCCGTCTCGGTCGAACCGTAAAAGATGCGAAGAGAAGCGGTCGGGAAGCGCTGCTTGAGACTCCGTACGAGCTCGATTGGCGTTGCGGAAGTCCCGGTGTCGATCTCGCGGAGGCTCGAGAGATCGTATCGATCGAGGTCGGCCTCGAGAATTCGTCGCCAGACCGCGGGAATGCAGTAAAGCCGATTGGCTCGACGACGTTCGACCGCTTCGAGCAACGCTTCGGCCGAGGGCCTTGGCACGATGACGATCTCTCCGCGCGTTTGCCACGCAGCCAGCGCCAGGGTGAAGGGCGCCATGTGGAAGAGAGGGAACATGCAGACCGAGATCTCGGGCCGATCGCGAAACACGCCCTGAAAACTGCGCAGGTAGTTCGCGCGATGGGACAACACGACAGCCTTCGGTCGTCCTGTGCTGCCGCTGGTAAAGAACAACATGTGGGGGTCGGTCTCGTCGAGTTCTGGATCCTCGTAGGGCTTTCCATCAAATGCATTTCGCTCCGCATCGTGTTCTCGCGGAAGACATCGCGCGCCGATCGACTGAGCGACCTCTTTGCCGACATCCGACTTCCGATTGTCGACAATCAGGAACCCGGGCTTCGCAACGCCCGCCACGTCGATCGCCTCTTGGGCTGTGAACTCTGAATTCAGCGGAGCAAAGACCGCGCCGAGTCGTGAGAGACCGGCGAAGAGCGATAGAACCTCGAGGTCCCCGTCCATCCACCCCACGACACGATCTCCTCGGCGTACGCCGTCCGCATGCAGCCGCCAGGCCCAGCGATCGGCAGCGCGGTCGAGTTCCGCATGGGTGAGCGTCTCGTCTGCGAGGGAAGCGGCAACGCGCGTGGGTACGGCCGCCGCGTTCGTTCGCAGCAGATGGCCGATCAAGAGCGACGCGCTCCTTCCCTTCATGACTCTGCCCTTCCTCGCCCCGGTTGGCAGCGAATCGTCGCCATGCCCGAGACCCAGACACTACGCCGACGCCCACAGCCGTGGCGCACGTCCGCCAGGTTGCGCGATCGCCGAATCGAGAATACCATTCTCGTAATGCAGAACAATGATCTTCTGATGGAGAACTCGGCTCTCGCGGCGATTTCCCCCCCAACTCACGCTTCTCGCGCCGTCGAGCGCACACTGGCTCGGCAGCGCGCCGCCTACGAATCCGAAGTGCGCCGACTCGTGGAAGCGACCCTCGTCTTGATCGAGCGGACCGGCGATCTGGAGCCCACCGTTAGCGCCATCATCCAAGAATCGGGACTCAGCAACCAAGCGTTCTACAAGCATTTTCGCTCCAAGGACGAACTCTTCGTCGCCGTCCTCGATGAGGGCATGCGAATTCTCGCGAGCTATCTCGACCATCGGATGCGCGCCGAAAGCGAACCGACCGAACGTGTCCGTGCCTGGATCGCGGGACTGCTCGAGCAAGCGCTCAACCCGCAAGCAGCCGCAGCCACGCGACCCTTTACGCGATCGCGGGATCAGTTGGCGACCCGCTTTCCGGATGAGGTCGCCGAGTCCGAACGTCAGCTGACCGGACTCGTCGCCGCCGCGATACGTGAAGGTCAAGACGCGGGCGATCTCGCCACGACGACGCCCGAACGAGATGCGGAGTCGCTCTACCACCTGGCGATGGGCTGGATCCACGCACGCCTGCGCGAATCCGAGCCGCCCGACCGACACGATGCCGATCGCCTGATCGAGTTTGCGCTCGCTGGCTTGCTTCGCCCGGCATCCGCCAAGTCCTAGCCCTCGGAGTTGATCGTTGGAACACGAAATCACCATCACCGGGATCGGCGGCCAGGGCATACAGCTGGCCGGACAGATTCTTGCGCGCGCCGCGATCGTCGAAAATCGTGAAGTCATGATGTTAGGCATTTACGGCGGAACGATGCGTGGCGGAAATACCGAGTCCACGATCATCATCGGTGATGCTCCCCTCATCAGCCCGCCGATCGTGTCGCAAGTTGGATCCGCCCTCGTCATGCATCACCAATTCTGGACAGCGACCCAGGCGAAACTTCGGCCACGGGCGCTCCTCATGATCAACTCGAGCCTCTTCGAGGGGGAGCTCGATCGAGTGTCACATCACATTGTCGAAATTCCGGCGACGCGGCTGGCCGCCGATGCGGGCTCGCCGCTCGCCGCTTCGCTCGTTCTGCTGGGGGCCTATGCAAGGGTCACGGAAATCGTGGGCCTGGACGCGCTCACGCAAGGCCTTCGAGAATCACTCCCGCCCTATCGTTCCCAACACCTTCCGCTGAACGAGAAAGCCTTGCGGCTCGGATACGACCCAACGCCGGCGACGTCCCTTCCGGCCTGGTCCGAAGACGCGAACGCGGGAACCCATCTCCGACCCGTCGCCCAAACCTCCAGCGCTTCCCCGCACGCCTATGAGGTCAAACCATGAGTGTCGTGTCGCGCGGCACCGTCCGAATCGCAACCGAGCGCTGCAAGGGTTGCGAACTCTGTATCCCCGCGTGCAAGCCGAACGTGCTCCGGATGTCGACCCGGCGAAATGGACAGGGCCTGGCCTATCCGGAACTGCTCCCGGGCTGTACCGGATGCAACGCCTGCTTGCTCGTCTGTCCGGATTTCTGCTTCGAGGTCTATCATTTTGACGAACCAGTCATTCACGATGTCGTGCTACGGGAATCGACAAGATGAGCCGTCGCCTGATGGAGGGTTCCGAGGCGATCGCGCACGCGGCCATCGCTGCAAACTGTCGCTTCTTCGCGGGCTACCCGATGACGCCCTTTACGGAGCTACTCGAAAACTTCGCGAAACATCTCCCCGCCCAGGACGGCGTCTGCATCAACGCGGAAAGCGAGATCGAAGCGATCGGCATGGCCTGGGGCGCGGCGGCCACCGGCGCCCGTGCCGCAACGGGTTCGACCGGCCAGGGCCTGGCCCTCATGCAGGAATCGCTTTCGGAGATCTCGCGGGCCAGTGTGCCGCTTGTCATCTTCAACATGGCCCGTGGCCAGGGCGACTACTACCAGGCCACCCGCGGTGGCGGTCACGGCGATTACCGATTGATGGTGCTGGCTCCGGTCGACGCCGAAGAGGCGGTGCATCTCACGCAGCTCGCCTTCCATCTTGCGGATCAGTGGCGCCACCCGGTGCTCGTCTACGGCGACTATCTCCTCGCTCACACGAGTCAGGCCGTCGAGATCACGCCCGAGAATTTCGGGGAGCTTCCAGACAAGGATTGGGCGGTCGATGGTTCGCTCGGCGGCACTGGACGCTCACGCAATGTCAATCCGATCGGCATGCGCAAGGGTGAAAAGGGCATCGATCCCGAAGCGTTCTGGGGAGCGCTCCAGGAGAAGACCGAGCACATCGCGGCAACCGAAACACGCTTCGAAGCGGAGGGGTGTGAGGATGCCGAGATCGTCATCGTCGCCTTTGGCACACTTGCCCGCTTTGCTCGCTATGTGGTCCGCGAACTGCGCGCCGAGGGCATGCGCGTCGGGTTGTTCCGTCCGATTACGCTCTGGCCCTTTCCATCCGAGGCGCTCGCCAAGGCGACGGCTGGCGCACGACGCGTGGCCGTGCTCGAACAAAATGCGGGGCAAATGATCGATGACGTGCGGCTTTCGATCCTGGGTCGAGTTCCCGTTGTCTCGATCGGGGGCATCTCGACCGATGCCGCTGGATTTGGAATCGGGCCGCTTCTGGACGCGACCGTCATCCGCGGACGGATCGAGGGTGTTTTGAAGGAGGCCGCGGCATGAGCGACGCTTCGGATCTTCAGATTCTAGACACGACGAAGCCGCCTTCACAACCGGCGCAACAGACCGGCGAGTTCCATCCCGGACTCCAGCTCACGACCGATCACGATCTATGTCCGGGCTGCGGCGAACCGATCGCGCTCCGAATCCTACTCGAATGCATCGAGGAACTCGGTCTCGCCGAGCGCACGATCGGCGTGATCGGAATCGGCTGCTATACGGCACTGACTTCGATGATCGACGTCGATCTGATCCAGGCTCTCCACGGCCGTGCGCCTTCGGTTGCGACGGGCGCGAAACGCATGCAGCCCGACAACCTGCTCTTTACGCTCCAGGGCGATGGCGACATGGTCAACGAGGGACTCCAAGAGGTTCTTCACACGGCCGCGCGCGGGGAACGCGTCACTTGCATCCTTCTCAATAATGGCGTCTTTGGAGAAACGGGCGGCCACATGACGGCCACCACGGTCCTGGGCCAACGAACCAAGAACACGATCGAGGGCCGCGACGCCGACTATCACGGTCATCCCATTCTCATCACCGATCTGATCGCACAGCTGGGCGGGACGGGATACGCCGCGCGCGGCTCGGTTCACGACGCCGCATCGATTGGGCGAACGCGAAGGCTCGTTATGCGCGCATTCGAGAACCAGATGCGTGGCGACGGGTTTTCCTTCGTCGAAATCTTGACCATGTGCCCGACGGGATGGTTCATTCCCACCGCGGAGGGACCCGACTACCTGAACGATGTTATGGCACCCATCCACCGGCTGGGGGAGCTCAAGGCAGGGGGCGTCATGGTCGGCACGGACCCCAACGAGAGCGTTTCGAATCGGGCGGAGTAGAATTCATGATCCGCAGATGGTTATGGAGATCGTTAGCTAGAAGACCCGGTGTCCGGTCTCTGGGCGTCTTGTTTATGGTCCTCGGGCTGGGCTGCGCCTCTTGGGAAGCCGAGCACAGCGTGACTATCGACGCGCCTCCTAGAACGGTCTGGAAGATCCTGATCGATCTGCAGCGCTACGCAGCCTGGAATAGCTATTCACCGAGTGCAGTAGGGTCGCTTCGCGAAGGCGGTGTCGTCACGATCGAGGCGCGACTCGGCGAGGAGGTCCGCATCGTCGACAATCTTGTCACCCGATTCGAGCCCGAGCGAGCGCTTTGCTGGCATTCGATGAATTGGTTTGAGCATCTGGCACGTGGGACTCGCTGCCGACTTCTCGAACCCGTCGGCGTGAACGCCACCCTCTTCCGTCATCATGAAATCATGGAAGGCCCGCTCGCTTGGCTCATCGAGAAAATCTACCGGCCGCGTATCGAAGCTGGCCTCGCCCAGATGAACGAGGACTTGAAACGTGCGGCGGAAGGCGCCGCGCCATGATCGAGTCGCGGACGCTTGCCGCCATCGACTACATGAACCCGATTCTGGTTCGGCTACTGCATACGCCGGTCCTTCATTGGCTTGCGAGCCCCGGCCTGATGACGATTGGTCTACGTGGTCGACGCAGCGGCCGGTTTTTCCGATTTCCGGTTGGCTATCACGATCAGTCGGACGCTGTCGTCGTGCTGGTCTCGGACGCGAAGGGTCGTCATTGGTGGCGCAATTTCGAATCGCCCTGGCCGGCGACACTGCGGATCCGCGGCGGCGCGAGGGCCATGATTGGCGAAGTTCTCGATTCGGGAACCCATGAATTTGTCAATCGAGTCGGCGCCGCCTTCGCTCGAGCAGCCTTCATTCCTAGGATCTTTGGCATCGAATTCGATCCCGCCCGTGGTCTTAGTCATGAACAGGCGAAGACATTCGGGAAAACGGCCGCCGTGGTGCGCTTTCACGCCGTCGACTCACGTGACAATCACGACGATCGCGATGATGATTGGAAAATTGCATGATTCAACCCCCCCCGGAGCCATCCTGATGTGGTTCGAGCTTCAGCCCGTCGAACTCGACTTCCTCGACTCGGCCCCGCGCCGATGGGTCGTAAACGCGCGGTTGAGCGCACCTCGAACTGCGGTCTGGAACGCTTTCGTTGATCCGGGAACATGGCGTCATTGGTGGCCCGATGTCCTCGAGGCAACTTATCCTGGAAGTACTCCTCCGCATGGTGTTGGGACGCGCCGCTTCTCTCATGTGCGTCGTCAATACTACGAGGAAACCATGTTGGCCTGGGACGAGGGCGTCCGCTGGGCATACCGGATCGATCGCATGACCCTTCCGCTATCGAGCGCACACGTCGAGTGCACAGAGTTCGAGGATGATGGGGCAGGAACGTGTCTGCGCTGGACACTTGCCACGAAGCCTCGAATAATGCTGCGAGTCACGGGTCCCTTCATGGAGGGAATGCTGCAGAGCTTGTTGGCGCGCGCGGCCAGAAATCTGGATCGCCACTTGGGAATGTGAGGGCTTGATTCCGAGCGGGTTCGAATGCACGATACAGCACACTCTGCCTGTGGGTTCTCCTTATTCATCCGGACGGACTCGGACTCGTTTTCGCCCCGCTCTGGGCCCCGTCGATCAACGCCCGAAGTGAGGGAATGAACTCGAAGTGTATCCCGTCAGCAGGATT
>Ga0209988_10003559_pt1 | contig 10299 bp, 7 predicted proteins | sample N075metaG_FD_183115 | JGI IMG/M metagenome (GOLD analysis project Ga0209988, IMG submission 183115) | Deep subsurface microbial communities from Kermadec Trench to uncover new lineages of life (NeLLi) - N075 metaG (SPAdes) (version 2) | ecosystem: Environmental > Aquatic > Marine > Ocean trench... | reverse complement strand
GAGCACGCGAACGCTCCTCGCTTTGGCCGTACCGAGCGCGCTGTTCACGATACTGACAAACGGCTATCGCGTCGTGGATCAGTATTTCATCCAGACCGTTTCTACAGCTGCCCAAGCAGCGATCGGCTCTTCCGTCTTCGTTCTCATCCTCTTCTACGCAGCCTTCGAGTTGATAGCGGCCGGCACCGGTCCGCTCGTTGCCCGCGCGACGGGCGCGGGGGATCGACCACTCCGTCGGGCCATCCTGGGCACCAGCCTTGCGGGTGCGATTTTGGTGACGTCGATCCTCATGCTTCTCGGTATCGCGGGCGCGCCGCTCATCGCAAGCTCGCTCGGTCTTTCCGGAGACGCGGCCGCCCAATGCGTCCTGTATCTCCGCACGCTCTGCTGGACGATCCTGCCGCTCGCGCTCACGCCCGTTGTCGACCAAGGCTTCATCGCAATGGGAAATGCACGGGTGCCGATGGTCCTGCACGCCATCTCTCTCGCGCTCAATATCGTGCTCACGCCACTGCTCATTCACACAGCGGGTCTCGGGATCGCGGGGGCCGCTCTCGCATCGAATACGTCACGGGCAGTCGCGACGGCGCTAGGTCTCGTCATGCTGCGGCGCCTGACGGGGCTCCGGTTTTCGGATATCCGCATCACGCCCGAGCTTCGAAGAGTGCTGCGCGTGGGCTATCCGATGGCGCTCGGCGTCGCGGCCTATGCGCTCGTCTATTGGGCGGTCTTGAAGACATCGGTCTCGCCCTTGGGGCCCCACGTCAACGCGGCGCTCGGCATCGGCTTCAACGCCCTCGAAGGCGTGACGTGGCCTCTGTTCCACGGCCTCTCGCTCGCAGTGGCCTCACTCGTGGGCCGCTATCTCGGAGCCGGCCGACAGGATCTCGCGAAAGCTACGATCCGACTGGCGCTCCCGATAACCCTCGCAGCTGGGGGGGTGTCCTCGCTCGTTTTCTGGCTCGCCGGCCCGTTTCTCACCGGCCTTTTTACAAACGACGCTGCCGTTCACGCCGCCGCGAGTGAATATGCTGTGATCCTGGCCGCTTCGCAGCTCTTCGTCGCTCTGGAGTCTTTGACCGAGGGAGTTCTCGCAGGCGCCGGAGACACGCGCTCGGTGTTCATTTATTCGGCTCCCGTCAACGCGCTCCGCATCCCGCTCGCATGGTGGTTCGCCTTCCCGCTCGGCTGGGGCGCCCCGGGTATCTGGTGGGTCATGAACCTCACGACCTACATCAAGGTGCTCGGAAAAGGCTATGCAGTATGGCGCGGGAAATGGGCGGAGATGGACCTGTAAGCCTAGCGCAGGCTTCCGTAGATCTTCTCGCGATAGAGGCGTTCGAGCTCTAGATTGCCGAGGGCGAAATGGACGTCCGAGAGCTTCAACCAGATGGAATCTGCGTCTTCACGGCTCTCGGCGCTCGCCTCGTAGCGAGCTTGGGCCGCGAGCAGGTCACCGGCGTAAAACGCCGCGTCGCCCTGCCGCTCGAGCCAACGTCCTGTCGGAAGCTTCATCCTCTCGAAGAGAGACGCCATCCGCTCGGCATAGAGCTGGGCTTCGTTGTAACGCTTCTGCCACAGGAACACGTAGAAGCGGAGGTCCGCCGAGAGCGCGGCGCTGATGAGAGCCGGCCATTCGGCGGGGAACTCGGATTTCAATGCGTCCGCGAGCCCCGGTCCGATATCCCCGGACCACAGCCGTTTCACGAGCTCGTGAGTGAAGGCTTTGGTCGAGCTTTCGGCGGACGCCTTTAGCCATTGCTCGGCGCTCTCGAGATCCTGCCGCGCAATCCCGATCGTCGCCGAGAGCGCGGGAAATCGCGGGTCGTCTTGCCACAACGGGTAGATGTCGAGCAGCAGCGCGTCGGCCTCGGGCCACTTCTTCGCGCGCGCGAGGGCGAGCACCTCGGACATCGCATAGATTTTCCCTTCCGGTGCTTTGTCGCGCGCGCGCCGGAAGAGCTCGAGAGCCTCAGGAGGAGCGTCACACCCAAGGCGCCAGTCACGCATCGCGGATAGCCGGCGGCGCAGAAACGGTGTGAGCTCACGCGTCAATTTCAACGCCACGTCGGCATCCGTGAGGAGCGACATGCCGCCGGCCGCAGCAAGCTCGGATAAGTCGGTAGACGCGAATCCGAAATCCGCATAAGCCAGGACGGGCGCGCAGCCGGGCTTCTCGTAAAGACGCACCAGATAGCGGTCGTACATGTCGACAAAAAGCATCCGGCGACCGGGCGCCACGAACGGCGTCTCGGAAACGGGGATGTCGTTCGTGATGGCGATGTCGTCGATGTAAAACCAAGCGTTCGACCGATCTCGGCCGGGAAGATCTCCGATGAACGAGTACTTGCGAAGCCCTGAACCTGGGATGCCCACCGCGTTGACTTGCTCCGCAAGAGCCACGACCGGATCGTCCTGCCCCTCGGCGTGCACCAACAGATCGTAGGTCCCGGCATCAACGTTATAGGAGATATCGACGACGTACCAGGTAAAGGGCTCGACGTCGAAAAGGGGCACATCTTCACCATCCGAGACTTGGTAGAGGGTGCCGCGACGCAGCTTGAGCCAGATAGCCAGCCCGTGCTCACTCATCGAGAAATGGGCGTTTCCGGCAAAGGCGATGTTCATCGGCTCCTCGGTCTCGACGATGAGCATCGCGAAGTGGATGAAGAGATAACCGTGCCACTTGTCCGCAAAAAACCCTTGGAGCTCGGCGAACTGCCCGTCCCCCGCGATGTCCTTGATCTCCACGCTGCGGTAGCCGCTATAGCGGTAGAGCGAGCTCAAGGAAACGCTCCCTTTTGCGCCGTCGAAGACCATCAATGTATAGGGGCCGGTCTCGACGCCCTCCTCCTCGAAGTCATACCAAACAAGGGTGTTCGAGGCGCCATCCTCCAGCTGGGGCTGCTGGGGCACAAAAAGAGACACCGCCGCCGCGAGAAAAAGGACAGGGAGCATATATTATTGTAGCAACCGTGAACCAGAAGCCCCCCACCTTCGTATGTGATTGAGGAGGGAGATTACTGTGATGAAGCATCTGATCGGCGCCGCCGTCATTCTGTGTCTCGCCACGAGTGTTTCCGCCCGCGAAGTCCGCAGTTTCAGCCGCGATTTCGACGCTAAAGGTCTCGACCAGCTGCGCTTGGATATCGCCGTGGGTGTGCTCGAGATCGAGGGCACGTCAGGCGATCGCATCGAGGTCGAGGTGCAGATCGAATGCAATTTTCGGAAATCCAAATGCCGCGATCTGGCCGAAGCTATCGATCTCGTCGCGAGCACCTTCGGGGACGAGATCGCGCTCGAGCTCGACGGCCTCAAAAAGTGGCGATCGCTCGGCATGTCGTTCGAGATCCAAGTGAAAGCGCCTGCCCGGATGGAGCTCGACGTGGAGCTCGGCGTCGGAAGCCTCGACATTCAAGGCTTCGAGAACGACATCACCGTAGACCAGGGTATCGGGGAGCTGAAGGTGACGATGGCCGAGTCGCGCGTGGACTTTGTCGATATCGACGCGGGCCTCGGCGAGGCCAACATACGTTTCACAGGCGGGCATCTGGCCGCGAGTGGAATTTTTGACAACGACCTTCGCTGGAGCGAAGGAAAAGGCGCGGCCCGCGTGCGTCTCGACCTCGGCATCGGCGAAGTCGACCTGCGACTTCGATAAAGACTCGCCACAACAGAGCGCACGTATTAGAGTAGTCGCTCTGTGAAGTGGATGCTGACGATCGTCTTCCGCTGGCGCCCGACGAACACCGAGTGGCAGTACAAGACGGTGATCACCAAGAAACCGCCCGAGCGGTGGCTCGCGGACCGGCTCGAAGCCGTCAAGATCGGCGACGTCGCCCAGCTGGAGGCGAGCGTCCTCTACGCCCGCGAAATTTCCGAGGAAGACGCCGAAGCGCTCGACCTCGTGATCGAAGATTCCGACTTGTAGCTCGTACAGCAAAGCAACTTCCACGACTACCCCGTGCTCCGCATGGACGAGACCCCAGAGATCGAAGTCCACATCGTGAAGAGCAGTGAAGCGCCCACGGGTGTAGGCGAGCCGGGGGTGCCTCCCATTGCGCCAGCGGTCACAAACGCTCTGTTCGCGCTGACGGGAAAGCGGATACGGAAGCTGCCGATTCGTCTGTAGCAGGTGCCCGAGACCTCATCAAACTCGGTTGCGAAAGAAGCCGCAATGGAAAGACCAGTCCATATCGTCTGAGCCTTCCAAGCCGTCGGACGAACACCGTCCAGAAAGAGCCGGCGGACGCAGTGAGAATGAGCCGCCACCGGTACGCCCGGCAGCCCCTGAAAAGCGGCCTACTGTCGCGCCGCTATCACAGGCGCGCTATCAAGTAACGTTCACGGCTAGCGCCGAGCTTCGCGACAAACTCGAACGGCTCGAGTACCATCACGACGATCCCTACGGAATGGGTGGCGATCGTAGTGCGAGCAATGTTCGGCTCCTATGCAAATGCCACAACCTGTACATGGCCAAGCTGGACTTCGGCAAAGAGAAATGGACGCGTACCGTCGTTCAGCCGACCGGGTCGGTGAACCGGCGCCGTCGTTTGAGCTCTGCCCGGGGAGAGTTGAACCGCGCCCGCTTGTTGCGGTGTAGCTTCCGGCCAAAAACACATGGCCCGCCGCTCAATATGCCAGCAGTCCCTTTTCCACTGTCGTCTTCAATTTTTTTCACGTCCTCTGTCCGGAAACGAGCTCGTTGAGGATTTACTTGAAGTCTACGAACACGTGTTCGGTGTGAGAAGACAAATCCGCCGCGGCCAGCGATAGTTTCTCGCGTGATAGGAAGGGCCACGGCGGCGGCTTTGCTCGTTTTGAACGACATGCCTCGGATGACGACGCGCCAGTTGCCCACAGTCCTCCACCGCCTTAAGACCTTGTTGATATATACCTATGTAGATACTACATAAATGTAGAAAGTTTGGAGGGCAAGTGGCAACGACGCAGATTTCGGCACATATCTCAGTGGAAACGAAGGCTCGTCTCGAGCGTTTCGTTAGGAGAAGCGGCCAGACGCGCGGACGCGTTATCGAGGACGCGTTGCTTCAGCACTTGTTGGCTCTCGAGGAACTTCCGAGCAATGTGATCATACCCGCTCGCATCGTGTTGAGTCGCGAGAGCGCCGAGAAAGTTCGGGAGATGATCGCACGTCCTCCTGAGCCTACGGAGGACATGAAGCGTCTCTTCGATGACCGTTGAAATTCGTGCCCTCGAACGTTCGGATGATCGACAAGCGTTCAGCTGCGGGGACGAGGCCCTCGACGTTTATTTTCACCGATATGCCGGGCAGAATCAGTTCCGTCATCAACCTATGTAGCTGTGGAGGCCGAACGTATCCTCGGTTTCGTCACCGTCTCACCGGGCTCTCTCGATGCCGACGACTTAGCCTCAGGCCAAAAAACACCACCTTATCCGGTGCCCATTCTCCGGCTCGCGCGCCTCGCGGTCGATACCTCTGCCAGAGGCCGCGGCTTGGAAAGACACTTCTTCGTTTCGTGATAGAGCTTGCAGAGAAAATGATGGCCGAGCTTGGATGCGTCGGTTTGGTGGTCGATTCAAAACGTGAGGCCACGGAATTCTACGAGCGTTATGGCTTCAAGAGCCTTCAAGTTCTCGAAGGAAATCTACCAGAACATCCTGCACCTATCCCGATGTTCCTGTCGATCGGCTCGACGCCGAAGAAGCGCTCGTGAATTTGATATCACGGCGACCTCAGCTCGATCAACTTCCGGTCCACGTTCCAGTCGACCTCCCCTACATAGAACCAAAGTGGGCGTGACGGGAAGTGTAGTCGTTTGGAGTCCCTTGACCATCGAAATGCGACGCGACGAAGTCGGGCATCTGGGGGTAGTAGTGATACGCCAGCACGATGCCTGCAACCGCCAGCAGCACGATCAGGGCTCGCTAGAAACTCATTCCACCTCCGATGGGTACGGTTGTTGGCGATGAAGTCTTTCAAGTATTGTCGCAAAGTACGATGTCTCACGAGGCGAGCGAGGCAAATTCTACAGGCCGGACGAGGCCGGAGGCGACCCGTGCGAAGGGCAATCTACGCGGCTATAGTGATCGGATGTGGGGGGTGCAGTAGCGACCCCCCATCGCCGGACGCGCGTCCGGCAACGTCTTCTGTGCAGACGCCGGCTGAGTCAGTGGCGGAAGGGTTCATCCTGAGGACCGGGGAAGGCGAGGTGCTCCAGAATGGCATCGTTGTGAAAGCGTCACCGGCCACTGGTACTCTGGGGTCCATTCTCGTGGAGCAAACCTTCCCGAGAGGCGGAGGGACGGCTCTGCACCTCCATGAGCAGGGCGACGAACTTTTCTACGTCGTCTCAGGGCGCGGCACAGCAACGTTGGGTGACTCGACGAACGAGATTGGCCCAGGTGACGTCATCTTCGTCCCGCGAAATGCCGTGCATCGCATTGGGAACCTCAATAGTGACGAGCCGTTGCGGGTCGTCTTCTTCATGGATAGCCCCGAGTTGGTCGAGGAATTCCGCGCCATCCACGAACGGGTTACGTCGGAACCCGATCGACCGATTACGAACGAGGAGCGAGCAGCCATCTCGGAGCGCATTGGCGGCGGGAGAGCGGTGCGATGATAGCGATGCGGTCGTCGTAGCTGAGGGAGACCGTCCTTACGGCTGGGGCGTCGGCTTCGGCGTCTCCTCCGTGCCGCGCAGCAACCGGTCGAACCAGGCAAGGTAACGCTCGTAGCGGTCTTTCTGATAGGACGGCACTCGGATACCGTGGCTTTGCCCTGGATAGATGATGAGCTGCGTGTCGACCCCTCGCCGCCTCAAGCTCTGGTAGAGCTGCTCCGATTGATTGAGCGGCACGTTCCAGTCAACCTCGCCGCAAAGAACCAAAGTCGGCGTCACGATATTGGCGACATGAGTGATAGGTGAGATCTTATTGTAGAGCTCGGCATTCTCCCAAGGCAGGCCGAGCTCGAGCTCCCACTGAAGCTGGTAGTGATCCGTTCCGTAAGCCGAGAGATAGTTCGTCTCGCTCGCGCCGCTCGTCGCCGCCTTGAATCGCCCGGTCTTCGTGATCACATAGTTCGTGAGGATGCCGCCATAGCTCCAACCACCGACGCCCAGCCGTTCCGGGTCCGCGTAGCCAAGCTCGACGACGTGGTCGACCGCCGCCATGACGTCTTCGTAGTCTTTGTTGCCCCAATCCGCCCAAATCGCGTGGCTGAACGCTTCACCGTAGCCCGACGAGCCGCGAGGATTCGCAGAGACGACCACGTAGCCCGCGCCCGCGAAGACGTGCCACTGAGTGTTGAAGCGCGTCGAGTATTGCGATACCGGGCCGCCGTGAATCCACAGGATCGTCGGATAGCGCCGGCCGGCGACGAAGTCGGGTGGTTTCGTGACGAAGCCTTCCACTTCCGTCCCGTCCTTGCTCTTGAAATGAATGTTCTCGACCTCACCAAGCGTTACCTCGCTCAAGAGCACGTCGTTCGCTCTCGAAAGCTGGCGCAAGTCAGCGGTGAAGACTTCCGGCGGCCGCTGTGGGTGCGAGACGAGAAGCGCCGTCTCGCCGGATGGCGCCGCGTGATGGCTCCGGACGTCGCGATCGCCCGCGACGACTCGCGTGACCGCTCCACCACTGACCGGGATGCTCGCCAAATGTTGGTTGCCGCTGTCTTCGAGCAAAAAGAGGATCGCGTTGCCGTCAGGTGCAAAGCTCGGTGAACGGACACTGCGGTCGAGCCCACTGCTCAAAACTCGCGCCTCCCCTCCATCCGCCGGAATCACCGCCAGGTGATCCGTCGCGTACCAGATGAGCTCGGGCTTCAAGGTTGAAACGTGCGCGATCCATTGCCCGTCGGGGCTCCACGCGGGCGAGCGGTCCGCGCCGGGATTGGTGGTGAGCTGACGCGGTTCGCCACCGCCCGCGGGCACGAGAAAGATATCCGAGTTGCTGTTGCCGTCAGGCTCGTCGGTGCGGTTGCTCACGAAAGCGATCTCGCGTCCATCCGGAGACCACGCGGGCGACGCGTCGTCATAGGGCCCGTCGGTAATCTGACGTGACTCTCCCGTGGCGACATCGATGACGTACAGATGCGCACGGCGATCGTCTAGATAGCCGCGTCCGTCCCGCTTGAACTGAAGTCGCGTGATGACGAGGGGAGGGATAGTCTTGGTCTCGGACTCGTCGTCATCAGTCTCAGGCTTCGGATCGCGTGAGACGAGTGTTACGGCCAAGCTGTCGGGTGACCACGCGAAGTCGGAGACGCCGCCTTTCATCGAGCTGAGCTTCCGCGGCTCTCCCCCGCGCAAGTCCAAGAGCCAGATCTGAGTCTTGGCCTTGTCACCACGATTCGAAAGAAAGGCGAGATACCGGCCGTCCGCGCTGAAGCGAGGCCGGTTGTTCGACTTCGTGCTCGTGGTGAGGGCTACCGGGTCGCCGCCGTCCATGGGCACCATGTAGATATTCGAATAGCGGGAATCCTCGTCGAGATCGAGCTCGGAGACAACGTAAGCAACAAAAGCCCCATCCGGGGAAACCCTTGGCTCCGACACGTTCTTGACGGCGAGTGCGTCGGCCACGGAGAAGGGCCTCTCCGCAAAGGCGTTCAGTGAGCTCAACACAGCGAGAAGTGCGGCGGCATAGCGCATCGATATCCTCCTCCCCCGGGAGTCTACTCCAACTCGCGCTTCCCGGGCGTGACGAGACGGCAACCAAGCCGCTCTGCGAAACCGCGTTCCGCGAGAGTGTCGCCGAGCACGAGGCACCGGGCCGGGTCGAGCGCGTATTTCTCGATCAACAACACGCCCAAGCCGGGGAGCGGCTTCCGGCACCAACAAATGGCGGGGCCGGGCTCGTGCGGACAGAAATGAAGCTCGATGTCGAGCCCCTTCGAGGCACGCGCGAAGTCTTCTTGCGCCCGAGCCTCATCGAGCCCGGGAAGATACGCGAGGCAGAAAAGGCGATAGCCCTCGGCGAGATAGCGCTCGAGCGCGCCGCGCTCCTGCAGATGAGCGTAGTCCACGAAAACCGCTTTCCCCGTGCGACCGGACTTGTCCCGCCGCTCGAAAGCAACGCGCTCGATGGCAACGAAACCCTCGTCTTCTCGCGGAGGCTCGAGCTCACGCCGATAGCGGAACTGGGCCTCGGGCGGAAACGTGTTCGGCGACTGGCTCGCTTGGATCTCCTCGGGCGTGAGGAGGCGCCCGTGCCGCTTCACCATGCGCGTGACAGCATTGACCTGCGCTTGCTCGAGCGTCGTTTCGAGCCACAGGCAGCGCACCGCGGCGCCGTGCTTCCACGCGGTCTCGACGACGTCGAAGCGGGAGGCGCGCCGAGGATAGGTGTTGTCGAGCACGAGACGCTTCTCGCCATTCGCGAGTCGGTCGGCGAGCGCGAGCCGTAAGCCCGCAAGGTTGCCTCCCCTTTCGTCACGGTTGAGGCACCCATAGCCCCGCTCGACCCAGCTCTCGGCAAGCGTGCTCTTCCCCGCTCCTGGGTAGCCGACGAAGAGAACGACTTCACCTTCTAGACGCTTCGGAGCCCGCCGTGGCCCGGGACGCCCGGCAGGAAAAGCTTCTTCGAGCTCGGCAATATCGGCGGCGGAAAGAGCGACGTCCAGCGCATGAAGACACGAGACGAGCGTCTCCACACGCGTGACGCCGGGGATCGGCCGGATAACAGAGTGGATGTGTCTAAGCCATGCCAACGCGACCTCGTAAGCCGTAACGCCATGGCGCTTCGCAATCGCCGCGAACGGCTCCTTGCGTCCGATCCGCTTAGCGCGTCGATGCCCTCCAAAAGGGCTGTGAGCGATGATCGCGATCCCGTGCTGCACGCAATGATCGACAACGCCGTTCTTGAGCGGTGTGAGCTCGAACGGGCTGAGCTCGACTTGAACCGCAGCGATGGTCGCCATCGCACGCGCCGCCAGAAGCTGCTCTAGATTGATGTTACAAATCCCGATATCACGGACCTTGCCTTCGTTCTGAAGCGCATTGAGCGCCCGGAGGCTCGTCGCGAGTGGAACTTTCGGGTCGGGCGCATGCAGCTGGTAGAGATCAATACATTCAACGCCGAGCGCACGAAGGCTCGCTTCGCACGCCGCTTTCAGATGCTTCGCGCGCCCATCGGGAATTAAACGTTTCCCCTGGCGCCTGAGCCCGCCTTTGGTCGCGACAACGACGCTTGACGACCTCCCCGCGAGCGCTTTCGCGAGCAGTCGTTCGTTGTGCCCTATCTCGCCTGCCGACGGCGCATAGACGTCCGCCGTGTCGAAGAGCGCCACGCCGCGATCGAGCGCTTCGCGCAAGACTC
>Ga0209988_10003558_pt1 | contig 10300 bp, 8 predicted proteins | sample N075metaG_FD_183115 | JGI IMG/M metagenome (GOLD analysis project Ga0209988, IMG submission 183115) | Deep subsurface microbial communities from Kermadec Trench to uncover new lineages of life (NeLLi) - N075 metaG (SPAdes) (version 2) | ecosystem: Environmental > Aquatic > Marine > Ocean trench... | reverse complement strand
CAAAGGCTCCGCTGCAATGACCACAGCGGCACTCGCCCTACAGGCAGGAATTGGCCCGAAATAGCACTGTCACGGCGGAATGTCTTCGAGGCAGGTCGGGATCTCGAGGCGGTCCGGCTTCGCCATCGCTGAGTCCGACGCCTAGGCGTGCGCGTCGGGGATCGACGCCTCGCGGTCGATGCTCCAGGGTGCGGTGGAGAAGCGGTCGGGGCAGCTCCGCTCCCAGCGATCGGACCATTGCTTGGGCACGCGGCCGTCGAGCAGGCAGCCGTCTTCGAGATATTCGTAGACCTCGCTGAAGGGCTTGATGGTCACCCCGTCGACGCGTCGCAGGACGTTGAGTGGTTGGAGGTCATCCGGGCAGCTGAGGCCGTTGCTGGCCAGCAGCTCGAGGAAGGAGCGGATCGTATCCTTGTGGTAGCGCGCCACGCGTTTGGCCTTGTCCGCCACCACCAGTCCCTGCACGCGTCCGGGTTCGTGGGTGGTGATTCCGACCGGGCACTCGTTGGTGTTGCAACGCCGCGCCTGGATGCAGCCCAGGGAGAACATCATTCCCCGCGCGCTGTTGCACATGTCGGCACCCAGGGCGAGCGCGCGGATCATGTGGAAGCCCGTCGTGATCTTGCCCGCCGCGATGACGCGGATCTTGTCTCGCACCCCCACGCCGCGCAGCGCGCTGTTCACGAAGAGCAAGCCGTCGCGCATGGGCATTCCGACCGAGTTGCTGAGTTCGATCGGAGCCGCGCCGGTTCCACCTTCGGCGCCGTCGACGGTGATGAAGTCGGGCAGCAGCCCGGTCTGGATCATTGCCTTGCAGATCCCCAGGAACTCGCTGCGGTGACCGACGCAGAGCTTGAATCCCACCGGTTTTCCGCCCGAGAGTTCGCGCAGCTGCTGGACGAATTCGAGTAACCCGCTGGGCGACGAAAACGTGCTGTGGGCGGGCGGCGAGACCACGTCGCTTCCCATCGGAACGCCCCGGATCCGCGAGATCTCGGGCGTGATCTTGGCGGCCGGCAGGATGCCGCCGTGTCCGGGCTTGGCGCCTTGGGACAGCTTGATCTCGATCATCTTGACCGACGCGGCGCGAGATTTCTCGGCGAAGGCCTCGGGGTCGAAGCCGCCCGTCTGGTTGCGGCAGCCGAAGTAGCCGGTGCCGATCTGCCAGACCAGATCGCCCCCGTGCTCGAGGTGGTAGTGGCTGATCGAGCCTTCGCCGGTGTTGTGGTAGAAGCCGCCGCGTTTTGCGCCCAGGTTCAGGGCGAGGATGGCGTGGGCGCTGAGCGAGCCGAAGCTCATCGCCGAGATGTTGAGGTGCGATGCGTCGTAGGGCTGGGTGCAGTGTTCGCCGCCGATTCGGATGCGAGGCTCCTCTTCCGGCACGGGGCGGGGCGCCAGCGAATGGGTCATCCATTCGTAGCCGACCCGGTCGACGTCGCGTTGGGTGCCGAAGGGGAGCGTGTCCGTCGCTCCCTTGGAGCGCTGATAGATCACCGAGCGGAACTCCCGGCTGAAGGGCATGCCGTCGGTGTTCGATTCGACGAAATACTGCTGGATCTCCGGCCGGATCGCCTCGAAGAGGTAACGACCGTGTCCGATCACCGGGTAGATCCGCAACAGCGAATGCTGGGTCTGGATGACGTCGTGCAGCCCGAGGGCGATCAACGGCCCGACCAGCACGAACAGCCAGAGCGCGTGGGGCGTCAGCACGGCGCCGAGCAGGATCAAGGTCGGCAACCCGATCGCTGCAGCAAAGAAAACCCGACGGACCATGGTGGGTCAGTGTACCGCCTGCGGGGTCGGATGTGGCTCGCTGCTTTGGCGCGTCTGGCGCGCGCTGCTTTGGCGCGTCTGGCGCGCGCTGAGGCTTCAGGCGCTGTCGAGAAGCCGGGCCGACGCTGCCCAACACGAGCTCCGGATGGGCTCGATCAACGAAGTGGGTCTCGTTATCCTGCGTCTCCCCTTCGACGGGTTCGCAAGGAGTTCGATTCATGCCCCCCACCAGTCGTCTGCGGTCCGTCGTGATCGTCGTGATCGCCTACGTTGCGGCCATGGCCGCTGCCCTCGGAGTCGGCCATCTCGTGGAGACTTCAAGTCCGCTCGCGGTCGCGCTCTGGGCCGATGTCGGGGCGACGGTTGCGATCTTCGTCTTCAGTCTGGCGCTGCGAAACTCGAGCGTCTACGACCCTTTCTGGAGCCTCGCGCCGCTGCCCTTGGTGCTCTACTGGTGCATGCGTCCCGAGATCGTCGGGGTGAATCCCTTCCGGCTGGCCTTCGTCGTGGCGCTGGTCATGCTGTGGGGAGCGCGGCTCAGCTGGAACTGGCTACGAGGTTGGGAGGGCCTGCACCACGAAGACTGGCGATACGTCGTGATGCAGGAGAGGAGCGGGCGCTTCTACTGGCCCGTCAGCTTCGTCGGCATCCACCTGATGCCCACGCTGATCGTCTTTCTGGCGTTGTTGCCGGCCTACGCCGCCGTGGCCGTCGGGCGCGAGCCCTTCGGGCCGCTCGACCTGTTGGCCATCTTCGTGACCCTGGGTGCGATCTGGCTGGAGGCCCGGGCCGACAAGCAGCTCAAGCGCTTTCGCGAGTCCGGTCCGGCGCCCGAAGACTTTCTGTGCAGCGGCGTATGGAAGTGGAGCCGCCACCCAAATTATCTGGGCGAGATGGGCTTCTGGTGGGGAATCTGGCTGTTCGGTCTGGCCGCCAACCCCGGCTGGTGGTGGACGGTCGTGGGTCCGCTGCTGATGACGGCCATGTTCCGCTTCGTGAGCGTGCCCCTGATCGAAACGCGCATGCTCGAAAGGCGCCCGGGATATGCCGCCCACGTGGAGCGGACTTCCCGGGTCCTGCCCCTTCCGCGCCACACGCCGTCCTGAACCGCGCCCCGCAAACGCCCGCCGAGGTTCTTCATGACAGGACCTGGCCCACGTGGCCGGCGAGCCACGCTAGGACCCTAGGAGGCGGGTGGGTTCTCGAGTTCGGCTTCGAGTTCCGACAGCGGCGGCTTGGTGTTGTTGCCCTTCGAGAGCACGACGATCTGCTTGGCCAGGGCTCGGTGCTTAATCTGGATCCAGGTGACGTCAACACGGTAACCCGCGTCGAGGTCGTGCCAGTACTCCTTGATGCCGCTCACCTCGGTGTTTTCGTCGCGAGAAAGGAAGACCTTCTTTTTGGCTCCGTCCGGAATGATAATCAGGTACATGCGCCCAGCGCGCCTGACGGTTCCGGTCGCGGTGCGCTCGACCTCGACCTGCTTGCTCTGTTGCTTCCAGTTCTTCTTTGCCGTCGTCAGGTCCGAGAGAGCGTCGGCGGCCGTGGTCTTCGTGGGCGTAGGGTCTTCGCTCGAACTGCAGGCTGTAGTAAGTCCCAGCAGACCGCAGCAGCTGAGGAGCACCGACAGGCGGAGCATTTTCAGGGGGGCGAAGTGGTGCACCTAAGCAGGATAGCAGAACGATTCTCGTGCGCGGGCGCTGCTTTTGGCTCGATTCCAGCCGGACCTTGTGCGCATCGATTCACACGGAGAGGCTGCCTCGATTCGGGACGCTCGCCGTCGATGGCCAACCGGGGTTCGACGACGACACTGCCATCGATAGAGAAGATCGTTGGGTGCGCTGCCACGGTCGGCCAGCGTTGCTGTTCAACCGTCGTCGAACAGGCTGATCCTGGGCTCCTGGTTCGCGCTGACGCGGCCACGGATCATTCCGGCAGTGGTCCACGGCATGGCGATGCGCCCGCTGCCATCGACTGCGATCAGGCCGCCTCTGCCGCCGCAGGCCTCTGCCCGTTCCAGCGCTCGCCGCGCGGCGCTCTCGAGATCGAGACTGGCCAGGCGCATGCCGGCGTCCACTTCGTGGGCCACGGCAGCCCGGATGAAGGCTTCGCCGTGTCCCGTCGCCGAGACCGCGCAGGTCGCATCGTCGGCCCAGGTCCCCGCACCGATCACAGCGGAGTCGCCGACCCGACCGGGAAGCTGGTTGATGAGTCCTCCGGTCGAGGTTGCGGCTGCCAGGTGCCCGTCGAGGTCCAGAGCCACCGCCCCGACGGTGCCTCGACCGTCATCGTCTTGCGTCGACGCGTCGTGGTCGAGGCGGATGCGCGATTGGGTCCGGGCGCGATCGAGCTGTCTACGCCGCTGCGCGGTGACGAGCGACTCGGCCGGGACGGTCTCGAATCCCTGCTGGCGGGCGAAGGCGGCGGCTCCTTCGCCAACCAGCAGCACATGCTCTCCCCGATCCATCACGCGTCGGGCCACCGAGATCGGGTGCAGCACCGAAGCGAGACAGGCGACGCCGCCCGCGGCGCGATTGCGACCGTCCATGATCGACGCGTCCAGCTCGACGCCGCCGGTGGAAGTCAGGACGGCGCCGCGACCGGCGTTGAAGAGGGGGTGCGCCTCGAGTCTCCGCACCATGGCCTCCACCACGTCGACGGATTCCTCGCCAGCGCTGAGACGGCTCCGGCCTTCTTCGAGACACGCCTGGAACTCCTTGCGTATCGCCGGCTCGCGCGCCGTGCCGCGCCGGATGTTCCCGGCTCCCCCGTGAAGGGCCAGGGCGAAGTGCCTGCGTTCGGTCACTCGGGCTCGACCCGCAGCGTGAGACTGTTCAGCTCGACGATGCGGACCTGGGTGCCGGCGCCGATGGCGCTGGCCCCGGCGACCAGGAGCGCCTGCCAGCGCTCCGGCCCGACTCGCACGTAGCCCACTTCTCCAGGCACCAGCTCGCTCTGGGTGGTTGCCACGGAGCCGATCAATGCGTCGGGGCCGTTTTGGCTGCTGTGATTGTCATAGGCGACGCGCGTGACGGGAAAGAACGCCAGATCTTTCGCCACCCACATTGAGAACAGGCCCCAGGCGAGCGGCTCGGTCAGTTGATCCCAGCGAACCAGGGTCCCAAGCACGATCCCGGCGACGAACATGCCGGGAAGCTGGAAGATCATGTAGCGAAGAAAGATCCGCACGCCGTGTCTCAACTCATTTCTCGCGTCGCCAGCGCTACAGGCGCCGGGAGCCGTTCTCGATCGCCTTTTGGCTACTCCGGGTCAGCGGAACGTAGCCGTCGCCGTCCTCGTCCCGGACCCAGATCGGGTCGGACACGATGCGGAGGTCGAAGCCTTCGCGCTGAAGGCCGACCTTGCGAAGCTTGAACGTGCTGGTCATGTCCGGCTTTGCGATGACGCGGATGAAGACCGGAGCCGCGTAGGCCGGCATCCTGTCGCTCACGTAGCGGCCGAATGCGGTGGCATCGAAGCTCACGCCGGGGTCGAGCACCAGGGCCGCCATGCCCGCGCGTCCGTCGGCGGCTTCGACGCGCACGCCGTAGACGTTGGCCTGCTCGATTCCCGGGAAGCTCGACAAGTGTTCGGCGACCTCCTGGGTGGAGACGTTCTCGCCCTTCCAGCGGAAGGTATCGCCGATCCGGTCGAAGAAGGAGTACCAGCCTTCGGGATCCACCCGCAGCAGGTCGCCGGTCTTGAACCAGGCGTCTCCCTTCTCGAACACGTTCCGCATGATCTTCTTCTCGCTGGCCTCGGCGGACGTGTAGCCTTCGTAGCGGCCGAACGTGCCATCGGTGATGCGACCGATCAGCTCGCCCGGTTCGTCCGGATCGCACTCGATGCAGAACCCCTGCTCGTCGCGGAGCGGCTCTTCGCGTTCGATGTCGAAGCGGATCAGGCGGCTGTTGCTGAAGCGTTTTCCCAGCCGTCCGCCTGGAATCCGACCGACCACACCGGGCCGCCCGTCGGTGTTTACGAAGAAGGTGTTGCTCTCGGTCGCACCGTAAAACTCGATGATGTTTTCAAGACCGAAGCGGTCACGGAAGCTCTTCCAGATGTCGGTCCGAAGGCCGTTTCCGATGGCAAAGGTCACCTTGTGGTCGCGGTCGTCAGCGCGCGGCGGCTGGTTCAGCAGGTAACGGCAGAACTCGCCGATGTACTGGAAGTGGGTCGCATCGAATGCGCGGCAGTCGTCCCAGAAGGCGCTGGCGCTGAACTTGCGCCGCAGCGCGAGTGTGGCCCCGGTCGCGAGCACCGCGCCCACCTGCATCGTGCCGCCGGCCGAGTGGTAGAGGGGCAGGGCGCAGTAGTGGACGTGGCCCGGATCCATGCGCAGCAGCAGACCACACAACATGCCGACGCCGAAGAAGCGGAGGTGGCTGAAACGCGCCGCATTGGGCAGCCCGGTCGTGCCTGACGTGTAGATGTAGAAGAGGTCGTCGCCCGCCCGGACCTCGTCGCGCACGCTCGGGTGCGGGTTCTCCTCGGAGCAATCTTCGAGCCCCTCGTCGAGGTCCAGGACGCCGTCGGCTGTGGGCGCGCCCTCAGCCGAGGGCGGCGCAGCGGCGGCGTACGGGTCGGCCTGACGCCAGATCCGCAGCGGTAGATCGAGCGCGCGCACCGCTTCGGAGACGTTCTGGAGGCATTCGTCGCCCACGATCACGGTCTCAGCGCCCGCCGTCGAGAGCGCATGGGCGAGTGCCTTGCCGGTCAGGTTGTGGTTGATCAGCGCCGTCGTGGCCCCGGTCTTGGCGATGCCGGCCCACGCGATCAAGAACTCGGGACGGTTCTCCATCACCAGCGAGACGACACGGCGAGGCCGGATGCCGTTTCGCAGGGCCCAACCGGCGACCCGGTTGGCCCGGGCATTGAGCTGCGCATACGTAAGCACCTGCATTGGCGCGTCAGACGCGTGCCCGGAGATGCCGGCCTCGCGGAACTTCACATAGGGCCGATCGCCGTGTTCCAGGGCGCGAGCCTCGATCAGGTCGGCGACCGTGTCACTGCACTCGGGCCGAAGTCGACGAGCCTGGGGCAGCAGCATCAGGGCGCGACGCGCGAAATCGATGCGGCCTGCCATGGAGGAAAGACTATCATGCTCCGACCATGGGCAAGTCCGTGCACGCGCTCCCATTCCCGCTGGCCCTTCGGGTGCTGCGGACCCTCGGAGTGCTGCTGACTCTCCCCGTGCTGTTGTCGGCCTGCGGCCCCGCCGAAGAGATCTCCGACGCGCCGCTGAACTTGGTCGTTCTCACCCTCGACACGGTGCGCGCCGACGCCTTGGGCGTCTACGGTCAGAAGCTGCCCACGACTCCCAACATCGACGCCATGGCAGCTGACGGCATCGTCTTCCGGCAGGCCGTCACCTCGGCGCCGAGTACCTTCCCCTCCCACTCGACGCTCTTCACCGGCAAGCAGCCCTATGTCCACGGCGTCCGGGCCAACGCCGGCTACGTGCTGTCGGAAGAGAATGTCACCCTGGCCGAGGTGCTGCGGGCGGAGGGTTATCGCACGGGTGCCGAGATCGCGGCCCCCGTGTTGGCCCGGAGCCGTCACCTGGATCAGGGTTTCGAGGCGTATCACGACCCGGTGACGATGGAGACCGGACTGGAGAGGATGGATGCCGGTACGGCCGATCTGCGCCAGAACAATCGCGATGCCGAGGACATCACCGAAGCGGGAATCGAGTTCATTCGCGCTCATCGAGATTCGCCGTTCTTCCTGTGGCTCCATTATTTCGATGCCCATCAGACCCATGATCCACCGCCAGAGTTCCGTTCCCGAGTGGCTGGCAGTCAATACCTGGCCGAGGTCGCGCGCATTGATCACCAGCTGGGCCGTCTGATCGATGAGATCGAGAAGCTCGGTTTGCGCTCTCGAACCCTCGTCGTAGTGACCGCGGACCACGGCGAGGGGAGTGGTCAGCACGGCGAGGCCACGCACTCCTTCTTCGTCTACGACTCCACGATTCGCGTGCCCCTGATCTTCTGGGGCCCCGACCTGATTCCGCGCGGCCGCCAGGTCGACGCGCTGGTTCGACTGGTCGACGTCATGCCGACCCTGCTCGGCCTGCTGAAGCTGGAGGTTCCTGGAGGCTCCCAGGGCGTTTCGCTTGAACCGCTGCTGGCCGACCCCGAGGGCGACCTGGATCTGGTTGCGTACGGGGAGTCCGTGGAGCCGACCACGTCGTTCGGATCGAGTGTCTTGCGGTACGTCCGTCAGGGTCGGTGGAAGTACATCCACAAGGTCGACCTCGAGCTCTACGACGTCGAAGCCGACCCGCGTGAACTCGACAATCTCGCCGCAGAACATCCGGAAATCGTCGAAAGGCTGCAAGGTCTTCTCGAGGCGATGATTCGCGAGGCGCCCGCAAAGCCAGGAGATGCGGAGGTGCAGATGGACGAGGCGACCCTGATTCAGCTCCAGGCACTGGGCTACGTGGGCGGAGCAGCGGCCGAGGGTCTCGAAGACGAGGTCGCGGCTCTGGAAGTGCGGGGGCCCGATCCTGCCACGCGTGTCGAAGACGTCCGAAAGCTCGCGATGGCCTATGGCCAGCTTCTCTCGGAACACGCCGACAACGCCGAGCGGCTCTTCCGTGAGGTGGTGGAGAACAATCCCGGCAGTCCCTCTCCACTCGATGGTCTGATCAAGGCGCTGCAAGCCCAGGGCAAGGACGACGAATCGATCGTGCTGTTGAGGCGTGCCATCGAGCTCGATTCTCCCAAATCCGTCGAGCATGCAATCCGACTCGCCGGAATACTGCGCCAGCGCAACGAGCTGATCGAAGCCCAGGTGCTTCTGAGGGGTGTCCTCGTCGCCGATTCCTGTGTTGTCGTCGCCCGACTCCAGCTGGCCGAGATTCGCCGGCAGGAGAAGGACTACGCAGCGCAGCGGGCGGTTCTCGAGGATGGGCCAGCGGATTGTGCCGGGTCGGTGAAGGTCCGGAACGCCATCGCCTACTTGCTTTCGACTTCGCCGGCCGACGACGTGCGCGACGGGGTGCGCGCACTCGAACTCGCCCAGGAGGCGGTACGCGAGACCGGCGGGCAGCACCCGGATTACATCGACACCCTGGCCTGCGCCTACGCCGAGTTGGGGCAGTTTGGAGCGGCGCAGCAACAGATGCGCCAAGTCTTCTTACTGGTCGAGGGCCACAAGGTTCCCGACGAATTGCGCGAGGTCTACGAGCGGCACCTGGCCCGGGTGAAAGCGGGCGAACCGATCCGGGAGCCCTGAACCGGGATCGCACACAGCGGACACCGCCACGGCCTCCCACTCCGGCCCGCGGACCCCGATACCGACCCGATCGATGCCGGAGCCGAGGTCTGGGGATTCGTCCGACGCTTCTCCCAGAGCGTCCCTCAGGGTCAACCCGAGTTGCCGGTCGGCCGATAGGGGGTGGATTCCATCTCGCTGGAGGGGATCTACCCATGGCAGAGCGCGTCCATACTTTCGTCGTGATCAAGCGCGGGGGAAAGAACGAGAAGATCGTGGTGTTGGATACGCAGGACCTGTCGGTGGGCCGGGCGCCCGAGAACGATCTGGTTTTGGAGGACGCCGAGCTGTCGCGCAAGCACGCAGCCTTCCGGCGCACCGAGTCGGGTTGGGTGGTCCAGAACTACAGCAACTCGAACCCGACCCTTGTGAACGGCGAAGCCGTGACATCCCTTCCGATCAAGAGCAAGGACGTCATCAAGGTGGCCGACACCGAACTCATCTACTATCAGGTCGCCAAGAACCCGGTGACCCTGGGCTTGCCGGTCGACTACGCGTCCCAGCTCAAGGACTTCGGTCCCAATCTAGGCGTAGACGGCGAAGCGACGATCCTGGGCGATCTCGACGCACTCGGCGGTGGCGGCGGCGACGACGACTTCGTGGTGGGTCCCATGAACAACTTCGCCGACGCTCTCGAAGACGTGGAGCCGCCCGCGTCGAGTGGGCCACGCAACCTCGATCTCGAGTTGGCCGAGGACGGTCTCAAAGATCTCGATCTCGATCCGGCGACTCCGGCTCCGGCCGCCGCGGCTACGCCGGCACAGCCGGCCCTGGAGGCGTGGACGCTCGACGAGAAGCCCGCGTCCGGCACGCTCTCGGTGCATCTCGAGATCCAGGGCTTGACGGGCCCCCAGCGCGCCTCAATCGAGGCGCTGCTCGGCAAAGTGATCGATCTTCCCAAGCTGCGAATTCGGCTCAAGGGCGACGACCTGGGCTGACGAGGTCCCCGAGCGGCCCGCGGATCCGATAAGGTGTGCCGCGGGATGCGTGGCGTTGGGAGCATGAGCGGGGTAGCCGTCTTGGCCGCGGCACTCTGGCATTGCGTGGCGCGTGAACTGGGTCGCTTCTACCTGGCGCACGGCGCCCAGCCGACCGACAGCCTGCGAGATTTCCTGACCCCGCGCTGCAACGCGGCCGTCTCGCACGTTGGACTCGCCTATGTCGACGGAGCCGTGAAGCCCAGGCATCACGACGCCACGATCTACGGGTACTGGCGCGAGTCGGTGATGGACCTGATTCACAAGAG
>Ga0209988_10003557_pt1 | contig 10301 bp, 7 predicted proteins | sample N075metaG_FD_183115 | JGI IMG/M metagenome (GOLD analysis project Ga0209988, IMG submission 183115) | Deep subsurface microbial communities from Kermadec Trench to uncover new lineages of life (NeLLi) - N075 metaG (SPAdes) (version 2) | ecosystem: Environmental > Aquatic > Marine > Ocean trench... | reverse complement strand
TGTGCATTTTTCAGTCATTATCAAGAATACTAAAACATCATACTTTCGGTGACCCTCGGCGCCTTCGGCGTGATTCGGTGGGAAAATTATTCTATTGCAAATTCAACTTAACCGGTCATTCATGTTTTTCCTTGAATCTGTGTTTATCAGGGTGAATCTGTGGCTAAAAATTGTCTTAATCAGTACTTTTACCCACACAGATCGACATAGAACCTAGATAAATTTTTGCCAATTCGTAATAATTAGCGGTTAATTTTGGAGTCATTATGCGATTAAAAAATAAAGTTGCCCTCATCACCGGCTCGGGCAGCGGTATCGGCCGGGAATCCGCACTTTTGTTTGCCAGGGAAGGTGCTAAAATTTTGGTGGTTGATTTGCAAGAAGAGCTGGCTAAAAAAACCGTGCAGGAAATTAAAAAGGCAAATGGCGAAGCCAGTTTCTTCCGTGCCGATGTTTCAAATGCAAATGAAGCGCAGGCGATGATTCAACAAGCGGAAGACAAGTTTGGAAAATTAAATGTGCTTTTCAATAATGCCGGTATTTTCCCTGATAAGGATGGTTCCGTACTTGACACAGACGAAAGCGTTTGGGATCTTGTCATGCAGGTTAATTTAAAAGGCGTGTTTTTAGGATGTAAGTATGGCATCCCGGCTTTGCAGCGAGCGGGAGGCGGCTCGATTATCAACACCGCTTCTTTTGTTGCGCTAATGGGAGCGGCTACCTCACAAATTGCTTACACCGCATCTAAAGGCGGTGTGCTCGCCATGAGCCGGGAAATTGCAGTGGAATTTGCACGGCAGAATATTCGCGTCAATGCGCTTTGCCCGGGCCCGGTTGAGACACCGCTTTTGCAGGAGCTGCTTGCAGACCCTGAAAAGCGTCAGCGAAGACTGGTGCATATACCGCCGGGACGTTTTGCGCAAGCTAAGGATATCGCGCAGGCAGCCCTTTTCCTGGCAAGCGATGAATCTTCTTATATAAATGGCACAGCCTTTTCAGTGGATGGCGGAATTACTGCAGCTTATATAACGCCGGAGTAGGTTTATTTCTGGCGGGTTATCAATCAAAATAAAAAAAGCCTCCACGCAAATGCATGAAGGCTTTTAATCTCAAACTATTCTACTATCAGTTTTTGTTGCGGTTAACGGTTTCGCTTCTGGCACCCTTAAGCTGCCGCAATTTCTCACCCGTTTTCGCGATCTTGGTGGCGTGATCGGGATCAGACAATGCAATCAGATCCGCCAAAATCAATTGACTCTCGTCCAATAACGTGTCCGGAGCACGATCTTCCTTTGTAATCTTCTCACCTTTTTTCAGCGGCTTTATTCCTTTCGCGGCACGTCTTTCATTGACTCTTTTAAGCTTAGCGGTTTCTCTTTCCTCACGATAGGTCTTGCGTGTTGTCTCATTTAGCGAAATTGTATTTTTCTCTTTTTCTTTTTTATAACGGTCAATGTTCTCAACAAGATATTGAAACTCGGTACTCTTGGCTAATCGTTTTTTGGAGTTTAAGCTCAAAGCTGATAAATACATTGAAACGCGATCATCTGACTGAAACATGGCCGGGGAAATTTCATCCCAGGGCAGGGCGTGATCTTGTTTGTCTTCACCAAGGTAGTTGAATTCATTATAGATTGAAGGAAAATTAATATCCGGAATAACACCGCGATGCTGAGTTGAACCGCCGGTAATTCTGTAAAACTTTGCCACCGTTATTTTCAGCTGCCCGATTTTTTCATCTTCAAAACGCATGAACCGGTTCAGACTCAGAAGGTTCTGAACCGTTCCTTTACCGAAAGTCTGACTGCCTAAAACGAGTCCACGGCCATAATCCTGAATCGCTGCCGCAAAGATTTCTGAAGCCGATGCGCTATATCTATTTACTATAACAGAAAGCGATCCGTTGTATACGATTTCGGGGTCGGGATCGTATTCAATTCGTTTTGATCCACGCAAATCTTTCTGCTGCACGACAGGACCCTCTTTAATAAAGAGTCCGGTTAACTCAATGGATTCCTGCAAAGAGCCGCCGCCGTTGTTACGCAGATCGATGACAATGCCATCGACTCCGGCTCCATGCAATTCTTTAATCAATCGGCGCACATCCCGGGTGGTACTTTTATAGTTTCTGTCTCCTTTTCGCTGGGCTTCCAAATCAATATAAAAAGAGGGTATGGTTATGACGCCAAGTATATAGCTCCTTCCTTCATGATCGAACTCGACCGTGTCACTTTTTGCCGCCCGCTCTTCGATGACCACTTTATCGCGCACCAAAATGATTTCTTTTGGGGGGTTTCCCGCCGGGCTCTCTGCCGGGATAATTTCCAAACGAACCGTAGAGCCTTTTTTACCACGGATTTTTTGTACGACGTCGTCAAGACGCCAGCCAATCACATCGATCATTTGGCCGTGTTTCCCCTGGGCAACACCCACGATTTTATCGTTTGCCAAAATTAGCTTGCTTTTATCTGCCGGGCCGCCGGTAATGATGCGAACCACTTTTGTGTATTCATCTTCTGTGGTCAACTGCGCGCCAATACCTTGCAGCGAAAGGCTCATGTCAATATTGAAATTCTCAGAGGAAACCGGTGAAAAATAGCTGGTGTGTGGATCAAATGTTTCGGAAAGCGAATTTATGAAAAGCTGAAAGACGTCTTCCGAATTGTATTGCTTGATATTTTTCAGCCGGGTCGCGTACCTCTTTTTTAACTTTTCTTTTATTTTGGACCATTCCTGATCGGCTAGTTTCAGACCCAGGGCCTCATTTTTGAGTTTCTTCCGCCAGAGCTCATCGAGTTCGCTGGTAGTTGTTGCCCATTCAGCTTCACTGCGGTCCAGGGTGAAGTCTTCATCAAGGGTGAAATCAAATTCTTTGTCAAGGCGGTCTGTTGCAAGTTCAATTCTTTGTTCCGCCCGTGTTTTCCAGGTGTTGAAAATCTGGAAGACCGGTTCCAAATCGCCCGAGAAAACAATATCATCCAGGGTGTAACGGAATTTTTCAAATTCGGAGATATCGGAGGCCAGAAAGTATAAACGCGACCGATCCAAACTTTCGATGTACAAATCCAGCGTTTCCGATGACACGGCATCATCAATTTTTTGGTGATTGTAATGATACTGGCGAAGGAGTTTGGCAATGACAGGCGCCGCCACGCTATGGGAGTCTTTTGGTTTTAATTCTTCCGCGCTTCTCAGGTTTTGAATTGGAAGGAATAAAAGCGAAAACACGACGATAAGAGGTGCTTTCCAGTCCGTGAAAGTTTGTGTGTGAGGCTTTTTCATAATCGGTCTCCGTTCGAATAGTATGCCTTTCTTATATAACATAGAGATATTTCAGAAAATTGCTTAAAAATTTCGACTGTATTTATTATACGCTTTCAGTTAATTAAGTTCAAGGGGAAAATATTTTAGGCGTAACTCTCTAATTATTTTATCGGTAGTTTGTTCCGCCTCTGTATAAAAAAATGTTATAAATTAATACTTTTTATGCCATTAGGGGGGGACTTCTTTGGGGTTTTGTTTGAGAAAATTATATCCTCAAACGGAATTGATGCCAGCGCTTTTGGACGCTGGCATCAATGGGCTATTCTTTTCGCAGCGTTATATTGCCGCTGGTCTCGATCCTGATAAGAGTGCTGCCGTCTCCCAATTCAATTCTTGCCCGCTGCTTGTTGGCATCTTCGTTGAGATAAACCGGGTAGTCTGAGCGGATTTTGCCGTAATTTGTGTATGCTGAAATTTTCACATTTGCGCCCTCAGGCAGTGAAAGCGTCACAGGTTTATAGGAAGTTATGAGTTCAATTCGACTCTCTTTGGGTAGTTTTTCAATAGCGGAAACTTCAATTGAACTGTTTTGTCCACGAACAATGATTGAACCGCCGGTTCTTTTTAAAATTACTTGTTTGTAAGAATTCACAATGTCGGCGTCGCCGCCAAGCCCATCCACCATGACACTGCTGTTACTGCCGTTGACTTTCAAGTTGCCACCGAGGTCCTTTATGCTGACCGATTTATAAGACGTACGAATATCGGCGCTCTTCTTGACATCAGAAATAGTCACCCGACAATTGCTGCCGTCGATATCAAGATTGCCGCCGACTTGTTCTACATCGATATCTTTATAGGATGACTTGATTTCGACGTCATTTTCAATGTTAACTGCCGTGACCCTGCAGTTGCTGCCGTCAATTTTTAGGGCTCCGCCAATATCACTGACACGGATTGCTTTATAGGATGAACGAATGGAAGCGTCTTTCGTCACATGCTTAACATCGACCGAACTATTTGAGCCGATGATGGTCAATTCACCGCCGATATTAATTGCGGTAATTGGTTTGTAGCTGGAATTGACCCAGACATCGCCCTTCACATCGGAGACATTGACGGAGCAATTTGAACCTCTGACTTCCAATTTCCCCGCAACATTGGCGACTTCAATCGGTTTATAGGAACTCTTTATGAAACAGTCGCTTTCAACTCCCCTGCCGCTAACCGAACTATTGCTTGAATTAACGGTCAGGGTACCACGGATATTCTCGAATTCGACAGATTTATAGCTGTTATCAATTTCCGCATCACCGCCAATGTTTTTGAGATAGACTCCCCCGTTACTATTCTTGACCGAGACCTCGCCCTGAAAATCAATAACTTCCACACCGGCATAGTTATTGTCCACCTTTAGAGAGCCGCCGCATTTTCTAATTGAAACTTCACCGGAATTGTTCTCGATATCGTGGTCGCCAAAAATGCCCTCCAGGTCGACGTCTCCGTAATCATTGTCCACAATGATCGACTGTTTTTCGGGTACGTGAATTCGAAACTCGATGTGCATGGACAGGTCATCAAAGTCGCCATCGAATATGGAGCGGATGAGTTGTTTAAGTACGCCTGTGCGTTTTCTAACGAGTTTCTCTTTTGGCGACCTGAATCTCAGGCGAATGCCGTCACGATGCGATTCAAAGGAAAGTTTGATTTGGGCAAAGAACTCCTCGATGATCTCAGCCGGGAGATCGGTGATTTCGACAGTCACTTCCGCGCTGATTTCATTTTGATTTTTTCCGATGATAAACAAATCGGCCTGGGTTCGATCGATGTAGAGGGTGTTTCCCGGCTGTGACTGAATGCGGGCTGAAAATGTCCTGGTTTCTGATTTGGGGAACCTATTGCCTGACGCAGCGAAGCTATTTTCAGAAAGTAGTAGAAAGAATGTAATTAGAACAAAATAGCAAATAATTCTTGTAGACTTCATTTTGACCTCTTTTAAGTTTGAGTTTAAAATTAAATTCCTGACAGGATTTACTCGATAATCAGGATTTGCTCTAATCTTGTTCATCAGGTTTTATCCTGTCTGCTTTTTGATTTTTAAGGCAAAACTAATTTAAGTTAACTTTCTATTTCCAATATTTCTTTAAGCGTCTCTTTTTTATCCTGCAAAGCAGCGAGCAGGTAGCGCCGAATGTGGGCGTTTGCCGGGTTGTTTTCTAACGCCTCTTTACACCGTTCGATTTGCGAGTCTATGGTTTCCAGCCGGTCCTGGTAAAGCAGCATAAACTCAAAATCGAGTTGCGACAATTGCGGTTGGACCAGGCGGTCCAATTCGGAAATAGCGTCGATATAATCCTGCTCAACCGATTCCACTTTTTGCAGGGCCTCGGCGGTTAGAATATTTCCCGGCGGCGCATCTGGTGCAAACATAAAATAGCTGCCGGTGCTTAAGCCGACGACTACGGCAAGCATGGCAGCGATTCTCAGCAGCATTGGAAACTGCCTGAAGACTTGAGTTTCATGCCTGACCCGCCGCTGTTTTTCGGCCCGCAGAGAATTTTCAATTTTTGTCCAGAGCAGCGGCGCTTTAACGGCTTGGTCGAGTTCTCCGGCAAGCCCGAGGAGTTGTTCATCCTGCTTGACTAACTTGCGGCATGCAGAACATTCCGTCAAATGTTTATTAAATTTGCTTTTGTCGGTTTTGCCGAGCTCAAAATTTCGGTATTCTTCGCAACTCATTGCAGACCCTCGTATCTGATACCTTTAGCGGTTGGCTTTTGCCATTAGCTTTTATCTAACCTGAATCATTCATAAACCGCAGAGGCACAGCAACACAAAGCATTAAAAAATAAGAAAATTAAATTCATTTTTTTCAGCTATTCAGTAAACTCTGCTTTGAAAAAAACTTCGTATATCTTATATATTCTTAGCGTCTCTGCGGTGAAAATTTATGAATAATCCAACAGCGTATTTAAATATCTGATAAAATTGCGCGCAATTGTGCTTTTGCCTGAAAAATGTGCGCTTTAACCGTGCCCAAATTCAAATCCAAAATAGCCGCAACTTCGGTTTGTTTGAGCCCCTGCACTGCGAAGAGCACGAAACAGGCCTTCATCCGTTCCGGCAGTCTCTTGATGGCGTCTTCGAGTTGTAACCGTAAGTCCACCCCGGGCGAATAAGAGTGCTCAATTTCTGTCAACGCTTCTGTTTGCATTTCCTTTTTTTTGTTCAAGGCGTCAAAGCAGACGTTCATCATAATCCGAAACAGGTAGGTGCTGAACTTCGAGTTGAAATTGAAGTTGGCAACACCGCGGTACAATTTGAGAAACGTCGTCTGCAGGGCGTCTTCCGCATCTTCCTGCCGTCCCAGCATGCGCAAACCAAAACGGAGTAGAGGCTGCTCGAAATGCCGGTAAAGAATTTCGTATGCCGCCAGTTCTCCGGCCTGACAACGCTGGACCAGCTCGCGTTCATTTTCAAGCTCCTCTACCAGTTCCTCTTTTCTCCGCTTTTTTAGTGCACTCATCAAATTAGACCTGAGTCGGGTTTAAAAGGTTTAGTTGCTGGTAGAATTTAATGAAATCAAAAAGAATATTCAATTTAGCTTTCTGTGACTAGAAGAAATCTAACTTGACTTTTGACAGATCGGTCAGTATCTTTGTATCCGATAAGTAGGTAACGATTTGATTGAAGAAATTCAAGAAAAGATTAAACTGGGTGAATATGAGTATAGCCGGCATGCGGTTGACCAAAGCATTTTGCGTGAAATATCAAATGAAGAGATTATTGCGGTAATTCAAAGTGGTGAAATTATTGAAGACTATCCTCAGGACAAGTATGGTCCCAGTTGTTTAATTGCCGGCTCAACACCCAAGGGTCGTTGGGTTCACGTCCAAGTTTCGTATCCAGGTAGACCAAAAGTAAAAGTAATTACTGTATATCAACCTAATCCTGAAGAATGGATTAATTTTAAGAAGAGGAAAAAGTAATGAAATGTGATATTTGTGGGGGGACGCGAAAAAAAACAGATATTAGCTACAATATTTTTTATCGGGGTAGACCGGTGATCATTGAAAATGTGCCTGCCGAAGTTTGCCAACAATGCGGTGAAGAGTATTTTGATCCCGATACCGTCGAAATGCTACAAAAAGTGGTTTGGAGCCAAAAGAAACCCAAGAGAACAATCGAGACCCCCGTATTTGATTTAGCGACAATTTCTCCATAATAGAAAGTGGTAGAGTTTCAATCTGAACGGAGGCAGGAATGCCACATTTAGGGAAAGTAGTTTTTCCTCTTTTTATCTTCCTTCTACTGATCATTTTCTCCAACCAGGCAATCGCCCAGACGCAAGACTCAACAAAAGCTCAATCACCTCAAATCACTCAAACAAGCCAACAAGATTCGGTCTCACAGGTAACAAAGCAAGATTCATTACAGAAAAAATCGTGGTTTGAAAGAAATCCGGCTTTGGTTGGTTTAATTGGCGCTTTTATTGGAGCTGCGGTTGCTCTTATTGGCGTCTTAATAAACAGACAAACCGGAAAGAAAACCTCAAAGCTCACCGAAGCTGAAAAACAGACACAAATCAGAGTCGAGAAGGAAGAAAAAGAAAAGATCGAGATTCAAGCTCGCGATGACATTGAATACCGCTACTTGCGAGGACTGGAAAAAGAGCACGGAAAAATTAACCTTTACGGCTTTCAGTCAACGGCAAACGTCAAAGTGAAAACCCTCGATGTTTTTGTTTCGCTCCGATTCACGCATTATGGTCGAGGTGAAGTAGTCCAGGATTTTGAGAGCGAGGAAGCAAAAATCGAAACCGCCGGCTATTCGACCCCTGAAGATGTCTTGAGACTGGCCCTGAAAAAAGACAAGCTCCTCCTGATTATCGGCGACCCGGGTTCCGGCAAAACAACCTTGCTGAAATATTATGCTTTGAATTGTCTCGATGAGCAGGGTAGAAAAGAACTTGCACTGAAACGCGATTTTATTCCGATTTTGTTGCCTCTGCGGAAAGTCGACCCCGACAAGCCATTCTGTGAAGCCTTAAGCGAATGGGCGACAGATAAAAACTACCCGGTTTCGGCCAAACAATTTGAAAACTGGCTGGAGAAACGAGGCGCTTTAGTTATGCTGGACGGCCTGGATGAAATCAGCGAAATCGAAAAGCGCAGGCAGGTTTGTGAATGGATTGACAACGCCTGCAACGCTTATGCTAATTCTCAGTTTATTGTCACCTGCCGTTATACGGGCTATCGGGTTACGGAGGGGGTTGAGTTGCACTCGGATCAATTAAGGACTGAAGTCCGCGATCTGGATCCGCAACAACAGGAACTGTTCCTGAAGAACTGGTTCACCGCCGCCTATGATGAAGAACCCGATGCAAAGGATCAACCGCAGGACGTCGCAGATGCGGTCCTGGGATTTCTACAGCAAGAAGAAAACAAGAGCTTGAAAGGCCTGGCCGGCACGCCGGTTTTACTGCAGATTATGGCAATTTTATGGAAGGAGTATCGCGGTCTGGTGTCAGGGAGAGCGTCGTTGTATGAAAAGTGTACAGATTATTTACTGGACCGGCGCGATCGCGCCAAAAACCTCGACCCGGTTCTACCCGCTCATCAAGCGAAAATTCTTTTACGGCCGCTGGCCCTTCTGATGCAGGAAAAGCTTAAATCAGACGACATTTCGAAGAACGACCTGATTGATTTTCTAACCAAAACGGAACCGATTGAAAATGTCAAACCCGGCATAGACCCACAGGAGTTTGTAGATAATCTTTACGAACGGGCGGGACTTTTTAAAATTTCTTCCGACGACCACTATATTTTCAGCCATAAATCGTTCCGGGAATTCTTAGCTGCGGAACAGCTCGCCAAAGAAATTCAGCAGCAAAGCAGCCGTGCCAATTTACTCGTCGAAAATTTTAACGATGGCTGGTGGCGGGAAACATTACTCTTTACTTTGACTTTGTCAAACCCGGTTGTTTTGCCGGAATTTCTGCAGGTTTTTTTACCCCACGAAACTAATGCCGGCAGCTTTCCGACGGTGCTTGAGCAAATAATTAGGGAAGCCCAGAAACAACCGGTTGATACTCTTGAAAAGTTTGTCCTTGATTCGCGGAGATCATGGCAGAACCGCTATAATGCCCTGCACTGTTTACGCTTAATCGTCTCTGAACCGGCTAAGGCAGTTGTGAAGAAAGTATTTAAGGAAGAAAAGCATAAAAAACTAAAAAGCTTAGCAGAAGAAATTCTGTCTGAGCGGCAGGCAGAAGAGCAACCATCAACCGTCCGCGAAGAAATTCAAGTCACTGAAGAAACTAGAGTTGGTGAAACGGTGACTTCCTTCCGCAACCCCGCCGAGCTCAATTCCGAATACATTCTTATCAAAGTCGATAAAAACCAAACCGAAATCCCGGAAATCTATTTTGCCAAGTACCCGGTCACCAACAAGTTATATCGTCGTTTTATAGATTACCTGGGCGGAAAATCTCAATATGAGTCGGATTTTGCTTTCAAAATCTTTGCCGGGCTTCTCATGAAACAAGCAGAAAAAGTCAAAGGCTTCGCCGACTACCTGGCAAAAGACTCTCAAGGTTGGGCAGAGAAACTGGGTTCGCGATACGATCAAGAAAAACGCTTCAATGGTGACGACCAGCCCGTGGTCGGGTTAACCTGGTTTGCCGCCACCGCCTATTGTCACTGGCTGAACGCGCTAAATCGTGCACTCAGGGCGGAACGAGGTGAGTCTGATGGGAATTTCAGCTTTCGTTTGCCAAAAGAACAAGAGTGGGAATGGGCAGCTGGCGGCGGCAAACGCAAATATCCCTGGGGCAAACAAGAGCCGGATAAAACCCGCGCCAATTTTGGTCAGGAAGTCGGCCACACCACGCCCGTGGGCTCTTACCCGGAGGGCGCCACCCCCGACGGCCTCATGGACATGGCCGGCAACGTCTGGGAGTGGATGGACAATCCTTACCAAAAAGACAGCCAGTTGTGCGCGTTGCGTGGCGGCTCGTGGAACTACGATGCGCAAAA
>Ga0209988_10003556_pt1 | contig 10303 bp, 10 predicted proteins | sample N075metaG_FD_183115 | JGI IMG/M metagenome (GOLD analysis project Ga0209988, IMG submission 183115) | Deep subsurface microbial communities from Kermadec Trench to uncover new lineages of life (NeLLi) - N075 metaG (SPAdes) (version 2) | ecosystem: Environmental > Aquatic > Marine > Ocean trench... | reverse complement strand
GGTGAACTGATCGGACAGCTCCAGGAACCCGAATTCACTGGTCGACCACAGCACAATGTCCTCGCAAAACCGGCTGAGGTGCATCATCAGCAGAGCCGAGGCGGAACAAAACTCGACGGCAAAATCGCGGTCGCTCACCGCGTCGAGACTGTTGTGCGTGATCTCCGGGAAACCTAGAAGCTTGGCGGTGTGTTTACGATCAATCGGAAAATTGGTGCCGGCCAGCGCGGCGGAACCCAGCGGCATGACATTGATGCGCTTCTTCGCATCTTCAAACCGGCCCCGGTCCCGCGCCAGCATTTCCACATAGGCCAAGAGATGGTGCGCCAGCAGAATCGGTTGCGCCCTCTGCAAATGCGTGTAGCCGGGAATGATGGAGTCCGTATGTTTACGGGCGAGCTGGATCAGCACCTTGACCAATTGCCGGATGCCGTTCTGCACCGCGTCGACTTCATCGCGCAGGTACAACCGGATGTCTAGTGCCACCTGGTCGTTGCGGCTACGCGCCGTGTGCAGTTTGCCGCCGACTGGCCCCGCGATTTGAATGAGCCTCTGCTCGATGTTCATGTGAATGTCTTCCAGACTTTCCTTGACCTTGAATTTTCCCTGCTCGAACTCCTGTAGAATTTGTTGCAGTCCGGAAATTATTTTTTTCGATTCCCCCGGCTTTATAATTTTGGCTTTAACAAGGGTTTTACAGTGGGCGATACTGCCCGCGATATCGTAGGCGTACAACCGGCGGTCGAAGAAAATCGAGGCCGAGAAGCGGACCATCCAATCATCGGTGGATTCCTTGAACCGGCCTCCCCAGGGGGATTTTGTGGTGGATTTTTTTGTCATCGGAATTTAAGAAAGGATAGATTAGACAACGGCGGTGCGACGCATACGTTGCCAAGGATTGTATTTTGGTTTGAGGTTGGGGGCAACCTTTTTAATTGAGACACGCCCGCAATTTTCAAGCGGCGGTATTGCTGGCCGGAGCGGACCGCTTGTCTTTGGCAACGATGTTGACGCGGGTGCCCTTGGGAACCACCTGGGCGAGGAAGTGCAGGTACCAGGCCTGAATGTTCGGGCAACCGGCACTGCCGTTACGCCAGTCGAAATTCTTTTTGAAAAATTCATTGGATTTGCCAACGTTGACCCCGTGGATGCCATAACTGCCGGCCACCGGCGGCCCCAGTCTTTTCATGCCCATCCACCAATGACCGATTTCGTGATCGGGGTCGCCGAACGGTATTGCGCGGACTTGCCATTGGCCATTGATCCGCTCTTTTTTATACCAGGTGGGATTATAGATTTTGTTTTTGATTTCATACTCACCCAACGGGGTTTCTTCCCCGGCGCGCCCGAAAATGGTTTCAACCTCCATCAGTAGATCGTTATCGTAATAAACCCGCAGGACGCCCGATTCGATGATGCCCAGCAAATACCACTTCTCCGGCTGGATGGAATAGGCGGCTATGCGCTTGCCATCGAAATTCAATGCCACGTGGTCTAATTGCCTGCGATACACCGTTCGGGGATCGTTGTAAATTTGTTTGACGATGTATTTGAGGTTTTCGGCCAGCTTGTTATTGTGGATCATCTGTTCCACAACTTGCGCCAACTCTTCCTTTTCCTTTTTGGTTTTGACCAGGTCCTGGGAAGTGACCTCCAGATCCTGGCGCATCCGTTCCACTTCCTCGCTGGCCACCAGACCCAACCGGCTCAACCCGGCATAGTAGGCCAAGTCCACTTCCTTCCGGGTCTCGTGACTCAACACGAGGTGATAAACGGCCCAACCGCTCAACAATAGAACCATCACCGCTGAAGCGGCCAACTTTATGGAATATTTTATTTTGCTGGTGAGACGGTACCGGGCGATCTCGAATTTGACCTTCTTGCCTTTGTCCTCCAACGCGGAAAAACTTGCTCCTAAAAATTTCTGGTGCAGTTTTACTTCGAGACGGGACAGCAAAAAAGAGGGCCGCTTCAACTTCTTTATGATTGCGTACAGGTGTTCGCGGGTGGTCCGGTCGTAACTGCCCGTTGGGTTTTTGTTGGCGAGGAGGTTGTATTCGGTGATATTGAGAATTCTGAGTTTTCTCGGAGTCATAAAACCTCTGGCTTGGGAAGATTGAGAGGAGGAGGTTTGCTTTTTTTACCCCGATCCAAATAATTGGGCGATCAGGCTTTTACGGGGTGGGCTCACTGCCTTGCTTTGAATAAGGTCCACCTGGCAATTGCCCTGAAAGGAGGCTCCGGAATCGAATTGCAGAGCTGGCGCGACAATGTCCCCGACCACCGTGCCCCCGGGGAGGATGGTCACTTTGCGGGCGGCCTTCACGTTGCCGATGATTTGGCCCTGGCAAATTACTTCGGCGGCTGAAACATCGCCTTCCTGGTAAGCCCCCTGAGCGATGACCAATCGGTTGCGAACGGTCATGTCGCCCAGATGCTTTCCCTCAATTCTCAGCGAACCATCAAAAATATACGTTTCCACGGACACCCGATCGCCCTGCAGACGCAATCCAAAATTTGCGCCACGGAACTTTTTGCGGAGACGCGATTCCGACCAGGTGCATTCTCCTTTGAATTTTTCCAATTTTTCAATCAGGCGATAAAATTTATCGCGGGTTGGCGGGTCATAAAAGTCATGAATATCCCCGGCAAACAGGAAATCATATTGCGCCGTGGCGAGAACTTTATGTTTGATGAAAAAATTGTACCTGTGGAGAAACATGGAAATACTCAGCTGAAGTTGCTGGCGGCGCGCAAGTTGCCGGCAATTTGAGACAATTTCTTGATTATTTTGGGCCTCTCCGTACTATTCAAGTAACGAATGATCTCTTTGTCGGAATCCCCCAGAGTGGGACAACTTTGGTTGTCGGACACAATGCTCTCGGCAATTTGATCCATTCTGGCGGTCAACGCCATGTCCATATCATAAAACAGGGCACAGCGGTTGTTGGTGATGTTGATGATTTTATGGTTGGGCACCATGCCGACGATATGAATGCGGTTTTTATATTGTTGATATTTGTCGAGCGTATCCAGGTATTCCCGCAATTGGCCGAGGGCCTTTTTGATGGCATCGGAATCCTGACAACGGTTGAACAGGATGCCCAGTTTTTTGTTTTTCATGGATTCATAAACTGCATTCTTGCCCCGCTCACGGATCACCCGGTCCACATACTCTTTGTCCAGGCCGGTCAAAGTGCCGCGCATCGCGTCCTTTTGAAAATCCTCATAATAATCAATGAACGAATGCAACGCATCGATACTGCCGTTGACGGCAATGGTGTTGCTCAAATCAAAAATGAACAGAACCTGGTCAATAATATTCATCAGGGACGAAAGGTGATTGACGCCGCCGGCCGGGGTGTCGAGGACCACGTAGTCAAACTTCTTAACAACTCCTTCCAGAACTTTTAGAAACAACAAAAGAAACTCGGGCTGGTTGATGCGTTTCCGGTGGAGCCGCTTGCCCAGAATCGGCACTTCCCCGCCCAAAAAAGAGAACCCGTACTCTTCAATGAAATTGATGTACTCCTCCAGCACCGGCCAGGAATTATTTTCACTGTCCCGGATCAACGAGCGGAATTTCTTTAGATCAAATTTATTCAGGATGGGCTCCAGGATTTTTATTTGATTCACGGTGCGGACATTCACCCGCTCCATGAACAGTTCATGCAGGGCATCGCCGAATGGGAAGTCCTCGTAGCGAAACAATTCATAATTCAGGTTTTGGTATTTGAAAAGGATTATTGTCAGCTTTTTATCGTCGGCCTGGATGTCTCCCGCCAAATATTGACCGAACCGTGAAAGGATCATGTAAACCGTTCGGAGAAATTCCACCTGATAGGATTTGTTGTCCAGAGTTTCAAACAAATCGTAAAATGTTTTCTTGGGATGGCTGTCCAGAATGCTGGATATGGTCGGCAGTCTGAGATCCAGATCGATCAGACCAACGCCTTGCCGGGCGGGGCGGGATGCCACCCGGCGGGTCAACGCCGCAGTGGTGTTGATGGATAAAGTTGTTTTGCCGATGCCGCCCTTGGGGCCCACCACTGAAATGATTGTCATGAACTGGTTCGATCCTTTCTTTTATTTTCACCCGCAATGACTACCGTTATTTCGCCGCGCCATTTGCGATTCTGGCTGGCCGCTACCAGTTCGTCCAGAGTACCGCGCAAAACTTCTTCATGCAATTTAGTCAGCTCGCGGGTCAACGCGATTTTACGATTCCCAAAAACTTCGCGAAGGTCGCTGAGGGTCTTGTCGATGCGGTGCGGCGATTCAAACAGCACCACCGTCGTGGGCTGACTGGCCAGGGTCGCCAACGTTTGCTTCCTTCTTTTTTTCCGCGGTAAAAATCCTTCAAACAAAAATCGGTCCATGGGCAAACCGGATACCGTCAAGGCGGCCAACAGCGCCGACGGACCCGGCAACGATTCCACCCGGATTTCATTTTCTAGGGCCAACTGCACCAAATGAAAAAGCGGGTCCGATATGCCCGGCGTGCCGGCGTCCGACACCAGCGCCAAGTGCTCACCCCGGTTCAAACGCTGGATAAATTGCGGTCCTTTGCGCGTTTGGTTGTGACTGTTGAAACTGGAAAGAGGCGTGGCTATTTTATAATGGTTCAACAGGATGCGGGTGCGCCGGGTGTCTTCAGCCGCAATCCCGTCGACCTTTTCCAATGTTGCCACCGACCGGTATGTGATATCACCCAAGTTGCCAATGGGCGTGCTCACAATAAACAAGGTCCCCTTTTCCGGATGCTCCATAGTTCATTTTATTGTATAGGGTCCGGGCCAGTTACTCAATAACTAATTGGTTAATAACGAGTTTTGAAAATAGAGGGAGGAGTTTTGTAAAAATGGGATGGCTTAAAACCAGCGGGCCGTCAGCCTGAGGAGCTGAGACCGGCGTCTTCTTCGGGTACCAGTTTGATGATATTGTCCGCGTTCGGGGACATGACGCAGGTGCCGTCGAATTGGGCGCCCACTTCAATAAACAGGGAGGGGGTTTGGATATTGCCGATCATCACGCTGTTGGCGTGGATTTCCACCTGCTCGGTGGCTTTGATGCTACCGGTGATCTTGCCCATGCACACCACCGTGCCGGCGGTGATGTCCGCTTCCAGCACACCTTTTTCGCCCACGATCAAGGTGCCCTCGGTATGCACCTCGCCTTCCAGGCGACCGTCAACACGCACCGCCCCGCTGAAGGTCAGCACCCCCTTGAAGACCGCATCTTCACCCATGTAAGCCTTGATTTCCTTGCTGGCTAAATTTTTGTTGGCCACCGATGACCTCCTCTGGGAATTAGGGTTTTTGCAGGCTTGCTGAACGCGTCGGCAATTTTTGAATCACTCTTTCCGTAATATCATATCATGGATCCTGCTGAGATCGTCATTAGAATAATAGTGGATGACCAGTTTGCCCCCTTTGACTGCCGGCTCGATCTCCACTTTTGTCCCCAAATGACGTTGCAGGGCAGTTTCCATGTTTTTAGTATGAATGTCCTTTTGGGCTATATTTTTTGGATGCCGTTTTGGACCTCGGCGCTTTAGTTTTTGAATGAAAAACTCCACCTGCCGCACGCTCATGGATTTTTTGGCCACCTCCCGGCGTACCGTTTCCATGTCCTGCGGTGTTTCCAAGGCCAGCAACGCACGGGCATGGCCCATGGTCAGCTCACCACTGATCAAGGCCTCCTGAATGGGACGGGACAGCTTGAGCAACCGCAGGTAATTGGCTACGGTCGCACGCTTTTTACCGACACGCTGGGCGATGTCTTCCTGAGTCAAAGAAAAATCGTCCAGCATCCGCTGATAAGCGTGGGCCTCCTCAATCGGATTGAGGTCCTCACGATGAATATTTTCAATGAGAGCGATTTGCAATGCTTCCCTACTGCTGGCTTCGCGGACAATCGCCGGGATTTTTTTAAGCCCGGCCTGCTGGGCCGATCGCCACCGCCTTTCACCACAAATCAGCTCATACCGGTCATCCTTTTTTTGGACCACGATCGGCTGAATAATGCCGTTTTCGCGGATGGAATCCGCCAAGTCCTGCAAGGCTTCTTCATTAAAAATTTTTCGCGGCTGATAACTGTTGGGTATGATTTCATCAATCAGCAACTCTCTTAAACCATCCTGCGCTTTGGCCGGATCGGGGCCGATTTCAAAATCCGGTATCAATGCGTGGATGCCTTTACCCAATGCTTTTCTGGTCACGATAGTCCCTCTTCGTTAGTTTGGATGGATTTCATTTTGGTGCGGGCCACAATCTCCTTGGCCAGTTCGACATAGGAGTCGGCCCCCTTGGAACGATTGTCATACAAAACCACCGGCTTGCCGTGGCTGGGAGCCTCACTCAATCGCACATTGCGGGGGATCACGGTAGCCAGCAAAAATTCTTTAAAATATTTTCTTACCTGGTCCCTCACCTGGTTGGCGAGGCTGGTCCGGCCATCAAACATGGTCAGTAATATGCCCTCGATTTTTAACTCCGGGTTGAGGGATTGCTTGACCAACTTCAATGTACGCATCAGGTGACTCAATCCCTGCAATGAATAATATTCGCATTGCATGGGAATGAGCACCGACCGGGCGGCGGTCAGGCTGTTCAATGTCAGCAGGCCCAGCGAAGGCGGACAGTCGATCATGACATAATCGAATTGGGAACACACACCGTCCAACGCTTGTTTCAAGCGGGTTTCCCGGTTCTCCCTGGCGACCAGCTCAATCTCCGCCCCGGATAAATCCACCGTGGCCGGAATAATTTTAAGAGTTTCAATTTCCGTGGGATAAACCACTTGATCCAATACTGCATCACCCAACAGCAATTCGTATATCCCTTTTTGGCTGGATTGCAGACTCACTCCCAAGCCACTGGTGGCATTACTTTGTGGATCCATATCAATCAGCAATACTTTTTTGCCGGACAGGGCCAGGCAGGCGGCCAGATTGACCGCCGTGGTGGTTTTTCCAACCCCACCCTTTTGATTGACTACAGTGATTATTTGAGACATTTTTCGCTGACTAAAAAGGTATTAATCACCTGTTTTTACCATAATAATAAAGACCTGTCCATCACGAGATGTTCCACGTGAAACCCTTAGGAGGGTTGGTAATTAAACGGAGTTGGGGGTTTTAATTTAAAAAAACAGTGTTGGAAATAAAATTTTTCCGGAATATTTTTAAAATTCTGTTTGAATCAATGAATAAATTTTTATTTTTGGTCATATCCAACAATTATTGGGCGTGGGAGAGAGTTTAGGCCCATTCTGTTCCGGTGCTTCGCCGGCCCCTTAGCAGGGGAGGCAATTGGCTAACTCTCTTTTGCATGCTTCACCATCACTGGGCACAAGCAGAGTTAGGCTTTTTGGATGCCAGCATTCATGCTGGCGGACCTTGCCCGCCCCCTTGGCAGGGGAGGCAATTAGCTAACTCTTTTTTGCATGCTTCACCATCACTGGGCGCAAGCAGAGTTTGGTTCTTTGGATGCCAGCATTCACGCTGGCGGACCTTGCCCGCAAGGGAGTGTTTCACGTGGAACATTGGGTGAAAACCCAGAGGCTGGAAAGTTTACCATTGAAACCGAGGACCGGGACATTTTTAACAAGTTCAAATCCGGGCTTGGTGGTTTTTTGGGCGGCGCTGTCAGCAGACCTCTTCAATACAATTTGCCCGCTGGCAGATAAAAACGGTCCGCCCAACCTCAAACATTCGGCAGTACGGCTGACCGCCCGAAAAACTACCCGGTCGAATTTATTATGGTATTTGGGATCGCTTTGAATTGCCTGGCAACGCTCCTGCAAAACATCTATGCCCTGCAAGCCAAGCTCATAAACCACCTGCCGCAAAAAATTAGCGCGCTTGCGCTGGCTTTCCACCAGCACAATATTCAGTTGCGGGTAAACCAGTTTCAAAGGAAGGCCGGGAAATCCGCCACCGCTACCAATATCCATAGTAAGGTGGTGCTCCTCAACCACGCGGCAAAATTGCAGTGAATCGAAAAAATGCTTCCGAAAAAAGGCCAGGGGATCCTTTTCAGAGGTCAAATTAACCTTCTGATTCCATTTCTCCCAAATTTTCAAATACTTGAGAATCCCAGCCACATCCGGCTGAGCATTTTCCGGGAGGGCCAGGTTGGGATGATCTAATATACTGCGGAGTGTTGATTCCAGTGGTCTGGCTCCAGATAAAAAATGGGTTTTAATTAAGGTGGGGAAAACTACTTTTGCAGAACCTTTTTGCACTCGGCAGTGAGAATCGGTAATATTTCCAAAACATCCCCCACAATACCGTAATCCGCCACATCAAATATCGGGGCATTGGCATCCGTGTTGATGGCGACAATACAACGTGCCGAGGACATGCCCGCCAAATGTTGCACCGCTCCCGAAATGCCGCAGGCAATATACAAGTCGGGGGACACTGTCCGCCCGGTTTGCCCCACCTGGTTGGAATAGGGCCGCCACCCGTTATCGACCACCGGCCGACTGGCGCCGACCGCAGCCCCCAGCACTTCTGCCAGGTCTTCAATCAGCTTGAAATTTTCCGGGCCTCCCATGCCCATGCCGCCGGAAACGATGATCCTGCCCTCGGTAACGTCCACCCGCGCACCGGATTCTTTCACCACTGAGCTTATTACAAGTGGCAGGGATTCCCAGGAAACGCCAGATTCGACGACGGTAATATCAGGAGATTTGGCATCGACCACTTGATCCGAGCGAAATACGTTGGGACGCAAGGTGAGGATCCGGGTGTGGTCGCCGATGAAAGTGACAGTGGACACCGCCTTCCCAGCAAAAACAGGTCGTTGAACACGCAAGCCGTCGGCATCATTGTATTGGATGGCCACACAATCTGTCGCCAGGCCGATCCCCAGCCGGGCGGCTAAACCAGCGGCCAGTTCTTTGCCGTGGTTGGTGGCTGAAACCATTATAACAAAAGGTTTTTTAATTTCAATTTGGGGAAGAAGCGCGGCAATGGCGCCAGCGGTATTAACCAGATTAAGCCCCGGTCCGTTAATAACGGCAACGTGGTCCGCACCGGGCAGATCCTGGGGAGCCTCACCTTCCCCCATATACCACGCAGTGACCGCCCCACCTGTTTTTTGGGCAAGACTGGCGGCGGCATGGAGCACCTCCAGGCTGGCCGGTTTAACCTTACCTGCCACATGTTCCAGTAGCACCCAAATGGATTTTGGTTCGGTCATGGCAGTGGGGTTAAAAGAGGGGCCGGGTGGAACCGATGATTGCCGGGGCGGGAGCCAATTATTTTATTTGCCCATTTTAACATTTTGTATTTTAGGACCACAACGGCGGTGGCCTGGACTATTGTGAAAAACAATTGGGACCAGGCCAGTCACCCAGCCTGGCCCCAAATTTTATACCGGTCGCCGGATTTAGGACTTCAAGGTAGCTTTCAAGGAAATGGTCGGACCCGCCAAAGCTTTGGAAACCGGGCACCCGTTTTTAGCGGCTTCAGCCTCCTTTTGAAATGCGGCTTCGTCGATATTGGGAATCACCGCTTCCATCACCAGATCAATCTTGGTGATGCCAAAACCACCTTCAACTGCTTCGAGAGTCACCGTGGCCTTGGTGTCCACGCTGGTGGGAGTGAACCCCGCCTTGCCCAATCCTGCGGAAAAAGCCATAGAATAACAACCCGCGTGAGCGGCGGCGATCAATTCTTCGGGGTTGGTCCCGTCGCCACTTTCAAAGCGGGATGGAAACGAGTAGGGGCCTTCATACGCTCCACTGCCCAGTTTCATGGTACCTTTTCCCTCTTTCAAACTTCCTTCCCAGCGCGCTGAAGATGTTCGGCTTGGCATTGTTTTATCCTTTCTTGAATAATTTTATAAGGACCCCGCATGACGGAGATCCGGTTTTTTTTAAAAAGTACTTTTGTTCTGGAAATAACTCAGGTAGGGGTAAACGGTAGCAGATTGCCCGTCACCGGACAAGCAAGAAAGTCATGCGGATCAAAAAGAAAACAATTCCGCCTGGTGACCTTTATGAAAATAGCGAACCGGTGGGCGTTTGCAAAAACAAATCCCAGGGGAGGGTCTCCTGTTTGATGAAGCCGCGTTGGGGCAACTGACCGCTCGCCACCAGCTCCACCACGGCACACAGCGAGGCCGCCGTGGTCCACGAGATGGCGCGCCAACGGTGTTTGCCGATTGTTATCGGATAATAACTTTTGACAAATTCTTCCCGCCGCAATTTTTTACTCTTCCACCCCTCGACCGCGGCATGAACGTACACCACATCGTCGTTGACCGGCGGCTTGGCGTTGACCAGAATCTCA
>Ga0209988_10003555_pt1 | contig 10304 bp, 8 predicted proteins | sample N075metaG_FD_183115 | JGI IMG/M metagenome (GOLD analysis project Ga0209988, IMG submission 183115) | Deep subsurface microbial communities from Kermadec Trench to uncover new lineages of life (NeLLi) - N075 metaG (SPAdes) (version 2) | ecosystem: Environmental > Aquatic > Marine > Ocean trench... | reverse complement strand
AATTCTGGCCGAGACTGGCCACCGAAGTGCAGCAGCTTGCTGCAGATCTGCCGGCATCAATGACTCGTACGGAAATTGAGCGTGCACTGATCGATGGGTCCGGCGGTCTGGAGACGCATGTCATTGATGAACTCGGCGACGGTGGTCACGAGCGACTGCAACAAGCCCGGCATCGACTCTTCGGCGATATCCCGCCACTTGCTGAGGAAGCGCGGCACCGTTACGACTGGGTGCGCAAGTTGTTGCCGGACGTACAGCGACAGGCTCCGGTCCTGACCACCTGGAAGACCCGTCTTGCCGCGTGGGTTAACAGACCGGTTCCAGGAACGGCGGGCCTGTTTCTTGTCATGGCCGTCGTATTTCAGGCGGTCTTTGCCTGGGCAACGCCACTCATGGATACGATCGATGCCGGGACGGCGATGCTCAGCGCGCTGGTGATGGAAAATATGCCCGCGGGAGCGCTGGCCAGCCTTATTAGCGATGGTATCATTGCCGGTGTCGGCAGCGTCATTATTTTCCTGCCGCAAATCCTGATCCTGTTCCTTTTTATCATCGTTCTTGAAGATTCGGGATATCTGGCGCGGGCTGCGTACTTGATGGATCGAGCCATGCGCTCAGTGGGGCTGTCCGGTCAGTCGATCATTCCGATGATCTCGAGTTTCGCCTGTGCGGTGCCCGCCATCATGGCCACTCGCGTGATACCCAATCGGCGCGACAGAATAGCCACAATCCTGGCAGCGCCATTCATGACCTGTTCTGCGAGATTGCCTATTTATGCATTGCTGATTGCTGCTTTCGTACCGCACACAGACATCGGATTCGTCAACCTGCAGGGACTGGTTCTGTTCGGTCTTTACATGCTGGGCATTGTCGCCGGACTGCTGACGACACTGATGTTGCGGAAAACCGCGTTGCACGGCCCCAAGCCGGCTTTTGCGCTGATGCTACCCGAATTTCGCATGCCGAATGCACGCACGGTGTTGATGCAATTGCGGAGCAGGGCAACGGTTTTCCTGCGCCGCGCAGGTACGGTTATTTTCGCGGTTGCCGTGTGTGTGTGGGCGCTTGCCTACTACCCTCAGTCTGATGGCGTCGCATCGGACCTGCTGGAAGAAAGAGCGGTTGCGGCAATTTCACTGACCGGGAATCAACTTGAAGAGACTTATGCACGACTGGACAATGAGGCCGCTGCTGCGCAACTGGAGCAAAGCTGGCTCGGTCGGGCGGGCAAGTTTGTCGAGCCTGTTTTTACTCCCTTGGGTTGGGACTGGAAGGTATCGGCCGCTGTGATTGCGGGTTTTCCTGCTCGTGAAGTGGTGATTGCAGTGATGGGAACGGTCTATGCAGTAGGCGACAGTGCCGATGACGCGACTTTGTCGGAGCGCCTGCGAGCAGCAACCCGTGCGGATGGCTCATTGATTTTTACTTTGCCAATGGTGTTTGGCTTGCTGATTTTTTACGCGTTTTGCATGCAGTGTGCGGCAACGCTTGCAGTGATCCGGCGTGAGACCAACAGCTTGCGCTGGCCGGTTTTTGCGTGGGTGTACATGACGTCGCTTGGTTATATCGGAGCGTTGTTGGTCTATCAGCTAGGGAGCCTCTGATTTATTCTGGACGAAGTAGAGCAGAGGTTCCCTGGCCTCACAAACGGGCGTATCAGGCGTCCAGATCCGGAATCAACTCACTCTCAAGGCGTATGATCATGTCCTTGAGGAGCAGCCGTTTTTTCTTGAGTCGACGTACCTTCAATTGGTCAACAAGCGGATCGTGCGAAAGTCGATCGATCAGATCGTTGAGGTTGCGGTGACTGATTCGCGTTTGCCTGAGCAGGTTCAGGCCTTTGAAGGATTCCGTGTCGATCTTATCGTTCATCAGGCCGTGTTCTGGATGCAACCACTGCATAATGTTTCAGACGATTCATGACTGGATAGTAGCCCACTATCCGTGCGGATGTTATGTGCTGCGTTGCGCGATTCCGAGCCAATCATGATCTTGTGCACCAATCACCAGGAAATGCGGATTCAGAATGTCCGCTTTCCTGTTGTACGACAGAGGATTGCCGTCCAATTCGAGGACCTGGCCACCGGCCTGTTCAACAACGGCCTGGGCGGCTGCCGTGTCCCATTCGGAGGTTAGACCGAGGCGGGGATATATGTCGGCACGGCCTTCTGCTATCAGGCAAAACTTCAGCGAGCTGCCCATCGGGTGCATTGCATATTCACCGAGAATTTCCAGAAACGTATTCAGGCTTGTCCCCAGATGTGAACGACTGCCAACCACGCGTACCGGACGGTCACTTTCCGCGGCGACAGTGATGCGGCAAGGTGCTTTGCCGGCTTCGCGTCGTTCGGCGCCCAGGCCCTCGCAACCGATGTAAGTCGTTCCTTTGACAGGTACGTGGACCACGCCCAACACCGGAACGTGATTGCGAATCAACGCGATGTTCACGGTGAACTCCCCGTTTCGCTTGACGAATTCTTTGGTGCCGTCCAGTGGGTCAATCAGCCAGTAGCAGTCCCAGTGACGGCGTTCTTCAAAGTCGGGTAATCCGGCTTCTTCTGAAATGAGTGGCATGTCCGCTGTCAGATTCGCCAGACCGGCAACAATGTGCGCGTTTGATGCGAGATCCGCTTTTGTGAGCGGTGACTGATCGTCTTTCTGTTCGACCTCGAAATCGGTGTCGTATATTTCGAGGATGACGCGACCCGCTTCTTCAGCCAGCGTCACCAGGGGGTCAATCCACTGAGTAATATCCATTATTTCGATTCTTGCTGATGTACTGTCGGCTTGTTTGCGTTGAATCGTGCAGATCGATCGCGCACTAGCGGCGCGATCTTCTCCCGGGCGGCCTTGAAGAACGTCCACCGGATCCCTGTCGCGGCCTCCCGGAGTGAGATCGTGGTTTTCGTGCCGGTCTGATGAGTTGCGGCAGCAGTGCGGGGTCATGGTGTGCAACCGGAATCTTGTGGCCAATGTAGCTCTCGATGTCGGGCAGCGACATGACATAAGTTTCACAACCGAAGCTGATCGCATCCCCGGATGCTCCGGCTCTCGCCGTGCGGCCGATGCGGTGCACGTAGTCCTCTTTGTCGTTCGGCAGGTCATAGTTGATTACGCACTGCACATCGGGGATGTGCAGTCCTCTTGAGGCAACATCGGTACCGATCAGCACGGCGAGTTCCCCTTGCTGAAACTGCTGCAGCAGCCGCATGCGTTTTTTCTGCGGCACGTCGCCAGAGATGGCGCTGGCATTGATCTCATTGGCCTGCAGGTATGATTCGATCCGCTCGGCTTCACGCTTGGTGTTGACGAAGATCATGATGCGGCCTTCTCCCATTTCGCGTATGAGTCCGACAAGCAATGGCAGCTTTTCTTCGTTTGAGGGGAAAAAGATCGCCTGGCGCACCCGGTCAGCGGTGATTGTTTCCCGCTGGTCGCGGATTAACTCCGGTTCATTCATGTGCTCGTAGGCGAGTTCCAGGACTCGCTGTGACAAGGTTGCGGAATACAGCATATTCAGGCGCTTGTCCGGAGTCGGCAATCGTCTTAACAAGTAACGTATGTCCTTGATGAAGCCGAGATCGAACATGCGATCGGCTTCATCGAGAATAACGACTTCAATCTGGTCAAGCTTGAAGACGCCTTGCTTGAAATAATCGATGATGCGTCCGGGGGTACCGACCAGCATATCGATACCGTTTGCAATGTGGCGCCGCTGTTTTTCATAATCGGTGCCGCCAAAAGCCAGCGCGACGGTGAGACCGGTGAATTTACTCAGCACTTCCGCGTCTTTGGCGATTTGTACGGCCAGTTCGCGCGTTGGCGCCAGGATGAAAATTCGTGGTTGCTTTTGACCATTTTTTGTCGTGTCAATGTTCGTTGTCAGAATGCGCTGAAAAGCGGCGATCAGAAACGCGGCCGTCTTGCCGGTCCCTGTTTGCGCCTGGCCGGCGACATCTTTGTTCGCCAGCGCAATGGGCAGTGTGCTCGCCTGGATGGGCGTGCAGAATTCGAAGCCCGCGCCACGAATTCCTTCGTGCAAGGTATCGTCAAGTTCGAGAGAGTCGAACCGGATGTCGCTCAAATGGTTATTTGTCATGAGTTCGCTTGGAAATAGTGCGTTAAGGGCTTGCAAATTGTGCCCCGAAGGGGTCAAATCGACCTATATCGACGCGACTTTCGTCGCACCTGCCAGTTTCTGCTTTTCCACGAATTCCGAGAGAACCCGCGACAAAGCTGCGACATATTGCCTGATTGATCAGGCAGCGTCATCCATTTTGCGTTGTTCGATCCGTCGGGGGACTGAGACGAACGATGTCGGCATTAATTTCAAACTCAAAATTTTCGGAGGTAAAGAGCCGGTGAGCGACAATATCGTGCACATAAACGATGACAATTTCGAGGCAGATGTGCTGCAGTCGGAGAAACCTGTGCTGCTCGATTTCTGGGCGGAGTGGTGCGGTCCCTGCAAGATGATTGCGCCGTTACTGCATGAAGTAGCCGATGAGTATGCGGATCGTATGACCGTCGCCAAACTGAATATTGATGACAATCCAAACACACCGCCGAAATTTGGCATCCGCAGCATTCCAACGCTGATGCTGTTCAAAGACGGCGAGGTGCAGGCGCAAAAACTGGGTGCGATGTCAAAGTCGCAACTAATAGAGTTCTTGGACACTAATCTGTGAGAGGGTATTTGGGTAATCAAACTAGAAGTCGACCGAAGCAGTCGTCACGAGCAAAAAATTCCAGTGGGCAGGGCAACCGGCGCCGCCGTCGTCCGAAACGTGATTCAGCCGAGTTTCCCGATGACGGCACCGGCCTGGAGATTATTTCTCCGGACCAGCTGGAGATCAGCAAGAACGCAATGAATCTGACCGACCTGAAAAACAGGTCGCCGGCAGAACTTGTGGAGCTGGGTGAGAAGCTCGGGATCGAACATCTGGCGCGCGCGCGCAAGCAGGACATAATTTTCGCCATTCTCAAGGCGCACGCCAAAGCCGGTGAAGATATTTACGGCGATGGGGTGCTCGAGATCTTGCAGGATGGCTTTGGCTTCCTGCGTGCGGCGGATAGTTCCTATCTGGCCGGACCGGACGATATCTACGTGTCACCCAGCCAGATTCGACGCTTTAATCTGCGCACCGGCGATACGGTTTCCGGGCTGATCCGGCCGCCGAAAGATGGTGAGCGTTATTTTGCCTTGCTGAAAGTTGGCGAGATCAACTTCGATGCACCGGAAAGCACGCGCAGCAAAGTTCTGTTTGAGAACCTGACACCATTGCATCCCGACCAACCGCTCGTGCTCGAGCAGGGGAATGGCAGCACGGAAGACCTGACGGCGCGCATCATCGATATGATCGCACCGATAGGCAAGGGCCAGCGCGGTCTGATCGTGTCACCGCCGAAGGCCGGTAAGACGATGTTGTTGCAGAATATTGCCTCTGCCATTGCCGCGAATTACCCGGATATCTCGCTGATTGTCCTGCTGATCGATGAACGGCCCGAGGAAGTGACCGAGATGTCACGCAGCGTACGCGGCGAAGTCGTATCGTCAACCTTTGACGAACCGGCGAGCCGTCACGTGCAGGTGGCCGAAATGGTCATTGAGAAGGCGAAGCGACTGGTCGAGCACAAGAAAGATGTGGTTATTCTGCTGGACTCGATCACGCGACTTGCGCGTGCCTACAATACGGTCGTGCCGTCGTCCGGCAAGGTGCTGACCGGTGGTGTCGACGCGAATGCGCTGCACCGGCCAAAACGATTCTTCGGCGCTGCGCGCAATATTGAAGAGGGTGGCAGCCTGACGATTCTTGCGACCGCCCTGGTCGATACGGGATCGAAGATGGACGAAGTGATCTACGAGGAATTCAAGGGCACCGGTAACTGGGAAATTCATCTGGATCGACGGATTTCCGAGAAACGGGTATTCCCGGCGATCAATATCAATCGTTCAGGTACTCGCAAGGAAGAGTTGCTGACGGATGCGGACGAATTGCAGAAGTTGTGGATCTTGAGAAAAGTGCTGCATCCCATGGACGAACTTGCGGCAATCGAATTCCTGCTCAACAAGTTGCAGGATACCAGGACGAACGCCAAATTCTTCGAGGCGATGAAACGCTGAGCACGCACTGTCTGAGTGCATCGTGGCTTTCTTGTCAGGGAGTGTCCCAGCGATGCAGGGGCACCTGACAGCCCGCATTGAACTTGCTGATTTCCCGGGCAAGTTCAACGTAACCATCGGTTCCGCTTAACGCTGCAAAATCACCGGATGTATTCGTACTAACGGGACTCGCCCTGAGTATCCCGCTGGCGTCGGTATGCACTCTGACCGGGAGGAAATTCGTCAGTGCGGGTTCAAAAATGACGGTTTCATCGAGCACCGCCACGTCGGCTGCGCGTGTATGGCGACCGCTTGCCCGGTGCAGGGCCGGTAGTACGTACTGACGGCAGCAGACAAGTGACGATACGGGATTGCCGGGTAAGGCAAATACGGCCTGCTGGCGCGGACCCAGGCCGAACCACATGGGTTTGCCGGGTCGTTGGCTGATTTTATGAAACACTTTTGTCACGCCCAGATCCGCCAGCACCTGTGGCACGAAGTCGGCTTTGCCCATGGAGACGCCGCCGCTCAGGATGAGGACATCGGCGGCCGACAGATGTGCTTCAATTCTATCCGCAAGCAACTGCTCGTTGTCGACCAGGTGATCGTGCGCACAATCGGTGAAACCCTGTCGTGCCAGCATCGCAATGAGCGCTGGCCCGTTTGAAAGTCGTATCTGGTGCGTTTCGATGGGTCGTCCCGCGGCGATGAGTTCGTTACCGGTTGAAATGACCCGCACGACGGGCAAGCGGCTAACCCGAACACGCCCCAGGCCGCATGAGGCGATCACTGCAATATCCATCGGCGTGATGGCGTTGCCGGGCGGCAACACTTCGACGCCCTCGCGGAAATCAGAACCCTGCTTATGTATGAAGCGGAATTGCTGCGTCTCGTAGCCCTCTTCGACCTCGGCAAATCCTGCGTTCACGAGGAGCCGCTCCACGGGTATGACGCAATCGCTACCGCGTGGCAGTACCGCACCGGTCATGACCTCAATGCAGCTCGCCGGATCGCTGAGCGACTGCTCACGATCCCCTGCGTGCTGTGTGGCCGCGATACGAAAACGTCGCTGTCCGCTATCGAGAGTCGCGAACCCCACCGCAATGCCATCCATCATTACGCGATCGAAAGGTGGTTGGTCACGCTCCGCGCAGACGGGTTCTCGCAGCACGCGACCAGCAGCGTCAGCAAGGGCGACTTCCTCCACATCAAGTGGCGGTACTGATTCGGCGATGGCCAAACTCGCCTCGCTGGAACTCAACAATTGAAGCTACTCACGGGCGACGGCTCGCTGGCCAATATCGTTGCGATGAAATTCGTCCGCCCATGCGATGCCAGCCACAATCTCGTACGCCTTGTACTTCGCATCAAGCAGGCTCTCCCCAAGGCCAACCACGCACAAAACCCGTCCACCGCTGGTGACGACATCAGCACCATCAATCCTCGTGCCGGCATGGAAAACCTTGCTGCCTTCATCATCGTCCTCTGGCAGGCCAGAGATGACATGACCCTTGGCGTACTCATTGGGATAGCCTCCGGCGGCCATGACGACTCCAAGTGCTGCACGGGAGTCCCACTCGACGACCTGGGCATTGAGCGTCCCATCAAGCGTTGCCTCGCAAAGCTCGGCAAGGTCGGATTTCAAGCGGCTCATAATCGGTTGTGTCTCCGGATCACCGAAGCGGCAATTGTACTCCAGGACTTTCGGCGAGCCATCAGCGGCAATCATCAGGCCCGCGTAGAGAAACCCCCGATAAGGAATGTTCTCCGCGGCCAGCCCGCGAAGCGTCGGATGAATGATGTCATTCATCACGCGCTCCTGCAGTGCCTCGGTGACGATGGGGGCCGGTGAACAGGCACCCATGCCGCCGGTATTTGGGCCGCTGTCACCGTCATCCCGAGTCTTGTGATCCTGTGATGTGGCCAGTGGCAATACGTCGTAGCCATCGGTCATGACGATAAAACTCACTTCCTCGCCGGCAAGAAACTCTTCGACCACAATGCGGTGGCCGGCCTCTCCGAAACGGCCGGCACCGAGCATGTCCTCGGCTGCAGCAACGGCCTCGCTAACCGTTGCGGCGACCACCACGCCTTTACCCGCGGCGAGACCGTCTGCCTTGACGACAATTGGCGCGCCCTTGTTGCGAATATAATCAAGGGCCGGTTCGAGTTCGGTGAAACATTGATACTCGGCTGTCGGGATGCCGTGTCTTTGCAGGAAATCCTTGCTGAAAGATTTGGAGCCTTCCAGTTGCGCCGCTGCGGCACTCGGTCCAAAGCAGCGCAATCCCGCTTGTTCAAAGCGGTCAACAATGCCGTTGACCAGCGGGGTTTCCGGACCGACGATGGTCAGGCCGATGTCTGCAGTGATCGCGAACTGCAGGAGTGCGTCGATATCCTCCGCAGAGATGGCGACGTTGCGTACTTTTGCTTCCAGGGCGGTGCCGGCATTGCCGGGCGCAACGATGACTTCGCTGACCTTGTCTGATTGCGCACATTTCCATGCCAGGGCATGTTCCCGGCCACCACCGCCAACGATCAGTATCTTCATGATCCGGTTAGTGCCGGAAGTGCCGCATGCCGGTAAAGACCATGGCCAGGCCGTGCTCATTGGCCGCAGCAATGACTTCATCGTCGCGCATGGAGCCGCCGGGCTGGATGATGGCGGTTATTTCGTGCTCTGCCGCTGCGTCAATCCCGTCCCGAAACGGGAAAAAGGCGTCGGAGGCCATCACTGCACCGGTGATCGATAAGCCTTCGTCATGTGCCTTGATGGCGGCAATTCGAGTGCTGTACACACGGCTCATTTGCCCGGCACCAATGCCGATGGTCATATTGTCCTTGCAGAATACGATCGCATTGGATTTGACGAATTTGGCAACGCGCCAGGCGAACAGCAGATCACGCAATTGCTGATCGTCCGGTTGTTTGTCTGTGACGACCTTGAGATCGGTGGCACCGATCATGCCGTCATCCGCCGTTTGCACCAGCAAACCGCCAGAGACTTTCTTGAAATCGTAGCGGCGACTCTTGCTGTCTTGCCAATCCCCCGTTCTGAGAACGCGTACATTTTTCTTCTCGCACAGGATAGCTCGCGCGGCCTCTTCAATTTCTGGTGCGATAATCACTTCGACGAACTGCTGCTCGATGATGGTGCGGGCGGTCGTCTCGTCGAGGGCGCGATTAAACGCGATGATGCCGCCGAAGGCGGAGGTTGGATCCGTGGCAAAGGCGCGTTTGTACGCTGTGCCGATGGTATCGTTTATGGCCACACCGCAAGGGTTGGCGTGTTTTACGATCACGCAGGCCGGCTCCGAAAATTGCCTGATGCATTCAAGCGCTGCATCGCTGTCGGCAATATTGTTGTACGACAGTGCCTTTCCCTGCAATTGCCGCGCGGTTGCCAGTGAGCCGATCATAGGCGCCTGATCGCGGTAGAACGCCGCTTCCTGGTGCGGGTTCTCGCCGTAGCGAAGTCTCATGATGCGGCTGCCCGAATGCAGGAACCGTTCGCCGAGCGTCTCATTTGCATCGGGATCGGACAGGTATCGGGTGATCGCGGTATCGTAACTTGCGGTATGGGCATAAGCCTTCGCCGCCATACGCCGCCGATAATCCAGAGACATTTCATGCTTGCGCAATTTTTCGAGAATCTCTTCGTAATCATCAGGGTCGACCACAACGGCCACGCCCTTGTGGTTCTTGGATGCGGCACGAATCATGGCGGGTCCGCCGATATCGATATTTTCGATAGCATCGTCAAGCGTCACGTCCGGCCGACTGATCGTTTCCTCGAAGGGGTAGAGATTGACGGCGAGCAGATCGATGGGGTCAATGCCGTGTTCCGCCATGACCGCTTCGTCCTGGCCACGACGCCCGAGCAGGCCACCGTGAATGACAGGATGCAAGGTCTTGACGCGACCACCCATGATTTCCGGGAAACCGGTCTTCTCTGCAACCTCAATGGCAGGAATATCTGCATCGACAAGCTGCCGGCAGGTGCCTCCGGTGGACAATATTTCGATGCCAAGTTCCTGCAGTCCCCTGGCGAACGGAATCAAACCGCGCTTGTCCGACACACTGATAAGCGCCCGGCGTACGGTGAACATGGCAGGCCTCTGGCTGGCTAGGAGTCTGCGCGGTAGAAATATCCGTCGCGAGAAAGTGGCACAGCGAGGACAGTTTGCCGATCTCTTGAGGC
>Ga0209988_10003554_pt1 | contig 10304 bp, 8 predicted proteins | sample N075metaG_FD_183115 | JGI IMG/M metagenome (GOLD analysis project Ga0209988, IMG submission 183115) | Deep subsurface microbial communities from Kermadec Trench to uncover new lineages of life (NeLLi) - N075 metaG (SPAdes) (version 2) | ecosystem: Environmental > Aquatic > Marine > Ocean trench... | reverse complement strand
AGGCCGCTTTCTGGGCGGCACCGATGAAATCGCCTTCCCCCACGAAACGCGTGGCGTCCGCGGAGTATTGATCTTCAGGGTTCTTCAGGAAGTCGACGAGCTTGGTCCCGATCTCCTCGGAGATCATGTCCGCGAGGCCGCCCGCTCCCGAGAGGATTTCGATATCCGGCGGAAGCTCGACGAAATCCGTCACTTGCGTGAAGTTGCCGAGTTGGAGGCCCTCGCGACCTTCGTCCTGAAATTCCTGCTTCGTCTGGATCGAATCGGTGAAGAGCACGCGACCCGAGTTCGCTTCGACGACACGGTACGAGACGGAAATGATCCCGACCTTTCGAACGCTCGTCACCTGGATCGTGACGTCCTCGGTCACGTCCCGAGTGAGCATCCGCGTCGGTTGGGGCGTCTTCTTGCGGTCCTTCTCCCGGAGTTGTGTCCAGCGCGTGTGCTCGGGGTTCGTGATGGTCTCCTGACCGGTTACGACCCGGCGGGTTTCGCTGCTGGACTTCTCGGTCGTTTCGACCTTGGCGTCGAGGATCGATCCCTGGACGATGAAGTCGGCGGTGTCGAGGGCGCCGCATGTGCCTCGTCGCTTGCACTCCTCGAGGATGCGGTCGAGTTGTTCGCGTTCGACGATCCGCACGTCGTTCGGAATCGTGCGGTGTATGTACTGTATGACTTTCGAAGACACCGCATCGCCGACCTTGGTCGAGCTGATCTTCGGGTCTTCGAACGGATAGGCGGTCAGGCCGCGGACGGCGCGTCGTGAGATTTCATCACGCGTCACTCGCAGCTTCCGTCGGATTTTTGGAGTCATCGGACCGAACTCGGTCATCACGTTCAGGTAGCCCCAGGCGACGCCGAACTCGTCTGCTGCGAAAGCCCTGTCGTATTGACGATCGAGCCGCTTGAGGAATACGTCCAGTCCCGGGAGGTCGGCCTTGCGGTCGAGCAAGAGTCTCGAGATGACCGCAGCATCCTGGTAACGATGATAGGCACCGGAGAGATCGCCGGCGGCGACCGATTCCTGCCCGAGCATCCCGAACGCTTCCGCCATCGGCCCCGCCTCGGCTGCGAGCCCCTCCTTGATGTCGCTGAAGCAGTCCGTCTCGGAGAATTCCGTCAGCATGTCCATCGTCTTGCTGACGCGGCCGGTCTCGAGTGCATCGTTGAAGCGTTTGACGATCACCTTGCCGTCGACTTCGCATTTGGCCTGACGCGCGGTTTCGTCCTCGGGATTCACTTCATTGACGATGCCGAGTAGATCCTGGGCCTTTTCGTAGTCTTCGTTTCGGATCGCTTCTTCGGCCTCCTTCGAGACATTGCGCAGGATTTCCTCACGTTATTGTGCATAACGAGCTTGCTTCTCGGAGCCGGTACCCGCGAGGGCAGAAAGCTCGGCGAGGAGGTTGATGCGATCGAGCACTTCGCGCTCGGAGGTCTTGGAGAGGAGGCTCTCTGTTCCCTTGATCTTGCGACGTGTCGCTTCGAGTTCGCCCGTGAACTCGCTGTGGATCCTGGTGTAGACGGTGGCGTCCCACCGCTTGATGGAGCGAAGGCCGCTGATCTCGCGCTCGATTGCGCCGAGGGGCAGCCTTCCGTCGATGCGGTCGACATTTGAAAGTCGTGTCCGGGCGCTGGCAGAGGCGCGCTCGGCGAGCTCGCCGCCGATGGTCGAGAGCTGGTTCTGGAGTTGGATCGCACGATCGCTTCCGGGCTTTGCGCTCGGGATCTGGAGCGAGATCTAATCGAAGAGGGACTCGAGACTTTCCGGGGTGGCGGACGTCGGGTCCGCCGGAATCTCGATGCCGGGTCCCGGTCCGCTGCCCCCACTACATCCCGTGACGCCGATCACACCGGCGGCGAGGAACGCGAGGATCAGCAGGCTGGGGAAGGTCGATTTCATGACGCGCATTGCTTTCGGTTCGCTCCGCCCAGAACGGCTGGCGTCCGGACTCTCTTCGGGTTGGGTCGTCGGTCTGCTCGGTTCTGTCGCGGGTCTCGAGTGCCCGCGGCCCGGTTTCCAGCATTCTCGGAAACTGCGAGCCCCCGATGATCCGCAGGCGCTTCCGATTCGAATCGGCACCGCCAGCCCTTGGTTTGAGGCGCTTCGTCGATCTGCACGCGAGAAGCTATGGGAGAAGCCGACCCTGGTCCAATTTCGGACGCTTCACTGTGAACCAATTCACAGTTGGACAGTCCAACCTGCCGAAAAGAATCGAACCGTCACCCGTCGGACTTGATTGGGGTGGAATCGACTCAGACTGACCGGTCCTGGCTCGATTCACCCGGTTCGGCGATCATGGTCGCGACCACTGGGGTGGTGAGGGGAGAGATCGAATTGAGCCGATTTGTGATTCATGGTGGGCGACCGCTCGAAGGAGAAATTCGCGCGAGCGGGAGCAAGAACGCGGTCCTTCCGATGATCGCTGCGGCACTCCTGACCGAGGAGGAGGTCGTTCTCGAGAACGTGCCCTCGATCCGCGACGTCGACGTGATGCTCGAGATCGCCGGAAATATCGGGGCCGAGGTCTCTCGCTCGGGCGATCGTGTCGTGATTCGCGGGGCGAATCTGGTCGACGCCCCGCTTCCCGCGGAATTGTGTGAGCGGGTTCGGACGTCGGTTCTCTTCGTGGCGCCACTGCTGCATCGTCTCGGCCGCGCCAAGCTCCACCCGCCGGGCGGCGATGGGATCGGTCGCCGCCGGCTCGATACCCATTTCTACGGGCTGCGTCAGTTGGGCGCGCGCATCGACGAAATGGAATTCGAGTTCAAGGCGCCCCAGCGCCTCGAGGGCGCGCTGATCTTCTTCGACGAAGCCAGCGTCACCGCGACCGAGCACATCCTGATGGCGGCGACGCTGGCCAAGGGGAAGACGACGATCCTCAATGCGGCGAGCGAGCCTCACGTAATGGACCTGGCGCTCATGCTCGTGTCGATGGGCGCGCAGATCGACGGCCTCTACACGAATACGCTCACGATCACCGGGGTCGAGCAGCTCCGGGGGACCACCCATCGCGTGGTCTCCGACCATATCGAAGTCGGCTCGTTTCTCGCTCTTGCGGCGGCGACCGGAGGCGGGATCACGATTCACGACACGGTGCGTGGCCATTATTGGATGATGCACCGCGTCTTCGAACGCTTTGGCCTCGAGCTCGATATCAAAAGCGATCGCATCGTTCTTCCGAGTGGCCAGACCCCGCGAATCCAGCCGGATGCCGGGGGCGCCGTTCCGCAGGTCGACGACGGGCCGTGGCCGCAATTTCCGACCGACATGATGAGCCCCTTTCTCGTGCTCGCGACCCAGAGCGAGGGGACGATTCTGTTTTTCGAGAAGATGTTCGAGGGGCGCATGTATTTCGTTGATCCGCTGGTCCAGATGGGGGCCAACGTGATCATCTGTGATCCCCATCGGGTGATCATCACGGGCCGATCCGCGCTGCGCGGTCAGACCGTTCGCAGCCCCGATATCCGCGCCGGAATGGCCATGATCATCGCCGCGCTATGCGCCACGCAAAAGCCCTGCATCGTGCAGAACGCCGAGATCATCGACCGAGGCTACGAGCACGTGGAGGAGAAACTTCGTGCTCTTGGGGCCGACATCGAACGGGAAGCGGACTGATTTCGGCGAGTGCATCATGGGCTCTTTGGAGCGCGTCGCGGAGACCACCGCATCGCCCACCCGATTTTCCAGCCGACGCATTAGGAAACGGCCGGAGACGAGTCTCGATTCCTGGGTCGTCCCGTGAATGTTCTCATCGTGGCCGCGGTGCATCGTCAAATCGGCCCAGAGGATCCAAAAAGCCAGAGCTTGGTGCGATTCGGAGGCCCTTTGGCGGTGAACTCTTCCGGCTGCGAATCACCGATCCTGCGCATCGACAGCCCGTGTGATTTCCAATACGATATTTTCTAGAAGGGATCTCGCCCGGTCGGGCCGACCGGCTGAACGACCGGTGGGGTCGCGCGCGCTATCCTCCGGCGCACCAATCCTGGCCCCCCGCCGCGATTTCCCATCTGCCCGACCCGGTCGGGCTGCGTAATGGGCATCCGGCGGGATGTGGAGGCGGCGTGAGGCCGACCCACGAATACGGCACCCGACGAGCAGACCCCTCCACGCCGATGGTCCTCCCTCTGCGGGGCGGGTCCACTCGAAGGCGTCGTTGCGTCAGCGCGCCCGCGTCGAGCCGGCGCAGGCTGTGCCCGTCCATCCGGGCCCAGAGCCCTCCTGCTGGGATCCGGGCAGAATTGCTGGTCTGTCTCGGTCTGATGGCTCTAGTGGGTTTCGTGGCTGCTGTCCCATCGGCGTTGGCTGCTGCCCCGGGTCGGAACAGCCCGTCCGACGCGCTACGCGGGCCGTGGCGCTGGCTTACGCCGGGGCTCGATGGATTGAACGCGATCGTGGGACCTGGGGTCGGCCCGTGGCGCCAGATTGCGATCACGCGCGATGGCGAACGGCGGAGGTTCGAGGTCGATCGTCTCGAGGCCGAGTTGGTCGCGCGTGACGGGGCATTGCCCGGCTCCTGGAATGCGCGGACCTCCTCACGCGCACCGATTCTTCGTCGCGCGGCGCTCGAGTCGGCGCGGCTGCTCGAGGCCGCGGGTGAACCCGTGGCAGCGGCGGCGGCCTATGCCAGTGTCGTCGACGGGGGTGAGGTCGTGTTGGTCGATGTCTGGCACGGACTCGCCGCCAATCTTGCACGATCGGGCGATTCCGCGGCGGCCGAACGTGCGTTCCTGCGCGGACTCGATGCCTCCGGCCGGGCATCGGACCAGATTCGTTTCCGGTACGACCTGGCTCGCTTCTACGCCGGGCAGGCGCGACTGATCGAGGCGCTTGCGGTCGTGGAGGCGCTTCGGCCCCACGCGCCGGAGTCGTCCGAGCTGGCGGCGGCGAGCGTTGGACTCCAGGTCTCGCTCGAACTCTCGGCGCTGTCTCGTGCGCGCGGTCCCTTTCGGGCGTGGCCGTCGATTCCGACGGACCCGGGATGGGATCAATTCGATCCACGCGTCGCCGCGCTGGCCGAGCGACTTCCCGAACCGCTTCGTGCGCGAATGCTGTCCTGGGCGGAGCGTTTCGTTCGCGAGGCCGAGCTTCGTACGGCCGTCTTCGTAGGTGTCGGATTTCTGGTCGTGCTCGCGATCGCTGTGCTCTTGCGCCAGCGCGGGGACGTTGCCGTAGCGATCGAGTATCCCGAAGAACTTCGCGGGGTGTTTCGCGTCCGATTGCGTGCCGGGCGTCGCGGGTTGCCCGAGCCGCTCGGTGAGGAGCAGATCCGAAAGGGGGGTGTCTCGACGCGCAAGGAACACCACATGGTGTCGCGGGAGACTCAATTTCAACGCCTCTTTACCGGCCGCTTCCATCTCGTCATCGATGGTCTCCTGCTCGACCCCGGGACCGATGAGATCCTCGGAAAGATTCGGGAGGAGAAGATTGTTCGGGTGCGTCACGGGCGGACCGTGCGTCTCGAATTCGATGTCTACCCGTCGACGTGTCCGGTCGACCTTCGGGTCGTCTGGGGAGATCGGCCCGCCCAGGAGGCGCAAGTCACGGTTCCGGGTTTCATCGACAAGCCCCGCACAGCGGTCGGTGGAGCGATCCGCATCCTGCTTCCGAAGGGCGACTATCACCTGCTCGTGGGTTGCGGCGATCGTGTATTCGACCAGGAACTCGCGGTGGTGAGCTTCCGTCCCGAAATCCTCGAGATCGATGTGCTCAAAGCGGATGCGGTCTTCAAGGGTTGTCCGCCTGCGGTGGTCCCCTATCTGAGGGGCGATCTTTCGGCGGTTGCGCACGCGCTCGAGCGCGATGACCAGGCCGAACTCGGATTTCGGTTGCTCGCGACGAAACATCAAGCCGAAGGTGAGGCCGGCCGAGCGGCGGATTTCTACGAATCGGCGGGCGACACCCTCGCGGCTGCGCGGCTGCGGCTCGAACAGGGCGAACTCGGTCGAGCGGCGGCGCTCTTCGAGCAATCGGAGGAATGGCTGGAAGCTGCGGAGGCACATCGGCGCGATGGGCAGATCTTGAGTGCGGGGAATTGTTACGAACGGGCTCTCGATTATGCGCGGGCGATCGATTGCTACCGCGAGGCAGGCGCGATCGACCGCTGGCTTTCGGCACTCGAACGGCGGGGCGACGTATTCCCCGCCGCCGAACTCGCGCTGGAACACAATCAAAGGCCCCGCGCGATCCGGCTGCTCCAACGCGTAGAACCGACGCACAAGGATTTCCGCGAGGCCTGCGCGCTGCTGGCAGAAGCCTTCGAGACCGAGGGACATTTCGACCTTGCCGCTGGGAAGCTCGACGAACACATCGCGACGTTTCGGCCGGCGTTCGCGACGGCCGACACCTACTCGCGGCTCGCCGAATTGTGGGAGCAGGCGGGGCATCTCGAGCGGGGGCTCGATGTCCTCGAAGACCTGCGCCGACGGGAGCCGACCTTTCCCAGTATTGCGGCGCGGATCGAATCCATCCGCAAACGGCGAAGTGCCTCGGGTCATCTCTACAGCTCGGGGAGTCGCCCGAACGATGGGGGGGCGACCGTCTTCGTCAGCGATGCCCGCTACGATCTGCTCGAGGAAATCGGACGCGGGGGGATGGGCGTCGTCTATCGTGCCCGGGATACCCGCCTCGACCGCATTGTGGCGCTGAAGCGGTTGCCGGAAGGGCTTCGCCGCCGCCATCCGCGCGCGCTGCAGTTCTTTTTGCGCGAAGCCCAATCGGCGGCACGTCTCAATCACCCGAATATCGTTACGGTCTACGACGCGGACCAGCAGGACGGGCAGTTCTTCATCACGATGGAGCTGCTCGAAGGCCAGCCCCTGCAGACGATTCTCTACGAACGGGGACAGCTCTCGCCCGTGAACGTGTTGGGCATCGCCCGACAGACATGTCGTGGACTCGACTACGCACACGGTCAGGGCGTTGTCCATCGTGACATCAAGACCGCCAACCTTTTCGTAACGGCCGATCGCGTCGTGAAGATCATGGACTTCGGACTCGCGAAGGTACTCGAGGAGGTGCGAGGCGCGACGACGTTGGTGAGCGGGACGCCCTACTACATGTCACCCGAACAAGTACTTGGTCAGGACGTCGATCACCGATCGGATCTCTATTCGCTCGGCGTCACGCTCTTCGAACTCGCAACCGGTGTCGTGCCCTTCGATTCGGGCGAGGTCGGCTATCACCACCGTCATACACCGGTGCCCGATCCGCAGAGCTTGCGGCCCGATCTGCCAGACGAGCTGTCGAATCTGATCTTGCATCTGCTCGAGAAAGAACCGGATGATCGGATACAGACCGCGGCCGACGTCTTGCGGGCGCTGACCGAAATCGAGCCAGACACCGCGTAGCGTATGTCTTGGGCTGTTTTCTGAGGCTCCGTCAATGAGGCCGGCTGTGAGTCGGGTCACATCATCCCGTTGGGGCTTCCGACACTCTGCGCCTTGATGAGCGCCACCGAACCCGTCGATTCACATTCGTCGAGCGTGCCTTCCGACGAGGAACTCGCCGAGCTGACACTCCGCTTCAATCATCGCGTCGGCTATTTTGCGCGGCGCATCGAACGCCGCTTTGGTCTCGCCACCGCCTGGCGCGATGATCTGATCTCGGCGGGGTATTGGGGCTTGCTCAAAGCGCTTCGGAATCGTCGACCCGATGCCCATGAACACGAGCTGTCCGCCTATGTGTCGCGCCGGGTCGAGGGCGCCGTGATCGACGAGGCACGCCAACTCCTGACCCGTCTCGCGAACCACACGCACTGCGATCCCGCGGATCTCGATGCGGGTCTGGCGGACGCGGTGTCCGAGTCGGAGTGGGTACTCGGTCACGCCGCCGAAGACCCGGAGTCGCATGCCGATCGCCGTGCCCGGTGGAGGGTGGTCGAGGAAAGCTTCGAAGCGCTCGATGCGAGCCATCGGAAGATTCTGCTCGCCCTGGCATCGGGTCATAGCCTGGCCGAGATCGCACGCGAAGAGGGTTCGAGCCCAGCCCGACTCCAAAGCCGGATGTCGCGGGTCGCGCGCCAGGTGCGTGCTCGAGCGCCCGAGCTCCGGCGAATTCTACGCCACGAACTCTGACGCCCGCGGACCGGCTCGAACGGCATCAGACCGGCCGAAAATCTGCTCTTTTGGGGGGTCTCGTAGAATTCCTTGGGCCGCGGGCCCGCTTGGGGTCGAAGGGATCGGGCGGGGGCCGTACCATGCGCGAGCCGATCAGCCGGCGGGGCCAATCGAATTGGGTCCGGGCTTCGAGGGTGCAGGGAGAAAGACGCGTGGCAGACAGTACGAACGGGCGGGCGATCATCATCGCCGCGGTATTGGTGAGCTTTTCGATCATTGGCGGCAGCTTTTTCGTCGCCAATTCGCTGGATCGAACGACTGGGCAGATCGAACTCGCTACGGAGGCTCTCGCGGACCTCGAGCTTGCCGCCTCACCTGCGGGCGCGGCTCGTCCGTCGCGGCCGAATCGACCGGACGCCAGTCGCGAATACGAAGTGGACATCGGGGATGCGCCGGTCAAGGGCGGTGAAGACGCCATCGTGACGATCGTGGAGTGGTCGGACTTCCAATGTCCCTTCTGTAACCGCGTTGCACCGACCCTCGCCCAGATCGAAAAGGAATACGGCGACAGCGTGCGCATCGTCTTCAAACACATGCCACTCTCGATCCATGCGCAGGCGCCTCTGGCACATGCTGCGGCGGAAGCGGCCCATCGCCAGGGCAAGTTCTGGCAGATGCACGATCGGATCTTCGAGAACCAGCGAGACCTGAGCGCCGAGACCCTGGAGCGCTATGCCCGCGAGATGGGTCTCGACATGAGTCGCTTCGAAACGGACCTTGCTGCGGCCGACGTGAAGGAGCGAATCGAGGAAGACCTGCAGCAGGCAAGCAAACTGGGCGTGACCGGTACGCCCTCGTTCTTCATCAATGGCAGGTATCTATCCGGTGCCCAGCCCTTCCCGAACTTCAAGCGTCTGATCGACGCGGCGATCGAGAAGAACTCGTAACGGGAACCTGATTCTTGATTCGCGGGATCGCCTTCGATCTCTTCGACACACTGGTCGACCAGAATCACGATCGGCTCGCACCGGTCGAGATCGAAGGGCGTCGTGTGAGTGCGACGGCACCCGCGCTCTACGCGCGGGCGGTCGAGGGGTTCGGCGTCACGCTCGGGGTCCTCGAGTTCGTGGATCGCTTGCGTGCCCTCGACCAGGAACTGCGGGGCGACACGATCGATCAGGGCATCGAACTCTCGACCCTCGATCGATTCACCGCCCTCGGCACGCGACTCGGACAATCCGACGTATTGGCCTTCGGAAAAGCCCTGACCACGATTCACATGGGTGTGCTTCGAGAGGCGGTCACGGTGCCCCGTCATCACGAGGCGATCCTGACCTCACTCGCCGTGGACTATCGGATCGGAATCTGTTCGAACTTCTCGCACGCCGAGACGGCGAGGGCGATCCTTCGCGAAGCCGATTTTGAGCCTCATCTCTCGGCGGTCGTGATCTCCGAAGAGATCGGGATTCGAAAACCTCGGTCCGAGATCTTCGAAGCCGTCGCGGAGTCGCTCGGAATGGCGCCCTCCGAGATCCTTCACGTGGGAGACAACCTGACCGCCGATGTCGAAGGCGCTGCGGCGGTCGGAATGCGTACCGTCTGGCTCACACGACAGGTCGCGGATCCAGAAGCGGAGATGGCGGCCTACGCTGGCCCCAAGCCGGACTTTGCCCTCGAGGATCTGGTGGATCTGCCGGTGCTGGCCGCGCGACTCCGCATGTGACGCGAGCGGAGCTAGTGGATCGAGCCGGGCTGGATCAGCTGGAAGATTCCGACCTCCGCAGAGAACCGGGTGCCATCCGCGCGCTGCATCTCGAAGGTTCCTGCCATCGATCCGAAAGGCGTCGGCAATGGACATCCCGACGTGTATTCGAAGGTCTGCCCCGATTCGAGGGCCGGTTGTTCTCCGACGACGCCGGGCCCGTGGACTTCTTCGGTGTGGCCGGTACCGTCGACGATCGTCCAATGCCGGTTCAGCAGCTGGACGGTCTCATCGCCCTCGTTCGAGATCCGGATCGTGTAGAGAAAGAACCAGCGGCTCGAAGGTGGGCTGCTGTGCTCGGGCGAATAGCGCGCGCGGACGCAGACACGGATGCCGCTCGTTTCGGCTTCGGAGGTCGTTTCGAAGAGGTCGGAATCGCTCACGAACGGGACTCTAGACCATTTGGAGTGACCGGCTCCATAGGGTCTCGTAGCCCCAGGAGCGACGCCGGAGGGATGCCTGAACGATGAACTGTCTGCTGATC
>Ga0209988_10003552_pt1 | contig 10307 bp, 6 predicted proteins | sample N075metaG_FD_183115 | JGI IMG/M metagenome (GOLD analysis project Ga0209988, IMG submission 183115) | Deep subsurface microbial communities from Kermadec Trench to uncover new lineages of life (NeLLi) - N075 metaG (SPAdes) (version 2) | ecosystem: Environmental > Aquatic > Marine > Ocean trench... | reverse complement strand
GGAGATTCTGGTGGGCTGGATCCGGGAACACTCGGCCGACCACTTTCACTTGGAAGTCGCGGCCTATCCCGAAACCCATCCGGATGCAAAATCACCCGCCGCGGATCTGGAGTCCTTCAAAAACAAGGTCGCTGCAGGAGCCAACAGCGCGATCACCCAGTACTTCTACAACCCCAACGCCTATTACGACTTCGCCGAGCGCTGCGCGGGTGCGGGCATCCACATTCCCGTCTATCCGGGAATCATGCCCATCACCAACCACAAGGGCCTCATCCGCTTTTCGGAAAACTGTGGCGCCGACGTACCGAGGTGGATCAAAAAGCGCCTCGAAGCGTATCAGGATGATGAAGAAAGCCTGAAGCGTTTCGGCGTGGAGGTGGTCACCCGCCTGTGCGAGGATCTGCTCGACGCGGGCGCGCCGGGCCTGCACTTCTACACGCTCAACCGCTGGGGCGCCAGCCTCTCCATCTGTAAGAACCTGGGCCTTTCCGCACGGGCGGCATGAACCAGCGTCTGTATCTGTCACCCCCGTTATCGGTTGGAGTTGAGCGCACGCTGGATTCCGAGGATTCCCACTACCTGGTCCGGGTGCTCAGGCTCAAGCCTGGCGCCCATCTACGTTGCTTTGACGGTGAAGGTAGCGAATGGGCCGCGCAGCTGACTCGATCCAGCACCCGGGCAAGCGTGGTGAGAGTTGCCGAACTCGTGCGCTGCGAAGGCCCATGCGAGCTCCAGCTGCATCTCGCCCAGGGCTGGCTCAAGGGACCGGCCATGGATCAGACCGTTCAGAAGGCCACAGAGCTCGGGATCAGCGACTTCTGGCCTATCAGCGCCGCGAGAAGCAACGCAAAGATCGACGATGCCCGCGCCCACGGCCGAATGCGCCACTGGCAGCGAATCGCCCGCAGCGCCACCGAACAGAGCGAGCGGCTGTATCTGCCAAGGTTGCATGCGCCGCGCGGCCTGAGCGCGTTCCTCGGACGGCCGCCTTGCCCGAAGCTGCTGTTCCTCCAACCCGGTTGTGAGCCATTGCCGACGAACCTGCCACGGCAGGCCCTGGCCTTGCTGGTTGGCCCGGAAGGCGGATGGACACCCGATGAGTGCAACATGGCCAGACACGCAAACGCGGATCTTCACGGCCTGGGTAGTCTGATCTTACGAGCCGAGACAGCCCCTCTAGCGGCACTTGCCGCCGTCCGACATGGCTGGGGTTGGCGCTAGCCCAGACGGGGTAGCCCAGACGGGGTAGCCCAGACGGGGTAGCCCAGACGGGCTAGGCGCGTTGTCTGGCTTTCGTCAGCTCCGAAACGTGCTGCTCGATGAGCTTGAGGTCAGGGATCACCGCCGTCTCCGTGCCTACCCGCAGTGAGACCACCTCTGCTTTGCCAAGTTTGGTTGGTATGTTGGTCAGGTCGTCTTCCGTTAGCTGCACCATCCGCGGTAAACCGTCTGCCGCCAGCGCGTAAAATGGTATGGCGTCAGCCGTGCGGGCGCGGTTCATTACGATCATGCATCGTCCGACCTTACGGTCTTCAGCACTCGTGTTGTTGAACCGCTCAAAACGAATGACGGGAATCGACTCCCCCCGCCATCCGAGCAGGCCGAGACACCAGTCGGGGGCGTCGTCCAGCACTTTGACTCGTCGCCAGGGCAGAATCTCGGCTATGCAGATGTTCGGCAACAATAGCTGCATGCCATTGAGCGGAATCATTACGCAGGACAATTCTGTAATTTGTTGTGCCACGACCTCTGCCATCTCGAACCTTTAATTCACCAATTCATCGATAATCGCGAGCAACTCGTTCTCCTGGAACGGTTTGCCCAGGAAGTTTTTCACGCCGAGTTTTGCGGCATGTTCCTGATGTTTCTCCCCCGTGCGTGAGCTGATCATGATAATGGGGAGGTCGTGTAGCCGGTCGTCGCGCCGCACCTGGCGTGCGACCTCGAAACCGTCCATGCGTGGCATCTCTATATCGAGGAGCATCACATCCGGACGCTTTTCCTGAAGCATGGCGATCGCTTCAATACCGTCCTTGGCCACGATGACCTCTATTCCCTGGCGCTCCAGCAGTCGTGAGGTCACTTTCCTCACCGTCACGGAATCGTCTACTACCATCACACATTTGCGGTCGGCACCCGCTATCGGGCGCTTGCTCGTAAGTAGCCCGTCGCTGCTTTGCGCGCGGATCAGGGCAAGCAGATCGAGAATTACGACGACGCTGCCGTCACCGAGAATGGTCGCACCAGAGATGCCACCGACGCCAGCAAATTGGGGACCCAGGCTCTTCACCACGATTTCGCGGCTACCCTGGACAGCGTCTACATGCACCGCAACGTAATGATCTCCCGAACGTACCAATACGACCGGCACCGACCCCTGCAGGCCCGAGCTTCTAAACTCACGACCCAGGTAATGGCCGAGATAGCGAACCTGGTAGGGAATTCCGGCATATTCGAAGGTGTTGCTTTCGGGCGCGTAGAGCTTCTCCAGCTCTTCGGTGCTCAGCAGTACGATGCCCTCGATGGTGTTCAACGGTATCGCGTAGAGATCGTCACCCACCAAAACCATGAGCGCGCGGTTCACCGATACGGTGAACGGGACCCGCACGATGAACCGGGTACCCTTGCCAGGCCGGGATACGATGTTAATGCTGCCGCCGAGTTGCTTGACCTCGCTATGCACCACATCCATGCCGACGCCACGCCCGGAGATTTGCGTAATCGTTTTCGCGGTGGTGAAACCCGGCTCGAGCACAAACTGGTTGATTTCCTCATCCTGCAGCGTGGCGCCCTCGACAATCAGCCCACGTTCCACCGCTTTTGCTCGCACCGATTCGACATCGATTCCAGCGCCATCGTCGCTGATCTCGATGACCACGTCGCCACCCTCACGGGATAATTGCAGATCGATACGGCCAATCTTGGGCTTGCCGTAGCTGCTGCGAAGCTCGGCGCTTTCGATGCCGTGATCAACAGCGTTTCTCAACATGTGCTCCAACGGAGAAATCATTCGTTCGAGCAAATTGCGATCGAGTTCGCCTTCTACATTGTGGGCGTGAAACTCCACCTCTTTCTTCAGTTCACGGGATACCTGGCGCACAATTCTCCGCAGCCTCGGTAACAAGCTGCTAAATGGAACCATGCGAGTGCGCATTAAACCTTCCTGCAACTCGGTATTGATTCGAGCCTGCTGCAACAACAAGGTTTCAGACTCGCGCGCTTTGAACAGCAGCGTGTCCTTCAGATCCAACATATCAGACGCCGACTCGGACAGGCCTCGTGACAACTGCTGCAGCTGTGAGTAGCGGTCCATTTCCAACGGATCGAAGTCATCGTAGCTCGGACCATCGGGACTGTCCTTGCGAAACAGAATCTGCGCTTCAGTTTCCATTTCGAGGCGCCTGAGTTGCTCACGCACACGCTCGATGGTGGTTTCCATCTCATCCAGGGCGCCCGTGAAGTCGCTCATACCTTGCTCTATGCGGGCACGCACGATGCTGCTCTCGCCTGCCAGGTTCACCAGTTTTTCCAACAATCCCGCACCGACCCTCACCATCTCCTTGCCGCGATCAGCTTTAACGGCTTGTTGGGCTCCCGCGAAATCCGGGCCTTCTTCGGCAGGCTCATCGGCCAATTCAGCAACGCCCCGCGGCGCCGCGGGCGCCTCGTCGGGCACCCGCTCGGCTGACGCCTCGTCAGGCACCTGCTCGGCTGACGCCTCGCCAGCAGAGCCGTCTTTTGCCGCGGAGCCTTGCTTGCTCTCGAGTGGGGGTTGAGCAACGAGGGTACCCATCCTCACTGCTACAGCCTCGCGTATTTGCGCGACCAGCATCGCCAGGTCATCGTATCGTGCGCTCAGATTGGCAAAGAAATCTGCCCCAACGGCGGCGCTATCGCGTTGAACATCGACCAGGAATGACTCGAGCTGATGGGTACGGTCGCCAAGTATCGTGAACCCCGACAGCCTCGCACCGCCCTTGAGCGTGTGGAGGCCGCGCAGCAAATTCTCGAGGTGCAGGCGATTGACCGGCTCCTTGGCCCAGTCATGCGCGCTCTGATCCATGTTTTCGAGGAGCTCATCGGCCTCCTCAAAGAAGATGTCGATGATCTCCTCATCGATGTCGTCGGGTACCAGGGACTCGGTCGGTTCGCCCGAGACAGCCTCGGGTATCGGCGCGGGCGGGTCGTTTCGGGCTTCGGCGGCCAGCTCCTGCGGTAAATCGTCGGCCAGACCACCAAGGCTGGTGGCTGCATCCGTGTCTGCTGAGGCAGGCTCGAGCACCGGTATCGAATCGGGAAAATCGATTACGTTGTCATCGGCATCCGAGTCAGCAACCGCGGCCTCGATCTCTTCCACCGGCGCCTCGACCGCGGGCAATTCCTGTTCGAATGCAGGCTCTCTTTCTGACTCCGCAGGTTCTTGTTCGGACGCGGCAGGCGCTTGTTCGGGCAGGGTCAACTGGTGTAGCGCGGTGATCTGCGCGGTTGCCCGTGCCGGGGTCTGACCGGAGGCGAGGGCATCGAACTGCTCCAGCAATCGTTCCTGACTCAGCGCCAGCACGTCGTAGCTTTCATCGGTGAGCGATTCGTGCTCCAAAAATTCATGGGTGCTGCGCAGAGCCACGGCCAGCTCCTCAATCTGCGGTCGGCTCGTCTGTCGGGCAACGCTTGCGATCTCGCCGAGTGCTTCGAAAAGCTTTTCGACGAATTCAAGATCCATTGCGCCGTCGCGCCAGTGGGTAAGAAAATCTGGGGCATCCATGACCACCGAGAGCGCCGGAAGCGCCATGAGCGCTTCTCCCCCTGCTTCCTCCTGGCTCTGGGTGGCCACCAGCAGCCGATCGACTTCCGCGATCAGCTGAAGGGGCTCTTCGGGTTGGCGTCGCTCGCGCAGGGCATCCACGATTTCGCTGAATGCCTCCAGCACCTGCTGGAAAAATGCAGCCGCTTCACCGTCGAGGCGCGTGGTATCTTCATGGCCGCGCAGTGCCAGCGCAAGTTCGTAGCTTGGCCGCGCCAGATCGTCGATGGCTCCGATACCCGCCATTGCCGCGCTACCCGCTATGGTGTGCAGGGCGCGCATGCGCTCGTCGTCGAAGGTGAAGTAGCCGTCGTGCGCACCCCCCGCCAGCACCGCGAGGTGTCCGTCGGTTTCGGCTACGAAGAGGTCCAGAGGATCGGGTTCTGCATCTGCCGCAGGCGCTTTGCCCGACTCTGCAGGCGCTTGTCCTGCCAACGGGGCCGCTCCGTCGTCGAGTTCGCCGCCGGACGCCAACACATCTGCACGTTCCATGATCCGGGCTACGCCGTCCATGTCCGGGGCCTGCTGCGTCTCAAAAGCATCTCGCAGGTACGGGATCAATGCGACCGCTTCTTCTACCACCAGCGCGAAGGCCGCAGTGGGCTCTAGGGTGGCATCGATGATTCGGTTGAGCATGTTCTCCACCGACCAAGCGAGTTCACCAATGATATTGGCGCCCACAATTCGCCCGCTGCCTTTGAGCGTGTGGAACGCCCGACGCACTTCCGATAGTGCCTCTTCGTGGGTCGGCTCTTCACGCCACCGCGGCAGCCATTCCACAACATTTTCCAGGACCTCCGCGACTTCCTCGACAAAGATCTCGATGATCTCGTCGTCGCTTTCAAACACGTCAACCAGCGTGTTGGCTTTCGCAGCGATGCTTGGCGTCGGCCCCGTTTGAATGCCAATGTCTACAACCGAGCTATCTGCGAACGTGTCGGCGACTTCATTTGCAGGCTCGGCCAGTTGCTGTGCGTCATGTTGCTGGGGCTCGACATCCGATTCTATTGCATCTGAGGTTGTTTCTTCGGTCTCCGTTGGAGTGCTGGCACTATCGACATCCAACTCATTGAACATGTCGTCAGACAGATCAAAGCCGGTGTCCGTATCCATCTCGAGCTTGGGTTCTTCTTCGAGGCCGATCTCCTCGAGCGCGTCGGGTTCCTCGGCGGCCTCAGGCTCTTGTCCCGCTGAGGGCTCTTGATCCGGAACCGCCGGCGCTGGCGCGTCGGCGGCGGTTTCGCTTTCAGCGCGAGCCGATTGCTCGGGGGCGGGGGATTCGATGGACTCGTCTCTCGCGTCAGCGTAGCCGAGGCTGGCCAGACTGCGCTGGACGAGATGCAGTATGTCTTCGCTGCCACCGCTCGTTTCCTCGGCTAGGCGTTCGAGGTAGTAGTCCACACCACTGATCGCGTCGGCCAGCAGATCCAGTTGCTCCCAGGTGGGGGTGTCGCCGCCGATCAGTTCCTCGCGAACGTAGGCGCTGCAACTGCTCAGCAGTCGTGCCGCGCGCGGCAGTGGAATCATGTCCAGCGCGCCACAGATCCCGGCGATCTGCTCTGGTGCGCCTTCGAGATGGCGCGTATCCCACTGCGAAGAGATGTAGTCGACAATGGCCTGCTTGACGTGCTCGAGGCCCGCACGGGCTTCGACGGCCACCGCCTTCTGAGCATCGCTGGTGATCTTTTCGACCTCGGCCTTTCCCTCGGTGAAGCTGGCCAGGTTCTCATCGACCTGAACCAGGGCACTGGCGATCCTGAACAGCATCTGCGGCTCGACCACTCCGGCCTCGACCACCGAATTGATGGTGTCAATCTGGTCGGCGATGATGCTTTTCGAGCTTGCGAAGCCCAACAGCGAAAGCGTACTTCCGATCTGCTTCAACGGAGCGATCAGCGCCGCCAGATCAGTACTGGAATCGCCGCGGGCGCCACTAGACTTGCCGTGGGAACGGGCGTAGAGATCCAGCTGATCCTTGACCAACGCAAGCTCTTCGCGCAAAGCGGCCGCTGCACTGGCCAGCGCCTCGCGCCCCGAGATGGCCAGCCCATCGCTATGACCCGTACGAGTAAGCGTGTCGCGCAAATCAGAGAGGATATCGCTCTTATACCCGCGCTGCTGGCAGGCTTCGAGAAGCTTTTTCACCAGGTCCACGGACACCGGATTTTTGAGCGCGCCAACACCTTGCTGGACGAGCTCACGAATCTCAGAGTCCACGCGCCGCAGCAGCTTGACCGCGTCGCCATCCAACGGGCCGTCGGCCGTGCCGAGGCTCGCTACGAACTCTCCGAAGGCGCGCCATTGCATCTCATGCGGAGAGCCCTGGCAGACCCGGCACAAGCCCTGCGCGACTTTCTTCAAGGTTTGCACCGCCCGGGCGCGATCCTCGCCCTTGAGAATCGAAAGCAGTACCTGTTGATATGCAGCGCGAATCTTCTTTGCCTTGTCGCTGCCATCGATACCTTCAAATCGCTCGAGGGCCGCCTCGCTGGCTACCCCAAGCTCGGTCACAGCGGCGCTGATTTCCAGCGGCGGCTCGCCCAGCCGCCGGCGAATTTCGTTCACGAGCGGCATCATCGGTTCGGTGCTATCGGGTAAACCGCGTTGGATCTCGTCGAGATATCCAGGCAGCTCGAGAATGCCCTGCATCAGGCTCTGGCCGGCGCCCTGCTCGTCATCGATGAGGCCGTTCAACAATTGCTGTGCCAGACGTTCCAGGTGATCCGCGAGCAAGGTTGCTCCAGCGAGCTCCAACATGACCAACGTGCCGTGCACCTGATGCAGACAGGTCAGGCATGTTCGCATGCGGGTCTCGTCGCGGTCGGACTCGGCGTACGCCTCGAGTGCCTCGCGGGATCCGTTCAGCGTCTCGAGCAGCTCGCTCTTGATCCAATCCAGCGCAAAATGTTCTCGGCCTTTCGCCATAAGGGGTCTTAACGTTGGCTCAATTTTGTTCGGGCAGTTTGAAACCTTGCACGGATTCGCGCATCTCATTCGCCATGGAAGCTAGATTTCCAATAGAAGCTGCGGTCTGCTCTGTGCTGTTGACGGTTTGCGCGGTAATCTCCTGAATGACGTTCATCGTGTTGGAAACGTGTCCAGCCGACGCGGCCTGTTGCCTGGCTGCATTACTAATGTTCTGAATCAGCTCGGCGAGCGACGTGGATACGCTTTCGATTTCTTCAAGCGCAACGCCGGCATCCTGAGCTCGCTTCGCACCTCCAACCACCTCAGAGGTGGTCTGCTCCATAGAGATTACCGCTTCGTTGGTGTCTGTCTGAATCGTCTTCACCAACGCCGCAATCTGCTTGGTTGCCGCACTGGAGCGCTCAGCCAGACGTTGAACTTCGTCTGCCACCACCGCGAAGCCACGTCCCGCGTCCCCGGCCATCGATGCCTGAATGGCAGCGTTCAGCGAAAGGATGTTGGTTTGATCGGCAATATCGTTGATCAGAGAAACGATATCTCCAATCTCCTGGCTCGACTCACCAAGCCGTTTGATCCGCTTGGATGTCTCTTGAATCTGCCCGCGAATGATGTCCATACCCTGGATGGTGTCCTGGACAACGTCGGCGCCCTTGTTGGCGATTTCTACCGCACGTTCGGCCACCGCTGCAGACTCAGCCGCGTTGGACGACACCTGGTCGATGGATACCGCCATTTCGTTGATCGCCTGTGACGCTGCGCCGATCTCCTTGGCCTGGTTCTCGGCAGCCTTCGCCAGATTACCGGCGGTTCCCTGGGTTTCGCTAGCCGCTTTGGCCACCTGTCTGGATAGGTTGTTGATGTTCGATACCAACCCGCGCATCTGATCGATTGCAAGTTGATGGAGTCGGCGATGGCACCCGTGAAGTTCTCTGTTACCGACGCGTGGATGCTGAGATCACCTTCGGCGAGATCCGCGATTTCGTCAAGCAGCTGCAGGATGGCAGCCTGGTTACGATCGTTTTGTGATGCCTGTTCGGCGAGTTGCCGACGTGTCTGACCGATCAACACCATCGAGATGATGGCGATCAACACGATACCCGCGACGGCAAACAACAGACTGGTGTTGTTGATGACTGAGGTTTCACCGGTGAGGGTCACGTACGCCATTCCACCCAGGGCACCTGCCAACAGAAATATCAAAGCCATTAGCAACGGAGACAACTTTCCTGACTTCATATCCTTACAACCCGATTAATGTATTTTTTCTGCAACACTGAAGAACTTGTCGTCCCTCAATATCGATTTCAAGTGCGCTTGGTAGAACACGCGCCCTCCATGGCGAAACGCACCACGCAAATACGGCTGCAACGCCGCAACTCCATCCGCGGTGGTTTCCTCAAAACTATCCTCCAGAAAATGCTGGATTCCCAGCGATTGCTCGACGAGAAATCCAGCAATCAGTTCTTCATCTTCAACCACCAGAATCCGCCACCGCACCATCGGTAGGGTGGGCGCCATATCCAGATAATTGTGCAGGTCGATGACCGGGATAAGCCGCCCGCGCACATTGGCAATGCCCAACAGCCACGGCTTGACACCAGGGAGCGCCGAGAGCTTGGGCACCTTGAGAATCTCACTGATTTCGCCCATCGGCGAGACCAGTCTTAATCCACCGATCTGGAAGCCAAGCCCCTGCCATTCCGGGTGCACGCTTTCGCGCAGCGGTAAGGGAGCAGCATTTGCGAATGTGGCGGCCCTGATCTCGCTTAAGATGTTGAGCGCCTGGCTGTGCATCACCACGATTACTGCCTGAGAACGTTGTTGACAGTATCGATCAGGGTCCGATCGTCCACGGGTTTAATCAGGTAGCCGCAGGCTCCCTGGCGTTCACCCCAGATCCGATCGGCGTCCTGAGACTTGGACGAAATGATGATCACCGGAATGTGGCACGTGTCGTCACTCCTGGTCAGCTGGCGGGTAGCCTGGAAACCGTTGATCCCGGGCATGACCACGTCCATGAGAATGACGTCGGGCTGCTCTTCGTTGGCGAGGGCTATCCCGTCGCTGCCGCAGGCGGCCGTGAGCACCTGGTGCCCGTGTCGCGCTAGGGCGTTTACGAACTGATGAGTCTCAGTGGGTGAGTCATCAACTACAAGAATACGTGCCATCTTCTGCGCGTCCTATTTGGTCCTAATGGACCAGAGTCCGAATAGTGACAAGCAGCTCTTCCTTGCTGAACGGCTTGGTGATGTAGCGATCAGACCCCACGATCCGGCCCTTGGCCTTGTCGAAAAGACCATCTTTGCTTGAAAGCATAACTACCGGCGTCGCCTTGAATTCGCTGTTGTTCTTGATCAGGGCGCAGGTCTGATAGCCGTCCAGACGCGGCATCATGATGTCGACAAAAATGATTTCGGGTCGGCAGTCGGCGATCTTGGCAAGCGCGTCGAATCCGTCGATTGCGGTTATCACGTCACAACCTTCCTTTCTCAGCAGATTCTCGGCGCTGCGACGAATGGTTTTACTATCGTCGATCACCAAAACCCTAACGCCTCGAAATTCCTCGTCCATTAGCTGG
>Ga0209988_10003550_pt1 | contig 10310 bp, 15 predicted proteins | sample N075metaG_FD_183115 | JGI IMG/M metagenome (GOLD analysis project Ga0209988, IMG submission 183115) | Deep subsurface microbial communities from Kermadec Trench to uncover new lineages of life (NeLLi) - N075 metaG (SPAdes) (version 2) | ecosystem: Environmental > Aquatic > Marine > Ocean trench... | reverse complement strand
TGTGTAGGTATGTTAGAACTTCCCAAACCTACCCATAATTTGTCAACTTTTGATAGTGCAAAACGAAATGCTTCAAGATGTCCAAAGTGAAAAGGTTGGAATCTTCCGATCAACAAGCCATTCATACGAAAATATAGAAAATTTCTTTTTAAAAAACTATCATAAAGAGTTCTGATTGGAAAAAACTATGGATTTTCTAAAAATTAATGGAGGATATGGTGAGGGGGGAGGACAAATAATACGTTCAGCAATTACACTTTCATGTATTACAAAACAACCAATTCATTTGGAAAATATAAGGAAAAACAGGAAGGTTCAAGGATTAAAACCACAACATCTTACAGCGATAAAAATTCTGCAAAAAGTTACAAATGCTAAAGTGATTGGAGCAGAAATAGGTTCAACTGAATTAAAATTTATTCCAGGCAATATTGAAAATTTAGAATTAGTTGAAGATGTAAAAACAGCTGGAAGTATTTCTTTAATTTTACAAGTTTTAATTCCCGCAGTTGCTATTTCTCAAAAAAAACTTAGTTTAACAATTAAAGGAGGTACGGATGTACTTTGGAGTCCTCCTATTGATTATACGCAACATGTACTAAGAAATGCATATTCCAGAATGGGTGTAGAATTTTCACTAAAACTACGTAAACGTGGTTATTATCCAAAAGGGGGTGGAGAAATTGATTTACAAGTATATCCTTCTCGTATTAAATCAACATCATTTACAGAACGAAAAACAAATTCTGTAAAATTAATTTGTACATTTTCAAAACTTCCAATTGAAAAAATTGAAAACCAAATTAAAGAGATTAAAAAGAAATTAGTTAAAGAAAATTTTATTGTTAAAACAGAAATTAAAAATCAAGAAGCAAAAGATTCAGGAGCATCTTTGTTAATTTACAGTATTGATGAATATTCTGTTATAGGAGTTGATACATTATTTGATAAAGAAACACATAGGTTTGATTTAGATTTTGATAAATTTATTACGAATCCACTAGGAGTAGATGAAAATTTGGCAGATATGCTTGTTGTTCCTGCAAGTTTGGGTCAGAAAAAAATTACATTTCAAGTTCGAAAAATTACAAAACATTTGGAGACAAATTTATTTGTAACATCAAAAATTACAGGCTGTAAATATGGTATTGGAAAATTAACTAATGGATTTGAAGTAATTATTGAAGGGAATTCAGACTCCAGCATCAAGTAAAGATGCAAAAAATAGAATTGCTAATGATAAAACTACTGTAATTTCTCCAAGAATAATAATTTTTTTTCTTAATTTTTGAATTTGAAGTTCTGACATTTGTTTTGATAGTATTTTTTCTTCAATATCTTTACGAATAACCCTAACATGTACTGCATATGTAATTACTAAAGCAATGACAAGTAGTATCTTAACAATTAGAAATATCCCATAACTTGTTGCAATAAGAAGTTCAGGCTTACTTAACAACACATGTGAACTATACAATCCAGTTACCATCAAGATGATTAATGATGGAACAGCAATTTTGTTAAATCGTCTTCCAACACGAATCATTATTTGTATTCTTTCTTCAAGGGAATTACTCATTGTTTTTAGAAGTGGAGAAAATACAATACCAATGAAAAGTGAGCCACCTACCCATATTGCAGCTGCAACAAGATGAATCCAAGTTAGAATTGCTTGTTCAAGTACACTCATAGAATATGACATTTTAAATCAAATATTATGTATTTGGATCTTGACAACCTTTTTTAGTTGTACATAATCTGATACCATTGAAATGATATTTCAAAGTAAGATTACAGTTTATGTTGCAGTTGTAGGCCTTTTTGCCATGATGGGGGGATTTTTTTATTATGGCAGTCTCGATAATGTTCCACTAGGGAAAGTTGAGATTAAATTAACAAATGTTGAACTAAGAGATATTAGTAGCATAGATAATCAAGCAAGATTTGATGTTACATTTCTTATAAAAAATCCAAGTGATAAAACATTCACAATTTCACAGATTGAATATCAACTTTATAATGATGAAATACTATTGGGTTCAGGACTGTATTCTACAACAGATATTACATTACCTGGAAGGGCTGCATTTTTTCCAGGTACAGAAATTCCTTTGAAAAACATATTTGTTCTTAACGAGTCAGAAGTTGATTCAAAAATTTATCAAGCTGCCATTCAAAATAAAATTGATAGTTTTTCGGCGAAAGGAATTATCACTGTTCAATCTTCATGGATTACTGTTGAAAAAGAATTCATAACAGGATTTTAATTTAAAAAAGTGGGCCGAGTGAGATTCGAACTCACGATCACCGCCGTGTCGAGGCGGTATCCTAACCAGCTAGACTACCGGCCCATTGAAGAACATGACTAGGTGCTGGCATTATTAACGTTTAACAAAAGAAAGGATGAATAAAAAGCAAGAAAGTGTGAAATGGTTGGCAGAGAATTTTACTGAAGATGAAAAAAAAGGATTCTATAAGGCAATTTATTCAAGAAGAGATGTAAGATCTCATTTTATCTCAAAAATTATAGAAGATAGTGTTTTATCAAAAATACTACATGCTGCTCATCATGCTCCATCAGTAGGATTTTCTCAACCATGGAATTTTATCTTGATAAAAGATATTGAGACAAAAAAGAAAATCAAAGAATCTTTTGATGAAGAAAAAAATCGTTCATCAAAATTGGTTGAAGACCCAAAGAGATCAAAATATCTTTCATTCAAGCTGGAAGGAATTTTAGAATCTCCAGTAAATCTTTGTGTAACATATGATCCTACAAAATTTGGTCCTTTTATTATTGGAAGATCAAGCATGCCAGAAGCAGGACTATACAGTGTATGTTGTGCAATCCAAAATTTATGGTTATCAGCAAGAACAGAAGGAATAGGTCTTGGATGGGTAAGTATTCTTTCAAATAAAGTTCTAAAAGAAACTCTAGATTTACCAGAGCATGTTGTTCCTGTTGCATACTTGTGTTTAGGATATGTTGATGAATTTGCAGAAAAACCAGATCTTGAAACTAAAGGTTGGTTGCCAAGACTTGAACTAAAAGATGTTGTATATTTTGAAAAATGGAATGACAAAGAAAATAAAAATTGGGATGGTATTAAAGAAATGATCAAAGACAATCTTAATTACGCTTAAATAATTAAGAATGTTTTTTTTTACTGGGCTTGTGGCGCAGAGTCATTTGACGCGAAATATGGATAGCGTGGTACTCTCCTAAGGTACAGGTCGAGGGATCGAAGCCCTCCAAGCCCGTTAAATTTTAAAAGTTATTGGAATTTATATACAAAGAAATGTGGTTGGATATATGAAAATTGTAGTTATTTCTGGTAGTCCAAGAAAAAATGCTCTCACACAAGTTATGATGAAATATGTTTATGATTATGCTAAATCAAAAAACCAAGATACAAAATTGATCAATCTTTCAGATGGTCAAATTGAATGCTATAGAGGATATGGTGAAGAATACAATGAAGCTACAAAGATGGCAGCAAATGACATCACGGATGCAGATGTATGGTTAATAGGAACTCCAATTTATAATTCATTTTTTAGTTCTGCATTAAAAAATTTATTTGAATATATCAATTATAAAAAAACTGCAGGAAAAGTATCTGGAATGGCAATTTTAGCTTCTGGAAGTATTGGTTTTACCGATGTCCAGACATTAATCACACAACTGTTATCATACTTTAGAGTAGTAGCAAATCCTAAGGCTGTGTTTCTAACCACAGAAGCTATCACAGATAATTCTGTTTCAGATGTAGATGCACAAAATAGACTAAAAGAGATGGTAGATGAAACTTTAGCTATTGCGTCTAAATTGCGTCAAAATTAGAGTATAGATAGCACGAAATTCTAACGAAAATTAAACAAGATCATTTTTGAGTGTTGGTAATATCGTTAAAATTATCATGGTAGATTCTGAATTTGTATTAATTAGAATCATCTTCATTTTCAAGGGTTTGAGAAAAGTATACTATCCATAATTGTTACTTTAACAAATCTCCATCAAAGTTGATTATCTACAGAGATGTTCATGTAAATAATAGATTTTTTAATTCCTATAGAATTGCTAATAAGAATTATTTTCGTTGATAGTCTATTGATTCTAGAAATGAATTTGTGTTAGAAAATATAATAATTAACAACTATTTATAATAATACTTGAAAAAAATTATATTTTTAAACATTGTATAATAACATCATATTTAGAATGAAAAATTTATTTTAATTCATTTATGTTCAGGTTTTAAAAGTAAAATATTAACATGACATAGAAATAATACTATTAAGTTTGAAAAAAGACCTAACTGAATTGTGTTCATGTAAATGCCATTATGGTGGTGCTGTAAGTTGTCCTAGTTGTAAGAACAATCATGACATAGAATGTTGCCATTGTAAAGATTAGAACTAATTATTTTCAGTTTTTCTTTTAGAATCTAATATTTTTAGATTAGTTAATGCAGTTTTTAATGATTTAATCTGAACAAGAGTTTGCAGATCAGAAAATTCTTAATTTAATCTTTCAATTTTACTATCTTTTAGTTTCACAGACTCTTTTATGTCATTTAATGCAAAAGATAATTCATTTTAAATTTATTTTATTTCAAAAAGATTAACTTGACTAGCGATATTAATAGTGATAATTTTTTTTGCGCCACTCAAGTTTTTCTTCAGTGTCAGTATTCACTTGTTCATGTTTATGCAGATAATCTATACTTTTTTGGGACATCCAACATACAAATGTGAGAAACCATGTAATAGGAACTGCTATCATAAAAATAATATTTGTTATTGATGCATAATCATAAAATATTGGCCAAAGTCCTGTTAGTACTGCTGCAAAAATTCCTGTTATTACCGTTGCTAGCTGATTTCTTAAATATCCCATCACTTATTTTGAAAAATCATTATTTATAACAGTAATGCTAAAAATCTATAAGCAATAAAATTAAAAAGAAAAAAGAGCCGAATTTATTCGTCTTTTTCAGAGACAGTAGTTGATTTAGGCATATCAGATTGTAAGATTTGGATCTTTTGTAGTAGTTCAGTTCTCAGATCTCTAGCAACTCTTCTAACAGTTGGTCTTGGAACGCCAAGTTCATCAACAACTTTGGAATAGATATCTTGCTTGTCAGTTACACCTTTGTCAAGATAAGAATTAATTGCTTCTTTAATTATCGTGCTTTGGTTTGTACGATTCAACGAATACTAAATTTTATCTGTTCTATATAAGACTATAACTTCTTAAATTTCTAAAATATATATAAAAAATTTAAATTTTTTATTTGTTAAAAAAAATAAAAATTCTAAGTCATCAACGATAAATTTATCAGTGAAAAATGTATTTGAAATTATGAATTTTCCAACAAACTTTTAAAGTATCTATAAGAATTTTCAGAGATTTTCTCAAAAGACTCTTATGATAAGATAAATGATAAATTTTAGTGACTACAGTAAATATTGAAACTAAATTTGGAAAGATTTCATTTAAACTTTTTCCTGAGTCAGCACCAGAAACAGTTAGAAATTTTGAAAAATTAGCCAAAGATGGATTCTATGATGGAACTCTTTTCCATAGAGTTATTCCTAAATTTATGATTCAGGGAGGTGATCCAAATACAAAAACTGATAACAAGAGTTCATGGGGAACTGGAGGACCAGGATATAACATAAAGGCCGAATTTAGTTCAAGATCTCATTTGCGAGGCATAGTTTCCATGGCTAGATCACAGGATCCAAATAGCGCAGGCTCACAATTTTTCATAGTTATGGGTGATAGCACATTCCTTGATAGACAATATACCGTATTTGGTGAAGTAACAGAAGGCATGGATGTTGCAGACAAAATTGTAAATCTTGAAAGAGATGGTAATGATTGTCCTTTAGAAAAAACACAAATGATTCGTGTAACTATAGAATAAGTATGAAAGTTTTTGGATTTTTTGTAATTTTATTTATAATATTTATAATTCCTGTAGCTGATGCCCAGATGTTAGCTGAAAAAGCTTCTCAGAAATCCATAGAGGTTATTATAAATTCAGCCGGTGAAGTTCATGTCAAACATGTTGTTATTTCATCAAATGTTCCAAAACAGGTTGAATTGATTGATGGGACAGTCTCAAATCTTGTAGTAACAGATGAGCAAGGAAAAGAAAAACAAGTCAATATTATTGGAGATAAAAGTGGAGTATTGATTTTACCATCTCAAAGAAATTCCATCATAGAATATGATCTGTATGATGTACTTTCTCAAAAAGACAATTTGTGGACATGGAATTTTTTATATCTTGAAACAACTACTTTTACTATTCCTGAAGAAGTAGATTTGTTATTTGTTAATGAAAGACCTGTTTTCTTAGGTGAAAAAAATGGATTTTCATGTCATGGATGTCAAATGCTTTTAGAATATTCAATTAATGAACCAAAAAATATTAAACAAGTAAATTGGGAAGATAAAGAATTTCTTATAGAAGTTAGAACTTTGGCAGAAATAGAAAGTTTTGATTTTAATCAATCTACAAAAAAAATCAGCTTTAAAATAAATGACGATAATCAATTTGTTACTATTATAATTCCTTTAGAATTGCTATGGGAACCATATGTAGTATTTCTTGATGAAGAAAAAATTGGACAACATAAATTCAATAATAATGGAACTCATGTTTGGCTTAACATAAGACCTGAAACTTCAGGAGAAATTTCAATTATAGGAACGACAGTAATTCCTGAATTTCCAATAATTGCTCCATTGCTAATAGGATTTTTGATGATTCTTGTTATGCCACTAATGAAAAAAGTTAATCTCCGCTAGAACCACACGAACAAAAACCATATTCATCAATTCTAACGTTACAAACTGGGCATTTTTCACCATAATTTACTTCCCATGGTTCCTTTCCATAAAGCTTGAAATGATCATCAATTTCTAATGGTATGTCCCTTTTCTTTTCCAATGATTTGTATAAGTATTACAACTATACATCACTATCGGAAATAAATTATGAAAATTGAATGTGGTTGTCATTGTATAAAGTGTAAAAGTACAGATCTTGAATCAAATAGAATTAGAGAAGTTGAAAGAGAAGGATATTTTGATATGCATCACACATGCAACCAGTGTAATACACATTTTGATCATTTAGATGGAGAAACTTTTTCTAATTGTAAAAAGTGTAATTATTCTGCTAGTTAGATAATAATGGTTCTTGAACAAAATAATGAGTTCGGTTTTCATGAGAGTTTTTCATAATTTCTTTGTGAGATGCCATTTTTGCTAAAGCTTTTGATACATCTAATAGACTTGCAGCCCAACCGAATTCTCTGAGTTGTTGAACAGTTTCAGTAACTGTTTTTGGAGAATCAAAAAATCTACTGGTTTCTAAAATTCGTAATTTTGATTTAATTTCATGAGAAGTAATGTATGTTGGTTCATTAAATTCTGGTTCATATACTTCAGCATCATCCAAGTTTTCCAAACCATACTGAGCTGGATGTTTGGTTTGAATAGATTCTGGAATAGATCCAGCTTCATACACAATTTTTGCATGATTTTCGGGTAAATGATGTGATAAATTATCTATAATTTCACCTAGTGTTTGATTATCAACATAGAAATCTCTAGAGTCAACCTCGATCTCGTTTTCTCCAAGTTTAAGTTTAATTCTAGCCAATAATGAATAATCATCAAGTTTTAATTTATTTTGTTAGCTCTAAGGAGCTTCAAGATTAGATCAAAACTTTTACACAATTTATTGGGATTTTTTTCCTTTTGAGTTAAAATTCAATTTTGTAAGAATTAATCATGAAATCATCCAAAAAATTGGGTCTAATTGTTCTTTTTGTACTAGGCATGAGTATTTTTGGATATTCACAGTATGCATCTGCATCACAAATAGTAGTAAGTATTTCTCAGAGCGAACTAGTAAATGAGAATGAAAAAGGTTCAGACTATAATATAGAATTACAATTTGAAAATCCTTCATTATTAATACTAACTGCAGGAGATACTGAATTTTTTATTATTGCTGATAATGAAATGGTGGGAAAAGGTCAGTTAGAATCATTCACATTACAACCTCTAGGTAGTAGTTATGCTAAAGGTACTTTTCATACAAATTCAAATGTTGATGAGAAATCTCAACCTGTAAAAATTTCTGGAGTAATAAAATATGATGTGTTCTTTACATCTATTGATGTTCCGTTTGTTTATTATCCAACAGAAGAACAAACAAGAGAATTTATACATCAAAATTAATTTCTTTTTATATGCTTACAGTTTTTGGTTCTACTGCATTAGATACAATTAGAACTCCAAAAAAAACATTAAAGAATATTTTAGGAGGTGCAGCAACTTTTGCAGCAATTTCTGCAAGCAATTTTGTAAATACTGGATTAATTGCAGTAGTTGGAAAAGATTTTCCAAAACAGTATTATAATATTTTATCAAAACATCTTGATTTACAAGGATTGACTGTCAATGATGGTAAAACATTTCGTTACGATGGAAGTTATGATAATACACTAAGTATTAGATCTACTTTGAAAACTGAATTAAATGTACTTGCTGATTTTAAACCAACTGTTCCTGAAGCTTACAGAAAATCGCAATTTGTATATCTTGCAAACAATGATCCAGAACAGAATACTTTACTAATTAAAGAATTTGATAGAATAAAATTTTCTATGTGTGACACTATAGATTTTTGGATTTCAACTAAACGAGAAGCAGTGATCAAAATGATAAAATCTGTAGATGCAGTTGTAATAAATGATGAAGAAGCTAAACTCCTTACAAAAGAATTCAATTTAATAAAATGTGCAAAAAAAATGATGCAGTGGGGAGCAAAATATGTAATTATTAAGAAAGGTGAACACGGTTCCTTGATGTTTTATGATGATATAATTTTCCCAACAGCAGGTTTTTCGTTAGAGAATGTTGTGGATCCTACAGGTGCAGGTGACTCTTTTGCAGGTGCGATGATAGGATATCTTGCAAGCAAAAAATCAACCAGTCTTTCTGAGATAAAAAAAGCAGTGGTTTATGGAAATGTCTTAGGTTCCTTTGCAGTTGAGAGATATGGTTTGGATGGATTATTGAAGATAAAAAATGGAGATATTGAAAGACGAGTAAAGATATATGAAAAAATGATCCGGTTCTAAAAAGACTTAAGTTAAATAATTTCTCAAATTTATTTATCATTGTCACAAGAAATATCTGAAAAAGATCGACTGTTTACTATATTCAAGCTTCAAAAAGGTCTATCCGAAATGATGAATCTAGAGAGATATCCAAAAGATTCTGAAGGAAGAGTTTCTGCTTTGTGTACTGCAATTATACATGAAGCGGTAGAATTGCAAAGGACAACAAATTGGAAATGGTGGAAAACACCAACAGAATTTAATCAAGCTGAGGCAAGAGAAGAATTAATTGATATATGGCATTTTGTTGTTCAGGCATCACTTGAGCTAAATCTTACTCCAGATGATATTGTAGAAGAGTACAAAAAGAAAAATGAAATTAATCGAAAAAGACAAAAAAGTGGATACTAGAAAATTTGAATTTTATCTGAAATTATTTTAAAATCAGTTTCGTTAATTAAATTTACAAGAGTTATGTTGTTTTGAAAATATTGTATCTGAGATTTAGAAACTCTAAGAAATGGATCTGGGCTAGTTGAATTAATTATTCGGTTATTTTTATCAATTCCATTTTTATGCAATTGAAATAATGAGTGACCAGCTTTATGACCCCAAACTTCTTTTCCACAAACTATGATGGTAGTAATTTTTTGATTTTTATTTACATGTTCAATAATTGAATCAATTCCTTTATTTTCAGAAAGTAGTCTTCCTACAATTGATATCTGATTCAGAATTTTAGAATTTACAAATTTTTTAAGTAAATCTATACTTGAAAGCGTACAAACTGCTATTGATGAATTGGGATTTCCAAGATAAGACTTCTCAGAAATGGGTAAGATAATCTTACATAGTTCTCCAATTACCTCACTTAGAGTATTCACAGTATATCACGCATAGTTTTGGCAATAAATTCAATATTTTTTTCAGTAACTTTAGGATGAATTGGTAAAGAAATAACATGTGAAGCAGCCCAAACAGTAATAGGAAGTTTTATTTTTAATTTGTAAAATGGAGTTTTGTGAACTGGTATAGGATAATAAGATACAGCACCAATTCCTTTTTTATTTAGTTTTTTTAAAAATTTATCACGATTTTTAGTTGCAATAGTATAAAGATACCAATTAACATTTTCATTTTTTTGTTGGTGAGGAAGTTTA
>Ga0209988_10003546_pt1 | contig 10317 bp, 9 predicted proteins | sample N075metaG_FD_183115 | JGI IMG/M metagenome (GOLD analysis project Ga0209988, IMG submission 183115) | Deep subsurface microbial communities from Kermadec Trench to uncover new lineages of life (NeLLi) - N075 metaG (SPAdes) (version 2) | ecosystem: Environmental > Aquatic > Marine > Ocean trench... | reverse complement strand
TGATCTCCAAGCGTTGATCTCCAACCCTTGATCTCCAACCTGTTCACCCGATACGAGTCCTATGCCGAGTATCTCTGAGAGGTTTGTTGAGCGCCGAGGCGAGGGGCGGGCCACCCTGGTCCCTTATGTGACCTCCGGTTTTCCGTCCCGTTCCGAAACCGTAGAGGTGCTGACGGGCTTGGTCGAAGCGGGTGGGGACGTGCTGGAGCTGGGAATTCCGTTCAGTGACCCACTCGCGGATGGCCCGACCATCCAGGACTCCACGTTCCGCGCCCTCGAGGGGGGTATGACCGTCGAAGGAACGCTGGAGGTGCTGGCAGAGTTCAGACGGGAGTCGGACGCCCCGATCGTTCTTTTCAGCTACTTGAACCCGCTCCTCACGTACGGCCTCGAGGCGTTCTTGGTGGACGCAACAGAGGCGGGAGCCCAGGGGCTGCTTCTCACCGACGTACCTACCGGTGCCGACCCTCAGGTCGAGGACGCCATCCTCGATTCTGCCCTGGACCTGATCCGGCTCGTCGCTCCGACGACCCGCCCGGATCGCGCCTCAGCGATCGCGGCCCAAGGACAGGGATTCCTCTACTACATCTCGAGGACGGGAGTGACGGGGGCTCGTGAAGCCTTGGCCGCGGATTTGGAGGAAGAGGTGAGGGTTCTCCGCGCAGCCGTCGAGCTTCCCGTGGCCGTGGGTTTCGGGATTTCCACGCCTGAACAGGCGGCGTTGATCGGCGGTGTCGCCGACGGCGTGATCGTCGGCAGTGCGCTGATTCAAGCCTTGGACGAGGGGGGTCCGGACGGTGGGAGGGCGTTTCTCGCCACTTTGCGACTCGCCATGGACCAAGAGTCGACGCAGCGAGAGCTCACTTACGGTCCTTGAGCCGATCCAGAAGCGAGGGGTCGGGTGCGACGAACAGCGTTTTTGCACGATCGAGCTGGACACTGCCCGGAGGAGCTTTTCTGGGCTTACGCACGTACTTCCTCCGCGTCCAATCGACCGGCACACTCCCTGAGGTTCGTGCCTTGGAGTGGAGGGCGGCGAGGTTGGCTGCCTGCTCCAGATCTCGAGCCGGTGGCTTCTCTGCGCGGGTCCACCGGAGCACGACGTGTGCGCCCGCCGAATGTCTCGCGTGAAGCCAGATATCGTTGGGGGCACAATGTTTGAACGTCAGTTGATCATTGGCTTTGGATCCACGTCCGACCCGCACCTCCAACCCCCCCGACGTCCAGTAACGCCGGTAGGGAAGGGTGGGTCCGGCGCCACTTGTTGTGCCTCGACCGCCGGTTCCCGACTCGGGAAGCACCTCGCGAATTTCGTCCGTGGAGGCTTCGCCCGCTTGAACGCGGTCCAGAAGCTCACTCAGCTCGGCGACGCGGGACTCTGCTTCTCGGATCAAAGCCGGTAATCTCGCTCGCGCCCGCTCGGCCCGCCCCGCCCGATCGTAGAAGCGCTCGGCATTACCCTGCGGAGAGAGGGCTGGATCGAGAACGATGGTCTCCGAGGTGCCCTCGAAGCCTGGAAGAGTCACATCAGCAGCTCCTTTTCTCACGAGATGGAGGTGCGCGAGAATCATGTCTCCCTGGACGCGGAGTGTTTTTGGGTCTGGGGTGGCTCCGAGCTCTCGCTCGAGTTTGCCGCGCTTCTTACGAGCCGCGCGGAGGGATCCCTCCAAGGCGTTCGTCCATCGGGAGGGGGTCAGGTTCACCTCGGCTCCATCGGCCCGTCGGACCCCCTCGATGGCTTCGAGGAGCGTCTCCGATGTTCGGTGACCGTACCCTGGTAACTCGGCTGGATAGGGTTGGTCTCCCCACTCGCATTCGAGGATGTACGCCGTCTCGGAGGATCGCTCTGTATCTGCCCCGAGACCGATCGCCCTCAGGCGTAGCCAGAGCTCGTAGCCGGTCTCGAGCGACGCGTCCCCGGCCGGTCCGTCCGAGCAGAGGAGGGCGGGGGCGTTGATGGGGGACGTGAACGCGACCCCCTGAAGCAGCAGGCGCGTCCTCGCTTTTAGTGTGTCCTCGGGTTCGAGGATCTCGCGCCAGTCCTGAAGGCTCAGAGGTGTATCCACGCCGCGCCGTTCAGAGATCGGCTTTCGGTAGGGGCGTCCCACCTGGGGTGCTCGCGCCCCCGAGCGTCGCACCAGAGTATGCCTGACCGTCCACTCCTCTCCCTCGACCACCGTTGCGTTGCTCCGGCCGGGTACGAATTCAACGACGATCCGAACGGCGCCTCCCCGCCCACGGATCCGGCGCAGAACGAAAACAAGGACCCTCTCGTCGGGTATCTGCTCGACCGCCGACAACGTACACGGGAAGGTGCGGATACCCTCCGGGGGCTCTGCCTTGCCGAGGAGCTCCACACCGAGACAGGAAGGCCCGAGATCGACGAACACGGTCGTCTCCCGAAAATAGGCGTGGAGGGTCCCGGCACCGTGATCTAGAAAAATCCCCTTGAGCCGCGCGCCCGACAAAGCGTCGTTCAGTTCGGCCGCCACCGCGGCGGTCAGAATGGGATCCCATCGCATCGTCATCGAGGGAAGATAGCGGAGAACCGGTTGGGGCTCGTCGGGTGCGCCTGGCCGTTTGGTAGGGCCTCGGCTAGCTTTTGCCGCCGTCAGCTTGTGGACGATCAGACCGAGCGATCCCCGAACGCAACCTAGCCAATTGACCGAGAGCACACCGAAGTCGGCCGGAAGGCGGGTATGAGCGAACTCCATCCCTGGGTCGCCGCAGCGGCTAGGGGTGCGCTTCCTGATTGGACCGTCGCGCGGGAAAAGCGAAGGGCACACATGGCGCGGGTGGCGGCACTGCTGCGGGGGTGGGGCGAAGTCCGGGGTGATGGCCCGCGGGACATCGAGCGCTGGGCCGCGGTGGGTTATCTTCATGACGTTCTGCGCGACGCGGATCCGGATGAGCTCCGCGCCGCGCTGTCGGCGCCTCTGGATCACCTGCCGGACGAAGTTATCCATGGTCCGGCTGCAGCGGATCGGCTTCGCCAGGGTGGGGTCACGGACGAACCCCTACTCACCGCCATCGGGTTTCACACGCTGGGAAGTCCAGACTTCGATGATATCGGGAAAGCGCTCTATGTGGCGGATTTCCTCGAGCCCGGGCGCAAGCTTCAGCCCAAATGGAGGGCACGGTTGCGCGATGAAATGCCGGTGGGTCTCGACTCGGTGGCTAAAGCCGTCGTGGGGAAACGGGTCCAGTTTCTGATCAAGAGGGGGCGGCCCGTGCCAACTGAGACGTTCGGGCTGTGGAACGTACTGGCGAAGGGGAGGTCATGGGCCAGCGCCTCGGAGGTCTGATCGCCGTCGGCGTAGTTCTGGCCGCCGGGATTTTCATCGGATCGGCCGTCTCGCAGTGGAGCCCGTTGCCTCGGCAGGAAATTGTGCAACCGCCCCGAAATTACACCGCCGCGGGGTTGGGTCGCGTGCGTGTGGAGGTGCTCAACGCGGGGGGGATGAGGGACATGGCTCGGCTTGCTACCGACTATCTTCGGGACCGAGGTTTCGACGTCGTCTACTTCGGGAATGCAAATGCAGAGGACTTCGGGCAGGACTCCACGATCGTTCTCGACCGGATTGGGAGACCGGAAGCGGCGGCGGCCGTTGGCCGAGCGCTCGGTACGGACTGGGTGGAGAGCAAGCCTGATACGAGCCGTTACCTTGATGTTACCGTACTGCTGGGGAGTGGATGGAGTCCCGACGTGCCGGTGAAGGAGAGCGAGGGGGAGGAAGTTCCCTGGTGGGACATTCGCAGGTTTCTACGATAGTCGACTATGGCCAAGAAAAAGAAACGACGATATAAGGGTGCCGCGAGTGGGAAGCGTGGAGTCGGACCGGCGGCGGTGAAGGCAGAGGAGGATTCCAGGGACCAGGACGGTGCCCGGGACCAGGACGGTGCCCGGGACCAGGACGGTGCCAGGAGCCGGGACCCTGCCGGGGCCCACGAGCGTGGCAAAGCCCAGGACCGTTCCAAGGCTCAGGATCGTACCGGGGCACCAGACCGGGCCGAGGCACCAGACCGGGCCGAGGCCTCGGGGGGTGCAAAGGAACCCGATGGTGCTTTGGTGGAGTGGACCAAGTCACTCCTCGTGGCCGCTGTGCTGTTCGTGGTGATTCGTACTTTTATTCTACAGACCTTCGTGATCACGTCTGGGTCTATGGAGGGTGCACTTCTGGTTGGGGACTTCCTGATCGCGAATCGTGCTGCCGTGGGTGTGCGCCTTCCTGGGAGGATATGCCCTCCGATCATACCGGTGCCCTGTAGGGGTGCTCGTGTCCCCGGATACTCCTCGGTCCGCCGTGGCGACATTCTGGTTTTTGATCCGCCGCATGAGCCTGATCTCAAGCTGGTCAAACGCCTTATCGGACTTCCGGGAGATACCGTCTCCATGAAGGACGGTGTGCTTACGCTCAACGGACAGGTTCAGAGCGAGCCGTACGTCAAACATCAGAACCCCAGGGGCGACGACCCGGACCCGCGGATGACTTGGCAGGCGGAGCATCTGGTCGACGGGATACCGATTGAGACGTACCGACCGACACGGGACAACTGGGGACCTCTCGCGATCCCGGAGGACCGGTACTTCATGCTCGGCGACAACCGGGACACATCACTCGATTCCCGCTACTGGGGACTGCTCGAGGGTTGGCGGCTCGAGGGGCGAGCCTCGTTCATATATTTTTCGTACAACAAGGACTCATTCAGGCCGTTCCCGTGGCTTCGTGAGATCCGTTTCGGTCGGGTCTTCTCCCGTATACGCTGAGGCCTGAGGGCCTTTCCCGGCGGCTTCATGTGTCACCTCGTCTGTATCCGCTGCGTCACGAGGTTTCATCCTGGTTGCCCGAAGCTGGCCGCACGCCGCATCGATGTCCCGCCCGCGTGGTACGCGAACCGCCACAGATACGCCTCGGGCCTCCAACACCGAGCGAAACGCCTCGATGCGTTCTCCCCGGCTCGCCGTCCAGTCTTGGTAGGGGATGGGGTTGTAGGGGATCAGGTTCACAAAGGCGCTGACCGTCGCGGCGAGATCCGCCAGCGCCGGAGCCAAGTGCAGGGCGTCGTTGATCCCCCTTATCATCGTATATTCGAAGGTGATTCTCCGTCCGCCGGCGCGATCGAACCGGATCAGAGCGGCCATGAGTTCCTCGATGGAGTGTCGCTTCTCGAGGGGAATCAATTGGCTTCGCAGTTCGGACTCCGGCGCGTGCAGGGAGATGGCCAGTCGGAACTGCTCCTCGCGGTCAGCCAACTCGAGGATGCCGGGAACGACCCCGACGGTCGACACCGTGATCCGCCGCGCCCCGACGCCGTAGCCCTGGTTGAGAATGGTCAGCGAAGGATGGAGCGCCTTTCGATTGGCCAGCGGCTCCCCCATTCCCATGTATACGATGTTGGAAATGCGCCCGTAGCCGTTGTCGAGGGCCCACCTCCGGGAGACTCGGTATTGGGACACGATCTCGCCTGAGGTGAGTTGGCGTTGGAATCCGGCCCAGCCGGTCGCACAGAACGTGCACCCCATCGCGCAGCCCGCCTGAGACGAAATGCAAAGGGTCAAGCGGTTTGTCGTGGGGATCAGCACAGACTCGATGAGTTCTCCGTCCGCGAGTCTCCAGAGGTGCTTGACGGTCCCGTCTGAGGAGCGGGATACGGTATCGGCGGTGGGCTCCAAGAGAGAGAACTTGGCGTGTAATGCTTCACGCTCGGCTACCGGAAGATTGGTCATCCCGGCGATGGCCGGAACACATTCTTCGAAGACCCACTTCTTGACCTGCTCCACTCGGTACGAGGGTTGGCCCCGGGCAGCAAAATGTTCGGCCAGAGCGGTCTCCACGTCGTCGGGCGGAAGACCCAGGAGATCCGTTTTCGTGTTGAGCATGGATGGTGTCCTTCGGGCCGGAGCCGCCCGATCGGTTCGGTAAGGACTCGGTGGTCACCGTACGGCCGTGAACCGAGAAGATAACGCCATCCACGACGTGGCCCACTGTACTTCTTCACAGCACTTCCAGAGGTACGACGATTTCTTGTATCGCCCAGATGCCAGGGTTAGACTTGAAGCGTTCCCAATGTAAATTGAAGGTTGTTCAACAGGAGGGCCGGGTACTGCATCCGCTGTCCAACAATCAGTGATAGATCGGATTCTAGGCTGGGGGCCGGCCGCTCTTTGGGCGGCGGTCCTCTTTTTGTTGAGCGAGCTGCCGGGGACGGGCGCCGGTCTTCCGGCCGGTACGGACAAGTGGGTTCACGGAGGTCTGTATTTGATTCTGGGCCTTTCTCTTGCATGGGGTAAGACGAGGACCGGATCCGGCGTCCCGGCGGTCCTGCTCCTACTCATAGGCGTGGGGTACGGCGCGCTGGATGAATGGCATCAGAGTTTTGTTCCGGGTCGGGACGTCAGCGTGGGGGATTGGGTGGCGGACAGCGCAGGCGTGATGATCGGCTTGCTGTTGTTCTCGGGCTTTTCCTCTCGGTTCCGCGTTGATAAGCGGTCGCCGAGCCAAGGCACTACAACAACGGGTTCAGCGTAACTGACCATGAACCAGATCGATATCGAACGGACCGCATTTCGCTCTCGGATGGTGGGAGGCATACGCTCCGATGACGAAGGGGCCGAAGTGAAGTTGGCCGGCTGGGTTCACCGCCGCAGAGATCTCGGCGGGTTGGTCTTCCTCGATCTTCGCGACCGAAGTGGGCTCGTCCAGGTTTCCCTTGGGCCGGATTGGACCGATGCGGCCTCGCTCGAGCTCGCCCACCAGCTTGGAGCCGAGGATGTCGTCACCGTTGTTGGTTCCGTCGTGGTTCGACCAGGTGAGAACTGGAACAGGGAGATCCCTACGGGGGAAATCGAGGTCCGCGCGTCGGTTCTGCGTCGCTTGACCAATGCCGACACCCCGGCCATCCCCGTGTACCGTGGGCCCGAGGATGAATTACCGTCGGAGGAGCTCCGGCTGAAACATCGTGTGCTGGATCTCCGCCGAACCGAGCTTCAGGAGAATCTCCAGCTCCGGCACCGGCTGATTCTCGCCTGCAGGAATTACATGGACGGGCTGGGGTTCATCGAAATCGAGACTCCGATTCTGACCAAGCCCACCCCCGAGGGCGCCCGCGACTATTTGGTCCCTAGCCGCTTGCACCACGGAGAGTTCTACGCGCTGCCGCAGAGTCCGCAGATCTATAAACAGCTCTGTATGGTGGCCGGCTTCGATCGTTATTTTCAGATCGCGCGGTGCTTCCGGGACGAGGATTTGAGGGCGGACCGGCAGCCCGAGTTCACTCAGATCGATGTCGAGGCGTCCTTCGTGGATCCCGACGATATCCTCGGGTGGATGGAAGGACTCATGGTTGTCCTCGCTGCGGAGGCGCCTCGCATTCAGGCGCAGGCGCCCTTCACACGGATGACCCATGCCGAGGCGCTGGAGCGTTACGGGACCGACCGTCCCGATCTCCGTTACGGCCTGGAGATCCAGGACTGGACGACTGCGCTGGTAAGGCTCGACGCGCCGGTGTTCGCAGCCGCGGTTGCGGGGGGAGGGCGCGTCCGGGGGCTCCTGCTCGAGGGCGGTGCGACGCTCTCGCGAAAACAGATCGAGGCGATCGAAGGCCACGCCAAGGCAACAGGCGCACCTGGGCTGCTTTGGGCGAAGCGCACGGACGACGGAGGGTCGGGCTCGCTCGCCCGCTTCATGGACGACGAGGCGTATCAAGAGTTGGGCATGAACCCCGGCGACCTCGTGCTCGTTGCGGCCGGGAGCGACGCGATGACCTCGCCGGCGCTTTCCGCGGCGAGGTTGGCCGCGATCGAGGCGTTGGAAATCCCCGAGGAACGCGAGCACGCTTGGTTGTGGGTCGTGGACTTTCCGGTCTTCGAAGAGGGGCCCGATGGCACGTTGACGGCGAACCACCATCCGTTCGTCATGCCTCATCCGGAAGACGAGGACCAACTCGAGACGGAGCCCCTTGGTGTGCGTGGGCTGGCCTACGACTTGGTGTTCAATGGCGTCGAGCTCGGCTCGGGTAGCATCCGTAACCACGATCCGGAGATCCAGCGCCGGATCCTTCGCCTGCTCGGCATGGATGACGCCGAGATCGACCGGAAATTCGGGTTTCTGTTGAACGCCCTCTCCTCGGGTGCGCCGCCTCACGGGGGAGTGGCGTTCGGTGTGGATCGGCTGGTCGCGCTTTTTGTCGGTGCCGCGAGCCTGAGAGAGGTCATCGCCTTTCCCAAGACGACCGCCGCTCGCGCCCTTTACGAGGGCGCGCCGACCGCGCTGGACGCCGACGATCTAGCCGGGCTGGGCCTGTCCTTGACGGCTGCGGTCAGCCAGGACGGCTCCGCGGAAGAGAGCGGATCTCAGGTGGAGCCGACCGAGTGAGCGAGGCTCAAGCATGACCTCAGGGGAAACGTCGCCGGGTGAGAGCACGATGGTGGAACACCGGCTCGATGCCGAAGGAGTCGATCCGCTGCTCCTGACGGGTGCGAACGACGCCAATATGCGGGAAGTCGCGAGTTTGTTTGACGTTCGGCTCGTGCTTCGAGGGGACCACCTCATCTTGTCTGGTGAGCTGGTGGCGGTGGAGAAGGCCGTTCCCTTGGTCCAGTATCTGATCGAATTGTCCCGTCTGCGGACGCCGTTCGACCGGAACGACATCGCTCGTTTTGCGGAGGGTCTGGCGGTGCACGGTCCGAAGGCCGTCGTTTCACCCGAAGCGGATCTCCAGGTCGCGCTCCCAGGCTCCAGAAAAGTGATCCGCCCCAAGTCGGAGGGACAGCGCAGCTACGTCAAGGCGATCAGAGAGAACGACGTCGTCATCGCCATCGGGCCCGCCGGGACCGGAAAGACGTATCTCGCGGTCGCCCTTGCCCTGGACGCCCTCTACAAGAAGCGCGTACGGCGCATTGTCCTGGCCCGGCCGGCCGTTGAGGCGGGTGAGAGCCTCGGCTTCCTTCCGGGGGACTTGCAGGAGAAGGTCGATCCTTACCTGAGGCCTCTGTATGACGCCCTGGAGGACATGATGCCTTCCGATCGGGTCCGGAAGGCGCTAGAGGATCTGACCATAGAGATCGCGCCGCTGGCCTATATGCGTGGCCGTACTCTCGACGATGCCTTCGTGATCCTGGATGAGGCCCAGAATTCCACGACGGCACAGATGAAGATGTTTCTGACGCGGCTCGGGTTGAATTCCCAGGTGGTGATCACGGGAGACAAGACGCAGATCGACCTCCCGCGCAAGGAGGATTCGGGCCTGCTTCAGGTGGAGGCCATTCTACGTGGTGTCGAGGGTATCGAATTCATTTATCTGGACGACACGGACGTCATACGGCATCGTCTTGTGAAGGACATCATTCGGGCGTATGCCCGTTCGGATTCGGAGGAAGGCGAGTGACCCGGGACAGCCTCTCCACATACGGTGTTGGCGGCGAAGCGCAGCCGGACCACAAGCGCCCGGTCTGGCCGGACGGAGTCGTGTACCATGGATCGCGCCTGCTGCTCCTGGTTGTATTGGCTGGGGTGATCACCGCGCTCTTCCTCCCGCTGGGAAGGGCCACGCTCGGCCAATATGAAGTAGGGGAGGTCCTTTCCGAGTCAGTCATTGCCGAGGTGGATTTCACAATATTGAAGTCGCCGGAGGATCTGTCGGCTCAGAGGGCGGCCGCAGCCAGCGGTATACCCCCCACGTTCAACTACACGCCCGAGGTCGGCGATAGCATGGCCGTCCAGCTCGGGATGTTCTTCGAGCGACTCGACTCAGTCGCTTTGGAGGGCGATTCGGAGATGCTACGCGCGCATTTGGGCGACGAGTCTGTCGTCGCCAGTCCGCAGCAGGCTATTCTCCTCATGGACGAGCCGACCCGCCGGCGCCTGGAAACGATCTCTGTCTCCGGCGTCCTGGAATACGCCGAGATCGGCGTGATCGATTTCAACGATGAAGCCCAGCTCAACCACCAGAGTGTCCGGATTCAGGACCCGGGGGCGGACGACCGCCGCACGATGTCCAGTGCCGAGGTTCTGACCGGAGAAGAGCTCGTTGCCCGGATCGTACGCGACCTAAACGAGCTTGAAACGACTAGCACCGAACTCAGCGATCTGCTTCGTCTGATCGTCATCAAACACACCGCCTATTCTCTCGCGTTCGACGCGGAGGTCACCGGGTCCGAGCGTGAGGCTGCCCGGCAGACGGTTCCCACGTCGATCGGAAACGTGGTCCAGCAGGAGGCGGTCGTTCGGGCGAACGAGCGCCTCACGGAGGGGGATCTGGCGCGCTTGAGAGCATACGAGACGGAGCTACTTACGCAAAACCGGCTCGAGGAGCCGG
>Ga0209988_10003543_pt1 | contig 10321 bp, 12 predicted proteins | sample N075metaG_FD_183115 | JGI IMG/M metagenome (GOLD analysis project Ga0209988, IMG submission 183115) | Deep subsurface microbial communities from Kermadec Trench to uncover new lineages of life (NeLLi) - N075 metaG (SPAdes) (version 2) | ecosystem: Environmental > Aquatic > Marine > Ocean trench... | reverse complement strand
GTCGTCATTGACGTCGGCGATACACGGGCAACGGCCGAGCGTGCTGACGACGTTGAACTCGTCGATGACGGCACCGTTGATGTCCTTGAAGTAGAAGTGGGCCCGGCAGGGATCGCCGCCGTCGTGAAAGACGCCGAACAGGGCGCCGAACTGCGCATTCTGCTGCAGTGCGTAGACGCTCGCCCACTCGCCGTTGCACCCGTAGGGGGGTGCGGTGGGGAAGCACAGCTCCTGGTCCCGGATGCTCTGACCACCGAGCCCGCTGTAGAAGACGAACGTCACGCCCTCGTCGCCGCCGGTCGCGGGATCGTCGCGGACGATCTCGAACGTGTTCCGGGAACTGGCGACCTCGCGTGTGGCGCAGTTGCTCAGCGCGTGGGTGCGACCGTAGGAGTGTTCGTGGCCGGTGGCGATGATCGCCCCGCCACGTCGGGACTCCTCGTACACACCCCAGCCGGTCGCGTTTGACTTGCCGCCGACCTGCATGGCTTTCATGAGCTTGTGCCAGCTGCTGATCCGCCAGATCGACTCGTCGGCGGCGAGCTGGTCGCGGATGTACGGCGCGTACACGGTGTCGCCGTCGTTATTGGCGAAGATGGCCGGCGCGGTCAGCACGAAGCGGATGCCCTTCCACACGTGTGACGACCGCACACCGAGATCGCCGTCCCACCCGAGACCCAGGCAGTCCATACGCGTCGCCAGCATCTGCTGGTAGCCGCCCGGTCCGTAGTACGGTCCGACATCGTGGTTGCCGGCGGCGGCGAAATACGGGTAGCAGGCACCAAGCACGTCGGTAATTCGCTGATCCCAGAGGGCGGGGTTGTTCTGGTAGTCGTAGTCGCCGGCGTGGACGACCGCGGCGGCGCCCTCGGCCGCGATGAGTTCGAGCACGGCCGCGCTGTTGGCGTTGGCGCCCTGGTCACCGATAAAGGCGATCTTGAGTCCGGCGGGGGGGATACCACTCTGGGCCGCCACCGTCGCAGTGACCCCCAGCGTGACAATGACCGGCATCGCCGTGTAGCGTCTCACCCAACAACAATACATCGTGCTGCCGGGGCGACCAGAACAAATACCGTTTAGACTCTGCCCATGACGATACCCATCCGCTCCACGACGATCCTGTCTGTGCGCAAGGACGACCGTGTCGCGATCGCCGGCGACGGCCAGGTGACGATGGGCGAAACCGTGGCCAAGGCCGACGCCGTCAAGGTACGTAAGCTGGACGGTTTCGGGGCCGAGGGGGCCGGCGTGCTCGTGGGGTTCGCCGGGTCGACGGCGGACGCCTTCGCGTTGCTCGAGCGTTTCGAGGCGAAGCTCAAGGACTCGCCGACCAACCTCACACGTGCCGCGATCGAGCTCGCCAAGCTGTGGCGCACGGACCGGCTGCTCCGCCGGCTGGAGTCACTGCTTGTTGTCGCCGACCGGGCCCAGACATTGATGATGTCCGGCCAGGGCGACGTTATCGAGCCGTCCGACGGCGTGTGCGCGATCGGGTCCGGCGGACCGTACGCACTTGCCGCCGCCCGCGCGTTGTTGCGGCACACGACGCTGTCGCCCGCAGAACTCTGCCGCGAGGCATTGCAGACCGCCGGCGAGATCTGCGTCTACACCAACCTGCAGATCACCGTCATCGACCTTTGATGGACAATGACGCCGTGGCCGGTTATCGGTCCGTGGTGGCGAGTGGCGCGGTCTGACTTAATCCGGTCATTTGAATTCCCGATCAATATGATGTGGGACGCTGGATGTCAAAGCTTGCGCGCGCCCTTGCCGGGGACGATCCGCACCGAGAGGCGCTGATGGCCCTCGCTGCAGCGTATGAGGCTCATGTCAAGTTGAAGCTCGAGCCTCTGAAGACGAGCATCGCCAATGCGACGATCATGACCGCCGCGATCGAGTATGTCGGCGAGGACCTGATCATCAGCCAGCCGGTCATCGGCGGCGTCACACGACCCCTGTTGACCGGTGAGCAGCTGCGACTGAGCTTCTCACTCAAGGAGCTCGGTCACGTCACGGGCGAAACCGAGGTCGTCGGGCGTTTCAAGATCCCCTCCGGCGGCGGCGAGCCACTGCATGGTTACCGCCTCACGATCCCCGACGAGCTGTTCCCCGATGAGCGTCGCGAATCCGGCCGTGCGGGCGGCAGCGTGAACCTTGCCCGCGAAGTCGAAATCTATCGCCGCCCCGGCGAGGATCCGATTCGTGGCGTCGTGCAGAATCTCAGCAAGGGCGGCATGCAGATCCGCACACACGATTCTCCCGAAACGCCGCTGCGGTCCGGCGAACGAGTGCGACTGATCGTGCACCTGCCGCCGCCGGTCGGCGGTATCAACCGGATGGTCACGATCGCACGTCTCGCCGGCAACCGGAACCCGAGGCACCGCGTGATCGGCATCGCCTTCGAGCATGACATCCCAGGTCTCGTCGAGTTGCTCAAGAAAACCTCAAACGCCGCTTGAGCCCGGTTCGGCCGATTCGTCACGGCCCCCTGACCCGCGGTACTTGTCGCGACGAACAGCGTAGCTCTCCGGCGACACTGCAAGATGCGGTTCTTCGCCGCGGGCCCATTGCGCGTGGATCTTCTTGAGGAACGGCACGCACCACTGGCACCCGGTGCCCGCCCCCAGGCACTCGCTCAGTTGCGAGGGCACTCCCGGCCGCTCGCGCTTCATGAAATTGACAAGCTTTCGCAAGCTGACGCGGTGACAAAGGCAGACATGGTCGTCCGGTTCCACCGCTGGGTCCTCAGGACAACTGGCGGATGGCGCTGTTCACACCCAGACCTGGCAGATGAGGTTCGGCTCCTTGATCTTGCTGGTCACCGTCCCGACCGTGGAGCACGTGAACTTCACCTCGTACTGGGGGTGCGCGTCGAGCCACTCGTTGATGCACTGGTCCATGTACTCCAACGCGTCGCTTGTGAGTTTGGCGTGGAACGTCTTGACATGGATCGCCCCCTGCCCTGTCGTGTTGGGCGAGCGGGACCACTTGTCCTCGTGACGCTTCGCCTTGCCGAAGGTCGTGATCCGCTTCGTGCCGGTGGTCGGGCCGACGCCCTCGACGATCGGCAGCGGTTTCGTGTCCTCGCCGGTTCCATCGCCGAGCGTCGTCGCCGTGTGCTGAATCCGGGTCCCGGGCGCGTCCGGTCGATTCGGGTCTGTTGGCATGATGGTCCCCTTTGCTGCGTCAGGATCCTAGCGCAATTCCCACAACTCGATCAGCCAGGCGTCGCTTCCGGCCTTGCGGCGCGTCAGACACAGATTCTGGCGTCGAAGGCCGCCATTCGGCCAAGGCCAGTCTATCTCCATAAGCCATCGGTCACCGGACCGCTCCCAGGACACGACCGTTCCCCGCGCCAGCCGCCTGACCGTGCCGCGGTCGCCGGAGACCGGCCCTTCATAGGTCAGGTATTCGGCACGGTGATCGGAAATCCGGCGCGCAAGAAGCCCTTGCTCAGCGTCTATTTCGTCGAGACGGCTCTCCAGACGGAACGTCACCAGCGGCTCCCGGCCCAGCGGTTCCGACGCGATCATCCAGTCGACATGACTCGTTGCGTCCGGAAATTCATGGGACAGCAGAACGGTCGGCCAATGGGGCGTGGTCACGGTGGGCATCAGTCGGTATTCTAATCAAACAATCCACGAATCTGTACTATGCTGCGGCCGAATGAACGCGTGGGGGCAATGCAATGGAGTGCATGACTATGACACGATCAGCGTTAGTTTTGCCTGTCCTGCTCCTTGGTCTGGCCCAGGCCGGCTGCGCGACGCGGCCGATCGAGTCGGTACGATCGAGCGCGGACTTCCAGTTCCGGCACCAGCAGTACAACCAGGCCGCGATCGGGTACACGGAGATCGTCGACCGCGCTCCGGGTGACTGGCAGGCGCAATACCGGCTTGGACTGTGTGAACTGGATATCGGGAACCCGGACCGGGCAAGGACCGCCCTGGAGATCGCCTACGCGCGTCAACCGACAAACCCGGATGTCGTGGATGGCCTTGCAGAGGCCATGTTCCGGCAGGGTGACGAGCGAGCGCTGTTCGACCTGCTTACGCAGCGGGCCGAGAACCAGCGGACCGTCCGCGCCTGGTTGCGGTTGGGCCGGTACTCGGCGGAACTCGGTGACGCGGACACGGCGCTGACCGCGTTCGAGACGGCCATCGAGATCGATGCCGGTCGATCGGCCGAGCCGTACATTCAGACCGCGTTGTTCAGTCAGCAGCTCGGCGACCTGGACGGCGCGTTGCGACGGCTTCGCCAGGCCTACAGGATCAACCCGGACGATCCGGTCGTCGATCAGCGGCTGCGTGACCTGGGCGAGGTGCCGGGCCCGACGATCGGGCTTCCGCCGGGCCGATGACCCGGACATCCCCGTCGGAGACACGGCCCGTGGATTCGGGGTTGATCTCAACGCTGGCATCGCTGGGCGACATGGTCCGGCTGCGGTTGTTGCGTGTCATCGAGCGCGAGGAACTCAGCGTCGGCGAGCTGTCGAAGATCCTGCAACTACCGCAGTCGACGGTGAGCCGTCACCTGAAACTCCTCTACGAGAACGGCTGGATCATCCGCCGCGCGTCGGGACCGGCGAGCTATTTTCGCGTGGACCCCGAACAGATCAGCGCCGAGGCCGCCGAACTCTGGCATGTCGTGCAGAAGCAACTCGGCACCGCGCCGACGCTCGCCGACGACGACCACCGTCTCACCGAGGTGCTCGCGGAACGACCCACCGACAGCAAGGCATTCTTCGGGCGGATCGTCGGCGACTGGGACCGCCTGCGTGGCGAGCTGTTCGGCGAGTCATTCGCGGCCGAAGCGTTGCTGAGCTTTCTCAACCCGGCCTGGGTCATGGCGGACCTGGGCTGCGGCACCGGCATGACCACGGAACTACTCGCGCCCGTCGTTCGCCGCGTCATCGCCGTCGATCGTGAACCCCAGATGCTCGACACCGCCCGCCAACGCCTGGAGCGGTTCGACAACGTCGAGTACCACCAGAACGACCTGACCGCGCTGTCCATCGCCGACGGTTCGGTCGACGCAGTCATCGTTTCCCTGGTCATGGTCTACATACCCGAACCGGAGGCGGCCACACGCGAGGTGGCCCGGATCCTCAAGCCCGGCGGCAGCGCGATCTTCGTGGACCTGCTGGCCCACGACCGCCAGGAGTACCTGCACACGATGGGTCACCGGCACCTCGGCTTCGACGAGGCTGCAGTCCGCCGGTGGGCCGACGATGCCGGATTGTCGGATGTGCGTTACCGCCGACTGCGTACCGATATGCGGGCGAAGGGGCCGGGGCTGTTCGTCGCGACCATGAACAAATAACCGGGTGGCACGGCTGACGGAGCGATAGCGACGTCACCCGTGTCTTCGGACGTCGCACCACGGGCGAGCTCGCTACCGCTCGCTCGGCCGTGCCACCCAGTGCTACGCACGCCGCGCAAAGATCTGCAGGCTCTGGATGCGGCCGGCGAGTTGTGTCGCGACGTCACGTGCGTCTTCGGTTCCGTTGGACCCGACGCCGCAGCATGATCCGCCGTCTTCGCCGTGCAGGCCTTCTCCGAGCATGAAGGCGAGTTGCCCGGTGTCGTACACGAAACGTTTGCGGACCTCGACGTCGACAAGCCCGGCGTCACGAAGGCCCTGGAGATACTCGGCCTCACTGATCGCGCCGCCGATGCACCCGTTGTACAACGCTTGGTTGAGGCGGATGGACTGCGGCAGATCGTCCACGACCATGTCGGACACGAGCATGCTGCCACCGGGCCGCAGCACCCGTGCGATCTCGGCGAACACGCGGTCCTTCTCCGGCGAGAGGTTGATCACGCAGTTGGAGATGACCCAGTCCACTGAGCCGTCATCGATGGGTAACTTCTCGATGATGCCCTTGCGGACCTCGACGTTGTCAAGACCGCTGGCGTCGATGTTCTGTCGGGCGCGGTCGATCATCTCGTCGGTCATGTCGATGCCGATGACGTGACCTTCCGGCCCGACGCGGCGCGCCGCCAGCAGGATGTCGATACCGGCACCGCTGCCGAGGTCCACGACCGTCTGGCCGGGCTCGACCTCGGTGAAGGCCAGCGGATCCCCGCAGCCGAAAGAATTCTCGACGGCGTCACGCGGGATCTCGCCGAGGCTCTCGGACGCGTAACCGGCGAGACCGGCAGTCGTGGAGCAGCACGCATCCGTGCCGCCACAGCACGAACTTGCCGTGGGGCCCGAAAGGGCTTGTGCGTATGCCGCCGAAACGTTGCGACGGATGTCCTGGTGGTTTGTCATGTCATTGTTCCTTTCGATCTAACAGCACATGGATTCCTCGCCGCAACACCGTTCGACCGCATCCGCCACCTCGCGCAGCGTTGCGGTGACGACGTCGTAGCGCACCCGGTAGTACACCTGCTTGCCGCGGCGTGTCGCTTCCAGCAGCCCTGCGTCTCGCAGAGTCGCCAGGTGCCGCGACACGACCGAGAGGTCCACCGGGCAGCACTCGGCGAGCTCGCCGACCGTGCACGCCCGGCGGCACCCGGACAGCTGCACCAGCAGGTCCAGCCGCGTCGGGTCCGAGAGGGCTTGGAAGAACCCCTGCGGTATGGTCTTGGCCAGCCGCCGGCAGCAGCGTCGGCCGCCGAGGGGATACTTGCTCACTTGCGTCATTATGCAATTGTAACATCCCCACGGACCGAGTCAAGGTATCCTGCCGGAGAATCGCATGACCGTGCACACCGACCCGACAACACGCGTGGTCCTGCTGGGGGCGAGCAACCTCACCCGCGGCATCTCGACCGTCGTGGGCATGAGCCGCAACATCGTCGGGGCGCCCTGCGCGTTCTTCATCGCGATGGGGCTCGGCCGGTCGTACGGCCAGCGCAGCACCGTGCTGTGCAGAAGCCTGCCCGGTATCACCGAATGCGGCCTGTGGCCAGCGTTGCAGTACGGCAGCGGCCCGGTCCTGGCACTGATCACAGACGTCGGCAACGACGTGATCTACGGCGTCCCGGTCAAAACGATTGTCGCCTGGGTATCGACGTGCATCGACCGTCTGCAAGCGGCCGGGGCCACGATCGTCGTCACGCTGCCACCGATGGAGTCGATCGAGAGGCTCGGGCCGTGGCGGTATCACATCGCAAGATCGCTGCTGTTCCCGGGCAGGCGTATGCCCTTGGCCGATGTGGTGCGACGGAGCCGGGAGCTCGCCGCCGGCCTGACAACGCTCGGCGGTCAGGACGGTGTCACTGTCGTCGAGCCAGAGGGCCGCTGGTACGGCCTGGACCCGATCCATCCGCGACGGAGACACCTGGGCACCGCCTGGCGGAAGGCCCTGGGGCCATGGGCGGCGGCGACGGCGGGTGCCGGGCCCGCCTCGGTCACAGTCTCGCCGACCCGCTGGGCACGCCTGATGACCGCGACGCCCCAGCTCTGGTGGCTGATGGGGCGGGAAATGGGCCGAGACCAGCCCTGCGGCCGATTGCCGGATGGCTCGACGACCTGGCTTTATTGAGCCCTCAGGCTTGCTTGCGTCTTTGTCACCTTGACGATGATGCACGTGCATCATATTCTTCATCGCTAAATCCGGATGAATGGATAAACCGTCTTCCCTGCCTTGGAGAACTCTCTTGACGAGTACCGCTGCCATGTCACCCCCCACCTTCCTGGACACGGGCCTGCCGCTCTTCACAGACCTTCCGTACAAGGTCGCAGATCTCACGCCCAAGACCGTCGCCTTCGGCCGCAAGGAGATCGAGCTCGCCGAGCACGAGATGCCCGGCCTGATGGCACTCCGGGAGCGGCACAAGGGCAAGAACCCGCTCAAGGGCGCGAGGATCACCGGGTCGTTGCACATGACGATCCAGACCGCGGTACTCATCGAGACGCTCGTCGATCTAGGCGCCCTCGTTCGCTGGGCAAGCTGCAACATCTTCTCCACCCAGGATCATGCGGCCGCGGCGGCCGTGGTCGGTCCCGATGGCACACCTGACAACCCAAAGGGGTCGCCGGTCTTCGCCTGGAAGGGCGAATCGCTCACCGAGTACTGGTGGTGCACATTCCAGGCGCTCAACTGGCCGGACGGCAAGGGGCCGAACCTGATCCTCGACGACGGCGGCGACGCGACACTGGCCGTGCACAAGGGTGCCGAGTTCGAGAAGGCCGGGAGCGTCCCCGACCCGGCGTCCGCCGACACCGAGGAGTTTGCGATCGTCTACCAGTTGCTGCAGGCGGTCCGCGATCACGACGACACATTCTTTGGTCGGCTCGCTGCGAGCATCAAGGGCGTCACCGAGGAAACCACGACCGGCGTAAACCGTCTCTACCAGATGGAACAGGCCGGCACGCTGCTGTTCCCGGCGATCAACGTCAACAACTCGGTGACAAAGAGCAAGTTTGACAACATCTACGGGTGCCGCCACTCGCTCGTCGACGGCATCATGCGGGCCACCGACGTGATGATCGCGGGCAAGGTCGCGGTCATCTGCGGTTACGGCGATGTCGGCAAGGGCTGTGCCCAGTCGCTCCGCGGCCAGCAGGCGCGTGTCGTGATCACGGAGATCGACCCGATCTGCGCCCTGCAGGCGGTCATGGACGGCTACCAGGTCGTGCTGCTCGAGGACGTTCTCGCCACGGCCGACATCTTCGTGACGGCCACCGGCAACTACGACATCCTCACGGCCGACCACATGAAGCGGATGAAGCACAACGCGATCGTCGGCAACATCGGCCATTTCGACAACGAGATCGACATGGCCGGCGTGGCCGCGTTCCCGGGCATCAAGCGGATCAATATCAAGCCCCAGGTGGACGAATGGGTGTTCCCCGGCGGCGCCGACCACGAGAAGCACTCGATCATCGTCCTCGCCGAAGGACGCCTTCTCAACCTCGGCTGCGCAACCGGCCACCCCAGCTTCGTGATGTCCAACTCGTTCACCAACCAGGTCCTCGCCCAGCTTGAGCTTCACGTCGAAAAGACACGGGACAAGTACGGCAAGAAGGTGTACACGCTGCCGAAGACGCTCGACGAGGAGGTCGCCCGGCTGCACCTGGACAAGCTCGGCGCCCGGCTCACAAAGCTGTCGCCCGACCAGGCGAAGTACATCGGCGTGCCCGTGGACGGCCCGTACAAGCCCGACTACTACCGGTACTAGGTCGGACTAGGCTAAAACGCTAATCAGCGACCGGATCCTTGCCGATGCGACACGCGGGGGCCCCCGCATGTCACCGCTCGCGCGATTCGTCACCACGATGCTGTTTGCCGTCACGCTCGCCGTGGGAGCGATGGCATCGGACCCACCGGCGTTCACGCCCGGGCCGGTGGACGCCAGGGCGTACGCCGACACGCGGTTGTTCGCGTTCGTCAAGCATTTTGAGCGGGCGGTCAACCAGCGGGACACCGACGCGATTCGCGACGTCTTGGACGTCGTTGCCCTGATGGATCGGGTCTGCGAGGGTTTGTCCGTGACACCGGCCCAGCGAAGTTCGTTCGCGCGGACGGTCGGGCTTTCGCGTGCGTCTGCGCCCTACCTCGACACCGTGAGCACCGGCGGTCACATCAGGTTTCTTCGCATGCGCGAGATGGATGGCCGGCCGCGGGCCCTGTACCGGCTGGCCGGTGACGACGGCCTCAACTACCACGACATCGAACTGGCCTTGACCGATCAGGGGCGGGTCAGGATCGTTGACGTCTACGTATACGACACGGGCGAGATGCTGTCGGTGGCCCTTCGGCGGATACTCGTGCAACAGGCTGGCCTCGACACGGTCGTGCCGCCAAGCCACCCCGATCCCGTCGGGGCCGACCTGGTAGCGCTCGACGAGCTGATCGGCCGGCGAAAATGGGACGAGGCGATCGAGACCATCGGACGCATCGGCAAGGTGGTGGGCAAAGACGCCTACCTCGACACGCTGCGAGCGTACTTCCTGTGTGAGCGCGGCACGTACGAGCGCGCAGCGGAGTCCGCGGACCGGTCGATCCAGGGGGACCCGATGCTCGAGGAGGCCCGTCTCATCCGGCTGCGTGTGGCGATGGTCCAGCACGACTTCGCCGCGGTGGCCGCGAGCCTGACCGTCCTGGAACGCGACTTCGGATGGGACCTCGACGACCTGGGCGCCGCGCCGGCGTACGGACTGTTTGTCCGCTCGCCCAGCTACAAGCGGTGGATGTCGACACGCCGGACCGCGCTGGTGGACTGATCACTTCGCGGCAACCACGACCAACCGCAGAGCGTGCTCGTCATACGGGTCGCCCTCGAGGTTGCCGAAGACCGTGATCTCGGAGAACCCGACACCCCGCAGCAGGTCGACAAGCTCCGCGGCGCCATAGAGCCGCAGCGAG
>Ga0209988_10003542_pt1 | contig 10321 bp, 6 predicted proteins | sample N075metaG_FD_183115 | JGI IMG/M metagenome (GOLD analysis project Ga0209988, IMG submission 183115) | Deep subsurface microbial communities from Kermadec Trench to uncover new lineages of life (NeLLi) - N075 metaG (SPAdes) (version 2) | ecosystem: Environmental > Aquatic > Marine > Ocean trench... | reverse complement strand
AAGATCGAAATTATCCACGCGCAGAGTTAGCTAAAAATATTGAAGTCAAATCCGGATTTGCATTTCCGGTCAAAGTCGATGGTAAAGTCGCAGCCGTTCTTGAGTTTTACTCTCCTAAAGCAGTTTCACCTGATAAGGATTTATTAGATATCACAACGCACTACGGATTCAGTGCCGGAAGATATCTGTTAGTTATTGTCATAAAAGGTTAGCAGGTATCAAGATGCAGGACATGAGAGCTGTATATATCAATAAATTCGGTGGCCCGGATGAGCTTATCCTGGCAAACCTTCCCGTCCCTGCATTGGCAGAAGGTCAGGTGATGGTGCGTGTTTCTCATGCCGGTGTAAACCCTGTCGATTGGAAAATACGAGAAGGATATCTTGAACCACTATTTCCTCATGCCTTTCCATTAATATCCGGTTGGGACATGGCTGGTGTAATAGAAGCAGTTGATAATTCGGTCACTGAATTTAAACCTGGAGACAAAGTTTATAGTCATATACAGCCGAAACCAATTCAATGTGGAACCTATGCTGAGTTTGTACCTGCTGATGTTTCATCTGTTGCACACCTACCAACAAACCTGAGTTTTGCAGAAGCCGCATCTATTCCATTAGCGGTGCTAACCGCATGGCAAGCGCTGATTGAATTTGCAGAAATACAATCAGGTGAAACAGTGCTTGTTTGTGCCGGTGCAGGTGGTGTGGGGGGATTTGCCATCCAGATTGCCAGGCATATTGGTGCAGTCGTATTAACAACTGCGAGCACCGGTAATCATAGCTATGCTGAATCACTTGGCGCAGCGATCACTATTGATTACAACACAGAGACGACCAGTGCGGTGATCAAATCGCATTATCCGGAAGGTGTTGATATTGTGTTTGATTGTACGGGCCGTAGCGATGTTGAAGAAAATTTCGCTTATGTTCGCAAAGGTGGTGGCCGTGTAATCTCAATATGTGGCCTACCCGAAGTTATCTCGATACTGGAATCCAAAGGCAAAGAATTTGACGTCAAGACCGGGTTAATTTTTGTAACACCTGATGGACAAAGCTTGAGTGAAATAACGAAACTATTTGAGCAAGGTCATCTAAAACCCTTACCCATCAAAGAATATTCATTAGCCGAGGCAAAGATCGCCCAGATTGAAAGTGAAAAGGGACATGTACGTGGGAAATTAGTGTTGCGAATTTGATCATTTAGGATACTGGGGCGGCATTCAGCATACGAGATTATTCCCCGTGTTCTGTATTCTATCTAGCATATTCAGACTATATACTACTAATTAATGACTTATTATGTTATTTCATTTAAGGCGATTTTCTACTTGGCAATGTGCAGGCAAACTGTCCGTGTCAACATCCGATCCACTATGCTTAAGATTTTTATCAATATATTAATCAACTAGTCAGCAGAAAAATGAACGATAATTCAAACAAACGCTCTGTGTTCTATGTATCTGATCGAACGGGCAAAACGGCTGAGGCTATAGGTCAAAGTTTACTTTCTCAATTTAATGGAATTGAATTTGATCATAAGACTTTTCCATTTGTTTGCACAGCATCTGAGGCGCGGCTAGTAGCGGATGAAATACAAAAAAATACTCTTATCACAGGGAAAGAGCCAATAGTGTTCAGCACATTGGTTAATGATGATATCCAACAATTTATTTCTTCAACCAATGCCTGTGTCATTAGTTTGTTTAATGCCTTTATTGAACCTTTAGAGAAAAGCTTACAGGTTGATTCATCGCATACTATAGGTAAGCCGCATGAAGAATATGATGGTGAGGGATATAAAAAGCATATGGATGCGATCGATTTTACCCTTAAAAATGATGATGGCATTAGAACAAATCAATTTGCCGAGGCGGATGTTATTTTGCTGGGGGTATCTCGTTCTGCAAAGACACCCACCTGTTTATATCTTGCTATGAATTTTTCGATTAAGGCCGCGAACTATCCATTAACTGATGATGACCTAATGAAAGATACCTTACCAAGGTTTTTACTGCCTTACATCGACAAGATCGTTGGCCTAACGATTCGTCCGGACCAACTTAGTGCAATTCGCCAACAACGTCGGCCCAAGACTGACTATGCGAGTCTTAAAAAATGTCAGGAAGAAATTAAGCAAGCAGGAATTATATTGAATAATCATGAGATATATGTGCTTGACTCTACGGCAATGTCTATCGAAGAGATTGCCGTAAATATAGTCAAGGAAAAAGAATTATTGAAAAACAATTAAATTCAGGATTAATAATGATCTTAAATTATGTAATCGAGCACCTAAGCTTATGAATAAACTGATTCACAATCAATACATCATACCTCTGCGTGAATTATGTATGAAAGATGTTGCGCTTGTTGGTGGTAAAAATGCCTCTCTCGGAGAAATGATCAGTAATCTTGCAAATGCTGGCGTCAGTGTTCCTGATGGTTATGCCACCACAGCAAAGGCCTTTTGGGATTTTCTTGCGCATGATCAACTAAAGCAACGTATTCATGGTCGATTGGATGGCTTGAATATTAATGATATAAAGCAATTAGCCAGGGCTGGTGAGGAAATTCGCCTATGGATCATTGAAGCGCCGTTTCAGGCTGAGCTTGAACAATCTATTATTGATGCCTATCGTTCGATGTCTACTGATACTAAAGAGGGTATATCGGTCGCTGTGCGATCATCTGCGACGGCGGAAGATTTGCCTGATGCATCCTTTGCCGGACAACAAGAAACATTTCTCAATGTGCGTGGCATCGAAGATGTATTGTTAAAGGTAAAAAAAGTCTTTTCGTCTTTATATAATGATCGTGCTATTGCCTATCGTGTACATCAAGGTTTCGCCCATGAAGATGTCGCCTTATCTGCAGGTTTACAGCAGATGGTTCGTAGTGATATTGGCGTCAGCGGTGTCATGTTTACCCTGGATACCGAATCTGGTTTCGATGATGTGGTCTTTATTACAGGTAGTTATGGTCTGGGGGAGACGGTTGTACAGGGCGCGGTTAATCCGGATGAATATTATGTTTACAAAAAGTCACTTGCGGCACACAAACCCGCGGTCTTGAGTCGCAGTGTTGGCAATAAAGCCATAAAAATGATTTATAACGATGACCCTGATTCAGGTGAATTGGTGAAAATAGTTGATGTTCCAGCAGAAGAATCGACTGTATTTTGTCTCACTGATAAACAACTGACAGAACTTGCGCGTCAGGCCGTGATTATTGAAAAGCACTACGGTTGCCCAATGGATATTGAATGGGCTCTGGATGGTGAAAGTGGAATGATCTACATTGTTCAGGCACGTCCAGAAACCGTCCAAAGTCGTAAAAATGTCAACATTATTGAACGCTATCAATTAAAAGAAACCAGTAAGTTATTAATTAGTGGGGCTGCAATAGGTCAAAAAATTGGTGCAGGAAAAGCAAAAGTCATCGAAAAATTGGCAGACATGGATGATTTGAAGGATGGTGAAGTCTTGGTGACCGAAATGACTGATCCGGATTGGGAGCCGGTCATGAAACGTGCTTCAGCGATTGTTACGAATCGTGGCGGTCGAACCTGTCATGCAGCAATTATCGCTCGTGAGTTAGGTGTCCCGGCGGTGGTTGGATGTGGCGATGCAACGGAAAAGATACTACATGGCGATACAGTTACCGTGGTCTGTTCTGAAGGAGAGAGTGGACATGTATACGAAGGGTTACTGGATTTTCAAATCAACCGGGTTGAACTAGACGATATACCACCGGCTCCACTAAAGATCATGATGAATGTTGGTAATCCAGGTAAGGCGATGTCGTTTGCATCGATCCCAAATTTCGGTGTAGGACTTGCTCGTCTTGAATTCATTATTAATAACAAGATTGGAATTCATCCTCGCGCTTTGCTTGAATATGCCGATCAGGAACCAGATATAAAGGCCGTCATAGATGAACGTATTAGGCCGTATGAGGGTCCTGTTGATTTTTACGTCAAAAATATTGCAGAAGGTGTCTCGACCTTGGCTGCCGCCTTCGCACCAAACCCGGTAATAGTACGTTTATCAGATTTTAAATCAAATGAATACGCCAACCTGATTGGCGGTAATCGTTATGAACCCAAAGAAGAAAATCCAATGATCGGTTTTCGTGGAACATCGCGTTATTTATCAGATGATTTTAAAGCCTGTTTTGAACTGGAATGCCGGGCACTGCTTTATGTACGTGAAGAAATGGGATTGGAGAATGTTTGGGTTATGGTGCCATTTGTTCGCACATTGGCTCAGGCGAAAGACGTAGTTGAATTACTAGAGAAAAATGGTTTAAGACGAAGTGAAAATGGACTTAAACTGATTATGATGTGTGAAGTTCCAAGTAACGCCATTTTGGCTGATCAGTTTCTGGAATACTTTGATGGTTTTTCCATTGGCTCAAACGACCTCACCCAACTCACATTAGGTCTGGATCGAGACTCTGGTTTGGTTTCTGATCTATTTGATGAACGTGATGAAGCGGTCAAATTTATGTTGAGTCGTGCCATACAAGCGTGTAAGAAAGCGGGCAAATACATTGGTATTTGCGGCCAGGGCCCATCCGATCATCCTGAATTCGCAGGCTGGCTATTGGAACAGGGTATTGAAAGTATGTCATTGAACCCGGATACTGTCATTGATACTTGGTTGTTTCTTGTAAAACAGTCGGCTTTAAATAATGCTGAATACTTAGCCAATATTAATGAATGATAAGATAATTTTATGTGCTGTTTCAATCCGTTATAATATTATTTTGAGACAAAAGGTGACCTGCCCCCTTAAAACAGATCCATCTTTTAAGGGGGCAGGTCACACGAGGTATATGCTGAGTTTATCCTTAATTAGACATAGCTCATATCTGGCTCAATGTACATCTCTATCATTTAACCCTGGCTTGAAAATTAGTATTCCAGTTTTCCTTAATCTAATTGATTGCATCTATTACCAATAGTTATTATATTGATGATGAAAGATAGAGAAACCCTTGGATCAAAGCACAGCTAATAATACCAGGGAAGGACACTCACGCGAGTCTGATATTAGTGTAAGCAAAGGCACTAGTAAAGAGGATGGCCGAATAAAAATCAGGTTAGAGGCTTTGTTACATAGTCAATACGTGATTGACCAAATTCATGATGCCATAATTGCTACAGATTTGAATGGCTCTATCATTGCCTGGAATAAAGGCGCTGAAAATCAATTAGGCTACAGTTCAAGTGAAGTATTAGATACTTCTGTTTATCGCCTTTACCCTAAAGAACGCCATGGACATTTAACCTCAGACGTCCTAGATATTCTACAGTCAAAAGGAAATTTTGAAATTGAAGCGACAATGCGAAGGAAATCCGGCGAGGTTTTTTTCGCGCTTACTTCTATATCACCACTTGCTGATGAAACAGGAGAAGTAATTGGCATCATCAGTTATTCACTGGATATTTCTGAACGAAAAAAAATCGAACAATCACTCAAGGAAAGTGAAGAACGACTTAAGCTTGCCGTAGCAGGTGCTGATAATGGTATTTGGGATTGGGATATCCATACAAATATAGTTTATTATTCCTCCAGGTTTAAAGCATTAATAGGATATACCGAAGAAGAAGAATTTCCTGATATTCTCAACTCCTTTGTTGATCATCTTCACCCTGACGATTACGAAGATGCCTTGAATGCCATTAACAATCATTTAGATAATCACGTCCCCTATGATATCGAGTATCGTCTCAGAACAAAATCAGGTAAATATTGTTGGTTTAGAGCAAGAGGACAAGCGCTACGAGATGACAATGGCAAAGCTACTCGTATGTCAGGTTCAATACGAGATATTGACGATAAGAAGAAAATGGAGATTGAACTCGCTCAGTATCAAAACAGACTGGAAGAATTAGTTCATAATCGTACTGCCGACCTGGAACAAACGCGCGCAAACCTTTTAAAATCCAATCTGTCTCTGAAAGTTCTCAGTCAAAGTAACCATGCCCTGATTCATGCAATAGATGAACAGGATCTACTTGATGAGATTTGCCGAATTATTGTCGAGGTAGGAAATTACAATAGGGCCTGGGTTTGTTATGCACTACATGATGAAAATAAATCCATACAACCCATGGCAGCATGTGGAATTGGAAAATATTATATTGAGAAACTGAATTTGACATGGGCTGATGTAGAGTATGGACGACGCCCTACTGGTACCGCAATACGAACTGCAAATCCTGTACTGGTAACAAATGCATTAAAGGACCCCCGCTTTGAACCATGGCGTGACCACATTATTGAATTAGACATATGCTCGATTGCAGCTTTTCCATTATTGGATAAAAATAATCTAGCGTTTGGCGCGCTAACGATTTTCTCAACAGAAATTGACTACTTTAATGAGGAAGATACAGCTTTATTGACTGAACTTACCAACAATATGACATATGGGATCATGGCATTGCGCACCAAAAAGGAATTAATTCAGAAAGAACGACTGGCCGTACTGGGGAAAATTATAGCTACCGTCAGTCACGAATTACGCAACCCTTTGGGTACGATTCGTACTTCACTGTATACCATTTCACAAAAACTAACCGGCAAAAATCAGAGTCTATTGGAAAAACAAATAAATCGTGCTGAAAGGAATGTGTTGCGATGTGACACCATTATTGAGGAACTTCTGGACTTTACTCGTTCCTCTGAATTTTATCTTGAAGAGACATTTCTTGATGACTTGTGCAATGAAGTAATCAACGAATATGCGTTCCCTGAATATATAGAAATAAGCAAGAAATTATCTTCTGGTGCCACAGTTAAAATAGATAAAGAAAAAATAAGGCGCTGCCTGATCAATATCATTAACAATGCCTGTCAGGCGATGTACCAGTCAGAAGATAATGAACTAGTAAGACCATTGAAGCTAATAATTTCATCCGGCCGCTCTGACGCAGATGTATGGATCGCAATTAATGATACCGGACCAGGCATCCCTGATAAAGAAATAGACAAGATTTTTGAACCACTCTATAGCACTAAAACCTATGGTATTGGGTTAGGCCTGCCAATAGTTAAACAAATAATGGAACAACATTCTGGCAGAGTATCAATCAGCACTCACACAACAGAGGGGGCTTGTGTAAAATTATGGTTTCCCTTATAGACTGAAAAAGGAGTAAACATTATGAACCCTATGCGCATACTAGTAGTAGATGATGATAGAGACTTTACTGAAAGTATCGGAGAACTCATAGAGTCAGAAGGTCACCAACCTGTACTTGCCTATAATGGCATAGAAGCACTTAAAATATTTAAACAAAATAACATAGATATTATCCTTCTAGATTTCAGAATGCCCGGGCTTAATGGTATTGAAACACTATCGGAAATACGAAAATTAAATTTATCTGTCCCCGTTGTAATAATGACTGCTTATGCAACCACAGAGCTTACTAAAGACGCAATAAAATATGGGGCTATTGAAGTAATGAACAAGCCTTTTAATATTAATAAACTGATGGAGGTGATTTCTAGTATTAAGCAATTCCACAATATTCTCTTATTAGATGATGATAAAGATTATGCAGATAGTTTGTCTATAGCCTTATTGGATGAAGGATATAAGATATATGTTGCCTATGACACTGAGCAGGCTATGAATTACATTTCTGGTAATGATATACAATTACAGATACTTGATATACGGATAAATGGGGAAACAGGGATAGACATCTGGCTCTCTATGAGAAAGAAGCATTTTGATATCCCAACTATTTTTATTTCTGGTTATACAAAACTATTTTTTGATCAAATTAACGAGATATCGCAGATTTCAAAAATTGAAATTTTAGAAAAACCTTTTACTCCTCATGAGTTGTTGAATAAAATAGAGAACTTTGCTTTGGCCAGATTTTAATCATGCTCAAAACTAAGAATAAGAATGAGAATAAAAAGAGAGTCATCAATGATGATAATCGTATTATCATCATTGATGATGATGTTGATTTCACTAAGTCTTTACAAGAGTTACTTGCATCAAGGGGTTTGAATGTAATCACTGCAAGCAATATCTTTTCTGCTAAAAAGCTCATTGACGAATTTAAACCCAAGGTAGCTCTTATTGATATTCGCCTGAATGATGGTACCGGGATGGATTTACTACAAATTATTGTTGAAAAATATCCTGGCATCGTATGCGTAATGTTAACTGCATATGCAACAATGGATACGGTAATCAAATGTTTGAGAGTAGGCGCTTATGATTATCTACGAAAACCAGTGGGGCCAAATGAATTATTCGCGGTATTGGACAGGAGTTTTGAAAAAGCTAATTTGATCGAGGATAAATTTTCCGCTGAATATTTACTCAAGGAAAGCGAACAAAAATATCATGATCTGGTCACCAATATTCCTGGTGCTGTATATCGTTGTGCAAATGACGCTGACTGTACCATGCATTATATCAGCCCAAATATTCACAATATATCTGGTTACCCCGCTACCGATTTTATCGGTAATAAAATAAGAACATATACAAGCATCATTCATCCAGACGATACAAAAATAGTAGAGGAAAGAATATCATTTGGACTCGAGCAAAAGGAGCCCTATGTAATCGATTATAGAATAATAGATAAAAATTCGAATATCAGGTGGGTTTATGAAAAAGGTCAAGGTATCCTTGATGGAAACGACGAGCTAATCTACCTGGATGGTGTTATTTTTGATAATACAGAAGCACATGAATTATCTGAGAAACTGTCTTTTCAGGCTACTCACGATGCACTAACCGGACTGGTAAACCGTAGGGAATTTGAGAACCGTCTAAAAAGAATCTTACACAGTTCAAGGAAAGATAATACAGAGCACGCACTTCTATATTTAGATCTGGATCAATTTAAGTTAATTAATGATACATGTGGCCATGTCGCCGGCGATGAACTACTGCGCCAACTAGGTTTATTTTTGTCTGAAACCGTCAGAAAAAGAGATACCCTGGCAAGACTGGGTGGGGACGAATTTGGCGTCCTCATGGAACATTGCTCGCTGAAACAAGCAAAACGAGTTGCTAACAAGATAAAAAAAGCAATTGATCAATTTAGATTCCTATGGGAAGAGAAGCATTTTAATATCGGTGTCAGTATTGGACTAATCATTATTGATGACACAGCAGGAGACGCCACAGACTTACTTAAAAATGCAGACGCAGCCTGTTATGCCGCGAAAGAACAAGGCAGGAACCGTATTCATGTATACCAGATTGATGATGTACAGCTTGCTAAACAGTTTGGCGAGATGCAATGGATTACCATCATTAATCATGCGTTAGAGAAAAATATGTTTTATCTGGTTTATCAATCGATAATTCCTCTCAATAAATCGAAATCCAAAATCAAGGCTAGTCGCTACGAATTATTACTTAGATTAAAACTGGACAATGAAACTATACTCCCCGAGAATTTTTTACCGGCGGCAGAAAGGTATGGTATAGCGGTAAAAATTGATAAATGGGTCATTACTACTGCGTTTAGTTATTTTAATAATAATAAAGAACTACTTAATACCACAGAGGAAATCGCCATTAATATTTCAGGACAATCAATCAACGATGATGATTTTCTTGAATATGTAAAAAATGCCTTTATAAAACATAAAATTCCGCAAGATAAAATATGTTTTGAAATAACTGAAACTGCAGCTATAGCCAACCTTGCCAAGGCCAATATATTTATCGATACCCTCAAAAAGGGGGGGTGTAAATTTGCTTTAGATGATTTTGGAAGTGGACTTTCTTCTTTTGCATACTTAAAAACATTACACATTGATTATTTGAAAATTGATGGTTTTTTTGTCAAGGATATTAACGATGACCCAATCGATTATGCAATGGTTAAGTCAATTAATGATATCGGACATGAAATGGGACTACAAACTATTGCAGAATTTGTTGAAAATAAAGAAATACTGGACAAGTTGAACAAGATAGGTGTGGATTTCGCTCAGGGGTATCATTTCGGAGATGTCAAAACATTGATTGGTACAAGTAAATTTAAATGAAATTCAAAGCGTAAATTCTAGTAGATTATCCTTCATTATAGAGCCAGAGTGGTCACAATATCACGTCAAAAAACCTTCTGATTACTATATTAGGATTGCTTCTATTCAAACATTCTTTTTTCGGAAAAATCGACTATACTTACAGCATAGCTGTTACGAATAAGCCGACTCTCGTTGGCTCTTGGGGACGCCCCAAAGAGGTATCCCGTTTCATTAATCGTAGTTCTCAGACGCAACAGCTAAAAAGCCCCGTGGGTCAATACCCTTCGGGGC
>Ga0209988_10003541_pt1 | contig 10322 bp, 10 predicted proteins | sample N075metaG_FD_183115 | JGI IMG/M metagenome (GOLD analysis project Ga0209988, IMG submission 183115) | Deep subsurface microbial communities from Kermadec Trench to uncover new lineages of life (NeLLi) - N075 metaG (SPAdes) (version 2) | ecosystem: Environmental > Aquatic > Marine > Ocean trench... | reverse complement strand
ATCTACGGCCGAGCGAGCTTCGCTCGCACAACCGTGCCACCCGGAAGCTGCCCTACGTCGCCCCGATCGAGATCTCCGACGGCTGCGGTCGCGGCTGGTACGTCGGTGCCATCGCGATCTCCAGCGGCAGACGCTTGCCGTCGCCGTCGTAGGGGATGTTCTCTTCGTCGATGACACGCTGGATGGCCATGATTCCGTCCAACAGCTGCTCCGGTCGCGGCGGGCAGCCCGGCACGTAGACATCGACCGGGATGAACTGGTCGACGCCCTGGACGACCGCGTACGTGTCGAACATGCCGCCGGTCGATGCGCAGGCGCCCATAGACAGGACCCATTTGGGCTCGCACATCTGCATATAGATCCGCTGCAGCACCGGCAGCATCTTGACGGCCACCCGGCCGGCCACGAGCAGCAGGTCGGCCTGACGCGGACTGAACCGCATGACCTCGGCGCCGAAACGCGCCAGGTCGTAACGGCTGCTCGCCGTGGACATCAGCTCGATGCCGCAGCACGCCGTGGCGAACGGCATCGGCCACAGGCTTGAACGACGTCCCCAGTTGATGACGCGTTCGAGCTGCGTTGTCAGGATGCCGTCGGTCGGGATTGCCGCTTCGAGACCCATGTGAAAATCCTCATACCATCCTATGGCCAATACGCTCCAAAGGCCTCCTGATCGCGCGCCAAGGGGTCGCCTTCTTCCTTGAGGCCCGCGTAGTCTACTCGCCTTCGACAGGGACAAGAACGCCGTTCGCAATCTGGCGTTATTTCGCGACCATTTTCCTGTTGTGCATGGTTGTCCCACTGTGCCCGGTGTGTTGAAATGTCGGCACCGCAGACGGAGGATCGAAGATGACCAGGCAACATCTCCTGTCGGTGCTCGGAACGCTGGCCTTGGCCGCCCCTTCGCTGGCCGGGGGCAACGCCCTCGAATACGACGTCGAGACCGGACTCGCCGGCATTCCCAACACACAGCCTGTCGGATGGCGGTTCGACGTCCTGGAGACCATCACGGTCCAGGCGCTCTCCTGGACGGATGAAGATCTCAACGGTCTTTCGCACGCTCACGAGACCGGGATCTGGGACCCCGCCGGCATCCTTCTCGCGAGCGTCGTCATTCCTGCCGGCACCGGCGCCGAACTCAACGGCATCTGGCGAAGTGTCGCCATTGACCCGATCGAGTTGGCGCCCGGCAAGGGCTACACCGTCGGCGGTGTCAACAATGTCCAGTCGAGCGACCGCCTGGCGCTCAATGTCGACTTGACGTTCGTGAACCGGTCCATCGATCCCGGCGCCGCCATGTTCGGGTCGATCAACTCGGGTTTCGTGCGCCCGACATCAGTGTCCGGCGCACTCAACGGCTTCTACGGACCCGGCTTCCAGATCGGGGACGGGCAGCCGGACTGTTTTGTCGTCACCAATGCCCAGATCGACTGCCACGCCGACGGTACGGCCTTCACCTGGACGGTCCAGGGCACCAACACCTGCACCGGTGCGTCGCAGATGTTCAACTTCACCGGGTCCGGCGCCGCAGCCGGCGAGCAGGTCTGCTTCACGCTCGTCGTCCACGACCAGGATGGTGCCGTCTGCTGCACGAGCGAGCTGTGCATCGACGCACCGGACTGCTCTGAGGCCGCCCTCCCTGCCGACATCGACGGCGACGGGGCGGTCCAGATCCTGGATCTGCTCGCGCTGCTGGGGGCGTGGGGCGATTGTCCGGTCGCGATTGATCCCGCCGGCGGCTGCCCCGCCGATCTCGACGGCGACGGCATGGTCGGAATCCTCGACCTGCTGATCCTGCTGGGCAACTGGTCGGCGTAAGCCAAGAGGCCAGGCTCGTGTCATGCGATCTGGGGTTATCGGCGGCTGATCGCAACTGGCGACACCGCGATCTGCACCTCACCGTTATAGGTCGAACGCGGTTCGCCGAGTTGACACCTCGGCGCTCAAACCGCGCTCTACAACGGCCGATTCACCGACGTGCCGAGTGCCCAATTGCGTCGTGTCGGTGTCCTGCTTGCCGTGCTTGCCGCGCTCGCCGTATTGTCGGTGACCGCCGGTGCCGGCCGGCCGGGCAGTCTCCTGGAAGCCCCGCCCAACACGGCCAGGGCCGGTCACCTCCAGACCGACTCGGGCATGTACAAGCGAACCCGCGAGCTGCTGCCGCAGCGGTTCATGGACTACGAGACCAAGCGTTTCATCGTGCTCTCCGACGCCGCCCCGGGCTGGTCTCGAAAGCAGGCGGCCCTGTTGGATCGGACCTATCACCAGTTCAAGCGGTTCGCCCGGCGACTGGGTATCAAACCGAAGCCGCTGCGGCACAAGCTGGTGTGCGTGCTCTTCCAGGAGCACGAGGACTACCGCCGCTTCGCACGGACACGCGACGGTGTGACCGCCGACTGGATCAGCGGCTATTACTCGCCAAAGAACGACCGCATCGTCTTCTACAACATCGAGACGAACCCCGACTTCGCCGAGGCCATCCAGGTCAGCGAATCCGCCGAGCGGATCGCCAAGGTCGAGGGGCACACGCCCGCCGCGCGCGGCCGGCTGCGTGAGGAGTACCAGAAGGCGGCGATCGCAACAGTGGTCCACGAGGCGGTGCACCAGCTGTCGTTTCACACGCGGATCCAGTCACCGCAGATCCAGAACCCGCTGTGGCTCAGCGAAGGCCTCGCGACCGCGTTCGAGACCGATCGCCCGAACAGGTCGTTCGGACCGGACCACGTATACGACCTGCGGGAAGAGCAGTTCACCGAGCTGCTCGATGCGGGCAAGCTCATACCACTGCGTGAGCTGGTCACCTACTCCAACATGCCCGACAACGAGGACGACACGATCGCGGCCGTCTACCACCAGAGCTATTCGCTGGTGACCTGGATGTGCCGTTTCCGCAAGAGCCAGATGCGGGACTTCCTGGCGGCCCTCCGCAGCGAGCGGCCCGGCCGACCGTCAGCGCGTCGTCAGCTGCAGATCTTCGAGAAGGCCTTCGGCAAGGTCGGCGCAGTCGAGAAAGCCTGGCTCCGCCACGTCGAGGGGAAGAAGTAAGAGGGGACAGACCGCTCTTGCCTACACCGTCTGCTCGGCCATCTTGTCGAGTGTGATCTGACCCGCGAGGCCCTTCTGAGCATCTCTGAGGCGTCGGATGATCGACGAAGCGCGGGAAGCCTCGCTCTCATCGCACATCTTGTACCCGATCTCCAGGAGCTCCTCGGCGGAGACCTGGTCCGGCGGTCGGGCCATGGAGATAGCCCCGTCCTGGTCGAGGCGGTGGACGATGCCGGCCGTGGTGAGATCGTCGAGCATCAGTATCACGGTCTGCTCGGACATGGACACTTCGTCGGCGATCTCCCTTGCGGTGGTCGCCTGCGAGGCCTCGAAGGAACGGGCGACGACCTGCATCACCAGCAGCACCGAGGTCGGGTCGACGAGGCCCGTGCGATGACCGTCGAGTTCCTCAAGGCGGCGTCCGCGAAGCATCTGCAGCGACGCGCTGACCTCCAGGCCGAACAGCACGATCAGCCACATCACGTACACCCAGAACATGAAAACGGGGATGAGCCCCAGCGAGCCGTACAACTGGCTGATCGTGACGGCGTTAGCGAAGTACGCGCCGAGCGTCCGCTTGCCGACCTCCAGCAGCACCGCGGCCAGCAGCGCCCCGAACAGCCCGGGCCTGTAGGTAACGTTCGTGTTCGGGATGAGCTTGTAGACAAAGAAGGTCACCATCCAGAGCACCAGGAAATTCCACACCGCCGGCGCGGCCTTGAAGACCGACCACCACCCGCCCCGCGCGCTAAAGAACGACTCGAGCCAGTTGCCCAGCCACATGGCGCCGATGAGCGCGATCGGCGCCAGCGTCAGGACCGCCCAGTAGATGTACAGGCGGTTCCACCACGACCGCCCCTCCGGCGCGCGGTAGATGATGTTGAAGCTCTTCTCGATGGTGACCATCAGCCCGATCGCGGAGTAGACCACGACCAGCAGGCCGACCCAGCCGATGGCGGCGATGTTGATGTGCTGGACCTGATCCACCAGGCCCAGCAGCCACTGGCTGATCGACTCGCCCCCGGCGATGGCGCTGTCGGAGGCGCCGGTCACCTTGAAGTCGTCGAGGCCGAACTGCGTGAACATCTCCGCCAGCTTCTGCTCCAGCAGGTCGAAGCCGGCGAAGGCCCGGATGAGGATGGTGCCCAGGACCAGGACCGGCAGCAGGGCAAAGAGCGTCCGGAACGCCAGGGCCCCGGCCATCTGCGGCGCCCGATCGTGCTGGAGCTGGCGGGCCCCATGCCGTCCGAGGTCATACAGGAAGCGCAGCGTCCTCTGAAAGCGGCTGAGCTCATGGAGCGGTTGCGTCATGATTCGGGTCAGTCTCTCCACGACCGCCTGAACGAGTCGGGCCACGGGTCATCTCCTACATCGGCAATCGGCGCCGCCACTTGCTACCGATAACAGGCTATCCGCAATACGGTCCACGGGGCTAGGATGCCCGGCAATGGACCGACGCCAGGACTTCACAGACGCCAAACGGGGGATACGGCTGCACAAGGCACTGGCGGACGCCGGTGTCGCTTCGCGGCGGGCCTGCGAGCGGCTGATCGCCGAGGGGGCCGTGACCGTCAACGGGACCCTGGTCACGACCACGCCGGCCTGGGTCAATCCGGACAGCGACCGGATCATCGTCGCCGGGCAGAAGATCAAAACGCGACCCCGCCATGTCTACATCCTGTTCTTCAAGCCACGTGGCGTCGTCTGCACCAGTGCAACCGACGGCGCTCACAAGCGTGCCATTGACATGGTGAAACACCCGTCGGACATCCGGCTGTTCCCGGTGGGCCGACTCGACATTGACAGCTCAGGCCTGCTGCTGATGACCAACGACGGCGAGCTGGCCAACCGGCTCACACACCCCCGCTACCACCTCCCGAAGGTGTACGAGGTCACCGTCAGGGGCTCGGTGGACGACACCGAGGTGAAACGCATGGAGCGGGGCCTGTTCCTCAGCGACCGCAAGCGCCAGCACGGCGACCGGACAAAACCGTCGCGTCTGACGGTCCTGAGGCGAGACCGCGATCGCACCCGCCTGCGTATGGAACTGCGCGAAGGACGCAACCGCCAGATCCGCCGGATGATGGCACTGGTGGGACACCCGGTGAAACGTCTGCGACGCGTGCAGATCGGGCCGCTGAAGTTGAAAGGGTTGCGTGTGGGGGAATGGCGCGAGGTGACGTCGCGGGAGATCGTGTCGCTCAAGCGTGCGGCGTACAGAAAGAGCCAGTAGCCATCAGCCAGTAGGGAAGAATTGCAAGTCGCAATCCGACGTCGATGGTTTGCACGCCTGCGACTCCTCCCTACTGGCTGATGGCTACTGGCTTTGCTCCTGCAACTCAAGCATGATCGACGCCAACAGCTCGTCCTGGCTGACCTTGATCGTTCGCAGGCGGACAAGCTCCAGTGATGCCAGAAAGAGGCCGAGTCGTTGGACCTTCGGACAACCGTCAAAGGTCTCCTGCAGTGTCAGGCGACGGTTCTCGGCTCGTCCGAGGCGGTCCAGCAGGTCTTCCTGGTACAAGGCGGCGGGCGTGTCGTCGATCTCGACGTGGTGGTCGCCGAGCTTGTCGAAGTCGATCGTGGCGATGATGCGGTCGTAGCACTCGTAGAGGTCGTAGACGTGGGCGTCCTCGAGCTCCAGCGCCGCCGGCTCCGCGTCGTCTTCCTGATCGTCCTCGGCGCGGCATGGCTGTGCCGGGAACTGTCGGCTGAACGCCTTGCGACGCTCGTCCAGCGTCTCGGCGGCAATGCGGTATCTCTGGTAGTCGAGCAACTGCTTGACGAGTTCGAACCGCGGGTCGGCCGGCATGGTCTCGTCGCCCGCCACCGGGTTCTCGGCGTCCGCCTCCGAGGCCTCGTCTTCGACGGGTTCCGGCGGCATGAGCGTGCGCGACTTGATCTCCATCAGCGTCGCGGCCATCACCAGGAAGTCCCCCGCCGCCTCGATGTCGACCTCGTCGACCTGCTTGAGGAACGCCAGGAACTGGTCGGTGATGCTCGCGATGGGGATGTCCTGGACATCGACCTCGGCCCGACGGATCAGGTACAGCAGCAGGTCCATCGGACCACAGAAGCTCTCAAGCGTGACCTGGTATTCGTCCTGGAGTCGCATGCGAACCGGCACTCACTTTCGGCCGCTATACTTGGGCCGCACGCATCATAGCCGACCGACCCCGCTGTCGATATCGGCCACAAACATCGCGCGGCGCCCCATTCCATGACCACCACCAAACAAAGCGACACCGAGGTCGAGTTCATCGTCGAGGCTCTGCTCGCCGAAGCCGAGGCCATTCAGCGGTTGTGCCGCCGAGTGGCCGAGGACGACCGCGACGACTGGCGTGCAGCGCTTGACCTGCTGGAGAAGTGCGAAGGGCACGTGGTCGTATCGGGCATGGGCAAGTCAGGCCTTGTCGGCGCCAAGATCTCGGCGACACTGTCGAGCCTCGGCCAGCCCTCCAACGTCCTGCACCCCGCCGAAGCCGTTCACGGCGACCTCGGACGCGTCGGCCCGAAGGACGTCGTGTTGCTGCTGAGTTTCAGCGGCGAGACCGAAGAGGTCGTCAACCTTGCAGCACTGCTGCGGGCCGATGGTGTTGCGCGGATCGGGATCTCCTCGAAACCCGACTCGGCGCTGGCGCGTCTGTGCAACGTGCACCTGAACCTCGGTGATCTCACCGAGGCGTGCCCGCTGAACCTCGCCCCCACGGCCTCGACGACGGCCATGCTGGCGGTCGGCGACGCCCTGGCACTGGCGTTGAGCCGCCGCCGCAACTTCGACACCGACGACTTCCAGCGGCGGCACCCCGGGGGCCTGCTCGGTGCGGGACTGCGGCCGATCGTCGACGTGCTGCGATTCAAGGTCGGCCGCAACCTTCCCGTGATCCGCGACAACGTGACCGTTCGAGATGCGTGCGACCAGACCAGGACGGGCCGGCGGCCCGGCGCGGTCGTCCTGGTCGACGACCAGGGCCGGCTGTCGGGGATCTTCACGGACGCCGACCTGCGGCGTCTCATACTCGAAGATGATGCGGCGGCAATGCAACGCCCGATCGCCGAGGTCATGACCCGCCGCCCGGAGCACCTGGGGGTCGACGACCTCGTCCGTGACGCGGTACGACTGATGCGGGAGAACCGTCACGACGAGATCCCCGTGCTCGACCCGGATGGGCGGCCCGTCGGCCTGGTCGATGTGCAGGACCTCATCGCGATGAAGGTCGTCAGCGAGTAACCGGCGACGGGAGCCCTCCACCGTGGAGTTCTATTACGACAACGTCGATTCCGATGTGCTGGTGATCAAGGCCGACGGCGGGCTCAACGCGCAAACCGCCGAAGGATTCGTCGAAGACCTCGAGAAGCTCGTCGATGCGGGTCTCCGCAAGATCATCGTCGACTGCAGCGAGCTCGACTACATCTCCAGCTTCGGCCTGGGCGTGCTGATCCGGCTGCACGGTCGCCTCGCCCGCCACGGCGGTAACGTGAAGATCGCATCGGTCAAGGGCATGATCGTCGAGGTCATGCGGCTCACGAAGCTCAACAAGCTCTTCGAGATCTACCCGGACGTCTCCCGGGCCCGGCTGGCATTCCGGCCCAAAAATAAAGGGGTGGCACGGCCGACGGAGCGATAGCGACGTCGCCCGTGTCTTCGGACGTCGCACCACGGGCGAGCTCGCTAGCGCTCGCTCGGCCGTGCCACCCGCGTCTGTTACAATCCGCCCCCATGTCAATCATCGTCGGCGTCACGAAGAACGGCCGCACCGTACTGGCGGCCGACAGTCTCAACGTATTCGGGCAGGAGCGTATCCCCGCCAACAACTGCAGGGCGCTGAAAGTGCGCCCGGTCGGCAACGCGCTCATGGGCATCACGGGCTGGTCGCTCTATGACAACATCATGCTGGACCTGCTCTCCGCGCGAGAACCGCCGTCCCTGCGCGACGACAAGGAGATCTTCGCCTTCTTCATGGAGCTGTGGAAGGAACTGCACGAACGCTACCCGTTCGTCAACGACCAGCCGCACGAGAAGGACTCCCCCTTCGGCGACTTCGACGCATCGTTCATGATCGCCAACGCAGCGGGCATCTACAAGGTCTCCCAGGACGGCAGCGTCTGCAAGTTCGACCAGTATTACGTCATCGGCTCCGGAGGCGTCTATGCCCTGGGGGCCCTGCACCAGATCTACGACACCGACGCCGACGCCGAACAGATCGCCCGCCGCGCCTGCGAGACCGCCATCGAGTTCGATATCTACTGCGGGGCGCCGATCGACATCTTCGAGGTGGGAAAATAGTCCTACACTTCCGCCATGTCTGAGAACGCGGCAGCCGGGGTCGAACTGCTTTGTCTGGACGTTGACGGCGTGATGACTGACGGCAGCATCCGCATAGACGACAACGCCGTGGAGACCAAGCGCTTCCACGTCCGGGACGGGATGGGTATCCGCATCTGGACGCGGTTGGGCTACCACGTCGCCCTGATCACCGGGCGATCCGGACAGGCGGTGCGGCACCGGGCCGCCGAGCTGGGCATCGAGCACGTCATCCAGGCAAGCGACGACAAGGCTGCCTCGCTCGACGCGGTGCTGGCCAAGCTGTCGCTGCAACCGGCCCAGGCGGCAATCCTTGGCGACGACCTTCCCGATCTGGCGATGTTGCGCAAGGCCGGCTATCCCATGGCGGTCGCCGATGCCGTCGCCGAGGTGCTGCAGGTCGCCGCGTTCGTGACGACCCACGCAGGCGGTGACGGGGCGGTCCGCGAAGCGATCGAGCATCTCTTGTCGGCCAAGGGCCGCTGGAACGAGGCCGTCGACCTGTTCGCCTAGCGTCAATGACAAAGCCCATGGCCAGACCGAAACCTCTTCGACCGGCCAATACCGGCGGCAAGCGGGCTGCGCTCATCGCGGCCGCCGTGATCGTGGCCGGTCTGAGCATCGTCGTCATCCTCAACCGCGACGATGCCGACGAGACCGGTGGAAGAACCGCCTCGCTGGACCCGATCATCGATCTGGTCCCCGAACCCCTGTCCAGCGACGAACTACGCACCGCGGGAAGCGACCTGTCCACCGACGGCGCGATGCCCGACCTCGACGCCGGGGGCTGGATCCAGATCGTCGACCGGGCCACAGGCAAGCTCGCGCAGCAGTATCGTTTCACGCGGCTGGATCCAACACCCCAGGGTCTGCCCGCCAACTGGGTGCGAATGGATGATCCCCGCGCCGAGTTGTACCTCGCCGACAATCGAGTCGTGCGTCTGTCGGGCGATTCGGCGGTGGTGCACCTGCCCCACGGCGTACTGGAATCCGGTTCGATCTCCGGCAACGTGCTCATCGAGGTCTTTGAGCCGCCGCCGGGCAAGCTGCTCGACGATACAAGGGACGACCCGGTGCTGGTCGTTCACGCGCCCGAGGCGTCGTTCGACAACGTGATGGGCGAGGTGAGCTGCCCCGACCGGTTCCGGATCGAGTCACCGTCCATGGAATTCCTCGGCAGCGGCCTGTCGCTGTTGATCAACGACCAGACCCAGCCGGTCCGCGCCAGCATGCAGATCGCACACCTGGAGTTTGCGCGATTCGCCCAGAACCCCGCCCGGTCGCCGGCACCACGGCCGACCGGGGAATCCCAGACATCGCCCGGAACCGACACCGGTCTCGACGCCGGCACACACGCACCGACGAAAGACTCCCAGCAACCTGCGGCCGTGCAGTACTACGAGCTGACGTTGCGTGACAACGTCAAGATCCAGGAGGGCATCGGGGTCCGCGTCGCGACGGGCCACTCGCTGGTCGCGCTGTTTACGAACGAGAGCGAGGGATTCACCGCGGTGACGCCGCCGACGTCGCCGCCGGTCAGCGCCGTACCGGCATGGCTGACAACGGCCGTGTTCGGCCTGCTCAACAGCACCGTCACCCGGCAACCGCCGGCGTCGAGCTTCAGCGACCGATCGATCGCGCCGCCCATCACGGAAACCGACATCTACGTCACCTGCACCGGCGGTCTGTCACTGGTTCCCGTCGACGACCCCACCACCATCGCACGACTGAGGTCGCCGCGAGACTCGTGGATGAGGCTCTACGGCGATCCCGTCGTGCTCGTCGACCGCTCCCAGGACGCCCGGGCAGCCTGTGATCGTCTCGTTTTCCGTGGCATCGAGCAGACGGTCAGATTGGTCGGTTCCGAGACGCACCCGCTGACCATCACCGCGCCGCAGATGGACGCCGCCGGTGAATCGTTCTTTGTCCGCCAGGGTGCCGCGGGCTTCGAGGGTCCGGGGTGGCTCAGCAG
>Ga0209988_10003540_pt1 | contig 10324 bp, 9 predicted proteins | sample N075metaG_FD_183115 | JGI IMG/M metagenome (GOLD analysis project Ga0209988, IMG submission 183115) | Deep subsurface microbial communities from Kermadec Trench to uncover new lineages of life (NeLLi) - N075 metaG (SPAdes) (version 2) | ecosystem: Environmental > Aquatic > Marine > Ocean trench... | reverse complement strand
CTTTTCCAACAGCACCCATAGCATCAGGATCATCCATTATGAGTGCTAGAGACAATGTGTTTTCAGGAACACCACTAATTTTTAGAGGTGGACTTTGGTTTCCATTTTTATAACCATATTTTCTAGGAATAATTCCTCCATTGTCAAATGCTTCACTTTCTAAAGTAAAATTTCCCATATCAGAATTTAGTACTATCAAAGTTAAATTTTGTGCTAGATTCTAAAACTATTCTATCATTTGAAAGAGACATTATAGAACTTCCAAGATTCTTTATCTGTCTTTTTAATTCTTTGTCCATTGTAGCAACAATAGCTTTATTTTTTGAAATATAATCAAGCAACTCTTTATCAGCAAAAGTACCAAAGATAGAAATTATTTTGAAATTTTTTATATAATTAAGAGTTGATTGAATATTTTGAGTTTTTTTTGGGTTTTTTAATAATTCAGACAACTCATTTTTTACAACTTGAGGCACAACAAAAGTGATTTGACCAATTTCTACATCTAGATTATCAATATTTTTGATTCTTCTAGTTGCTAGATGAATTAGAAAATTTGTGTCACAGATTACTTCAACCAACTATTCCTGCACCAATTAATCGCCATCTTTCAGCAATTCTTCTACTAATTGCTACATTTCCACCTTCAAAGATACATGCAGGTCTTCTAAGTTCAATCTCAATGGTTTTTGATTTTACTTTGTTAACCTTACCTAATACAGGAGCAGTTCCAATGTTTAGTCGAAGTAGTTCACCTAATTGAATTGGTTGGACTTTAACATCTTCTGTGATCCCCACTGCAGAATCAAACAGATTTACTTCTAGTTTTAACTGAGAAGAATTTTCAGGAAGTGTATCAGGTTTTCCAATAACTGAACCGATAAATGAATCACTTCTAGTCAAAGAAGGATCTAATTTTGTTCCAATAGCAACCAACCCACCAGGCTTTACTGATTCAACAATTCCTGCAGCAGTTCCTAAAGAAGTAATTTCTGTCACTATAGGTTCATAGGATTTTTTTTTCTCATTCATAATACCAGGTTTAATTTCAATTTCATCTCCAACATTGAAAATTCCTTGAGTGAGACTTCCTCCAATTACACCTCCTTTGATATTTTTAATTTTTGTACCAGGTTTGTTTACATCAAAAGAACGCAAAACATGCATAACTGCATCTTTTTTCTCATTTCTTTCTGGTGTTTTGATTGTTGATTCTATAGAGCCAATTAATGCATCAATGTTTAATCCAGATTGTGCAGAAATAGGAATTACAGGTGATTCTGCAGCAAAAGTTCCTTTAACAAATTTTGTAATTTCTTGATAGTTTGCTAATACTTCTTTGTAAGAAAGTAAATCAACTTTGTTTTGTACTACAACTATCTGTTGAATTCCAAGAGTTTGTAGGGCTAAAAGATGTTCTTTTGTTTGTGGTTTAGGGACTTTCTCATTTGCTGCAACTAGCAATAATGCACCATCCATCAATGCAGAGCCTGAAAGCATGTTTGCCATCAAACTTTCGTGTCCGGGGCTATCAACAAAACTAACAACTCTAGATAATTCACTTTCCTTTCCACAATTGCTACATTTTGGTGTAGTAGAATATCCTAAAGGGTCTTCACAGCTTTTACATTTGTAAAATGCAGCATCTGAATATCCCACACGTATAGTAATTCCACGTTTTAGTTCTTGGCTGTGTACACTAGTCCATGAACCAGTTAATGCCTGAATTAGAGTAGTTTTTCCATGATCTACATGACCAGCAGTTCCAATGTTAACACATGGTTGATATCCATATTTTTTGATGTACCAATCAGGAAGTGTCTCTCTCCAATGCATGAGTCAAAATGTAGAATCGGTATATGTTAAGTTATTCTTTTTTATCTTCAGTTTTTTCTTTTGTAGATTCTGCTGTATCTTCAGCAGGTGTCTCAACTGGTAATTCTCCATCAAATTTACAATTTATTTGATAGATTTCTTCTGATATTGTATTTCCACGCATTAATTTTCTTACTCGTTGTCCAATCTCTGCAGCTTGTAAACCAACTCCTTTAGAAAGTAAAACATATTTTCTTGCTGCACCGTGAATATCTTTTCTCATAGGAACACCAGATTTGTCACTTCCACCAGTGAGTTTTAATTTTCCATCTAATCCTACAATTGCTGCATCAGTTTCATTTCCTAGTTGTAAACCTAGTAAGGGATTTGCATCACTGTCTTTGAGCTCCTTTGATACAGATTTTCCCTTGATATCTGAAATTGTGAGTTTGAAGTTTGCCAAGTATTCCAAAAAAAAGTTGGACGACTAATTAACCTTTGGACATTATTTTTAAATCAAGATTCTCTTAGATAGTCATGGGAGAAGACATTAGGTGTCCAAAGTGTGATAACAAGATGGTAAATATGCAAGCATGTCATATGTTTTGTCCCAATTGTGGGGCGCATTTAGATTGTTCAGATAAAGGAAATTATTGGTAATTACAATCCAGATCTATCTGGAATGTAATCAGATACCATATTGATTGCATTATCTTTCATAATTTCAAGATAGGTTTCATAGTCTGCTTCAAAGTTGCAGTGAGGACATTTTACTTTCGTAATTTCATCATCTAGAATTGCAACTTTTTCACATTCTGGGCATTTTGCATCCATACTATAGATTCCTAATCAAGATATTTAATCATAATTATCAGATATGTTCTGAGCGGAGTTAGTTTAGTCTGGTATAACGTCAGCTTCCCAAGCTGAAGGCCGCGGGTTCAAATCCCGCACTCCGCATTATAGTTCTCTAATTGCTTGTTCAATTATTCCTCTATCAGAAGCTTGTGGGAAATATTTCAAATAATTTTTGAGATCTTCTTTTGCATCAGAATTCTTGTTTTGTTTTTCTCTAAGATATGCACGGTTTTTGTAAATTTTAGCAGATCTTTTTGGATTGATTTCAATAGCTTTAGTGTAATAATTCTCTGCCTTTTCAAATTGATTTGTTTTAAGATAAAAATTTCCCAAACCGTTGTAAGCCAGATATGATTTATTATTGATTTCTAAGCATTTTTCATAAAATTGTACACATTCAGAAGATTTTTGTTCATTCATCATTGCACCAAACTGATGTAAAACTATTGAGTTATTTGGATCAAGTTCTATGGCTTGCTTTAGTAATTCAAGTGCTTCAGAATAGTTCTTTAAAATATTTAATTTCTCAGAGCTAAAACACAATCTATTTGATTTGTTACTAGAATCATTTTCAAGTTTTATAGGCGACAAAATTTTTAATGGAGCCAAAATTATTAATAAACTTCCTTCCTCTGACCATTCCTTCTCAAAGATATCTTGTGGTATAGCTCCTTCTTGTTGTTCTCCTTTTTGATTGCCTTTCTGTATATAATGAAGGATTGTTTTTTCTTCATCATTATAACCAGTAATGACTGACGCATGTTGTGTAATTTCTGGAATTCCTGGAAGAATAACAATTGGAGGTATTCCCAAATCAATAATTTTTTTTAATTCAGATAAAGAAGAATGAACTATTTTACATGTTAAGCCATGTCTTTCTGCAGATTCTATTCCTTCAATTAGAATACTACCATTAAATCCTGAATATTTTTTTGCAGTTTCTATGGCTTCAGCCATAGGTAATTCAATATTCCAATATTTTGATACCACGTTAATGGGTAATGGAAGACAAATATTTTCTTCATCAACAAGAGGCAATAATAATTCATGGCCTTCTTGTTCCATAAACTGAGGAAATTTTGAGAGTTATTAAAATCAATCAGAGAGAACAGAATTTTTCAATCAATTCATGACCATCTGGAGTCATTTCTGGATGAAATTGAGTTCCAAAAATTTGCTTTTTGTCATATTGGATTATTTCATATTTACAATTCTTCGAGTCTGCAAGTGGAACTAACACACTAGGTAACTTGGATATCTCAAATCTATGACTCTCAAACACATCTAAAGAATCACTTGAGATTGAATTCTCTTTAGAAATTTTGATTATTTCATTTCCTTTTTGAAGTGATGAGATTTTTCTGATTGTTCCTCCCAAAGTAAGAGCTAGAATTTCTGCTCCATAACAAATTCCAAGTAGTTTTATGTTGTTTTTAATGGAATAAATAACAATTTTAGAATTGATTTCATTAGTCTTTTTTTCATTTTTTCGTCGTCCAGATAAAATTACAGAATCATAATTTCCAAGTGAATTTAGATCTAAAAGTTGAGGAGTTTGTTTTTCAAAAAAAATATTTTTTTCAGTTAAAAAATCAGTTAAATTTTTTGTATAGATAGAACCATTATCAACAACTAAGAGCAATTAGTTGCCTACCTCAATGGAGATATAATGCATCTCATGTATTCCATCTTTAACAAACACTGTTCCAATATTGAGATTAGTTTCTTCTTGCCACATGAATACTCTATCACTACGTGGCTTTACAAAGTCATCAATGAATTTGAAAAGGAATTCTTCAGTATCTGCACGATCATTTTCAGTAAAGAAGATTATTTCTCCTTCATTAAATGATAGTGGAACCTGAACAGATGTTGGTTCAGCAACTGTAATTTCATTTTCTTCAAAAATAGATTTTATGATATCAATTCTGTCATTTTTGATTAGTTCAGTAGATTCATCGTCTGTAGTTATCAGTGTTGTCACACCAGAAACTTTCTTCAAATATGCTTCAAATGCTTCTTCTTGGGTATCTCCTAGTCCAACAAAGTATTCTCCATTAAAGGCTGCTCCAACTGCTGCGATAGTACCTATTTGGGCAACTACTCCACCAGCACCTGCAGTGTATACTGTGATAAAGTATACATCATGTTCACCTACATGATACAAGATATTATCACCAATTCTTGGATTTCTCAAGAGTGTTTTTAGTTGAGCAAAGTCTGGATCTCTATCTAGTGCTTCTCTAACGGCTGTAGGACCAATCAATTTAGTTGTAGAATTTAGTGGAACTTCATAGAACTGCAAGTCACCTAACGTATCAAGATCATTTTCAACTATCATATATCCAGCAAGGTTTCTTCCTTGAGAGCCTTTTAGTTCCAATGAGAGTAGTCCTATGAATTCAATTTTTTCAAAACCCGGTGGCTTTGCTTCAACATAATAAGTATCAAGACCTCGTGGAATTTCATAGAACTCATTGGCCTGAATAAATGTCTCAACATCAGTTACATGGTAAATATTGTACATCTCTGTTTTCCAATTAAATAATTCAACAGGATATCTCACTTGTTCTTGTAACCAAGATGGAATTTGTACTATTTTTTCAGAGTATTGACTAGCAAACATTTCTGAAAAGAAATCATCTCCAGTCTTAAGTAATTGAATATTACCATCGTATGTATCGATAAGTGCATAACCTACCAAACGTAAGAAAGGATTTCCAACAGACCAAGGTATGTCACCTGTATCAAATCCAATAATTAATGGCATTAACCAGTAAGATTTTTCTCCATCAGTAACAGGAATTGAATCTAATTCTTTTCCAAATAAATTATACAGGAAGTAAGGATACAAAACTTCCATTCTTTCATGAACATCTTTGTATCTCATAACATGAATTGGTTCAGTCGGAAATGAAAGCAAAAAGTTTGGCTCAAATGTCCAACTTAGTGGCGGGGAAATGTCTATTCCTCCTAAACCGGAATAAAAGACTCCTCCAAGCTCAGCACTTTCTGAACCTCTAGAAATAGGATAAGCAGACCAAGTTTGCTCAAATAGGCCACCTTCACCATAGTAAATTTCTCTTTGTTTGAAAAATTTACTACTATCAACTATCTGACCATCAGTTGCTTCAAGAGTAAGGAATCCATTTGGAACATGCGTATAGACTAAATGCTCGTTATACCATGTGTTTTCAGCACTTACTGTTGAGGGTAGAATTGGTTTCATAGAAGCAGTCCAATACAAAGTATTGTTAAAGCGAAGAATATCATTATCTTCAAAGTCTACATATGGAATAAGTCCAATTTCAGGCTTTAATTTAGCAAAAGCTCCTTCCCAATCCCAAACTCGAATTACATCAAGAACGTCACTGTTTTGTTGTACAATATTTTTGATATTATTTGGAGAAACAGGTGCTAGATATACATCATGAGTATTTTCTTGTATTTGATCTAACTCACCAAGATATCGATTTACTCCAATTTGTTGAGCAGTGTATGGTCCCAAATATTCAATCTTCTTTGCATCAGCAACGCTGTTATTAACAGAAATAATTACAACAACAATAATTGCAATTGCAATAATTGTTATAATTCTAATGTATACATCTCTCTTAAACATGTGAGTTAGAACGCGTGATCGAATTCTATCTACTACTGAAAATGCAATTAATGCAAAACCTATGACAAGTACACCACCAATTACATATCTTGTATTGTAATCAATTTGATCCGTCAAGAAGAGATTAAAGCCTATCCAGAGTACAGCAATGCCAAATAATCCTTCAATAGTTGAAACATAGCTTAGATATCGAGGTTTTCCATTAGTAGAGTCCTGAATATATGAAGTTGCTACAGAAATAATTTTATGAATTCCAACATACAAAACTAAACGTAATCCAATTGCTGCAAGTATTGGAGGAATCAATATCAGCAAAGCAGGAATCATTGGAATAACATTTTCTATTGCATAATTTGGATCAGTATCAGGAGTGATAAAGGGCAGAGAAAATAGTTTTGGTATATTTTCAATTCCTAGAGTATTTCCATCAATAAATTCCATTGCTCCAAATCCAAACATAATATTTACAAAGAATGCTCCAAAAAGCAAAACTTTGGTGATTTGCCAGATTACAAATTGTGGAGTTGATATCTTGTAATCTTTGAAACTTTTGAGATCACTTGCAATAGGTTGTTGTCCTCCTTTGGCAAGAAATCCAAGTGCTGTGCTGATACCATACCAGAAAATTGAAGATCTTTTAATAATATTTACGCGCACAAGAGCAATTGTAGATAGAATTAGTGCAGAGAAAAGAGTGTAAAAGAGAGGTTTAGTGAATTGATCACCAAATTCAGTGAAATTCATGGATAAGATTACTGCCTGATTTCCAACTGTGGCAAAAATTACAACAGCAATTATGGCAACAATGGCTAATCTGATGAGTTTTCCAGTATCAGGAGGAGGTGTCTGTTTATCAGTAGAGGCACTATACAAAATCAAATTTTGTTGTGATTTGGTAAATTAATGTCTTACCAGCAAAATCAAGCTATTGTTGCTAGTTTTTTACATATCATATAGACTGCAGCATATGTTGGAATTGTGACTTTTTCTTTGTAATATGGACCAAATTTTTTGGTTTTGAGAGAAAACTCGATTGGACAGTTTGCAAAAACTTCTACTGAATCATCACTAAGAAAAGATGCTTCAGTGTATGGATCAAATTTTGTTAAATTTTTACAAAGAATTTTTGTAAGACCGCTTTTGCTGTTTATTGAACCAGGTAATCTAAAGATTCTATGAATATCCATAGTTACATTAGGATCAATTTTTACTCCAATTCTATCAGATGTATCTGTCAGTATTTTTTGAAATAATTGATATCCATTTGCATCCTTGATTATTTTAGAAATTTCTTTAGTGCGTTTTGATTTTGAACCATATACTTCTTTTGCGAATCTTCCTCTCCATCCTTTTTCATCAAGATTTGGAAAAGATGAAGAAGTTGGTTTGTATCTTTTCATCCCTAATGTTTCAGGAAGGATTCCATTGAGCATAATGTAATCAACAAGTTCTGATCTTTCTCTAGAACTAATTTGTTGAAATTGTGAATAATACACATAAACATGAAAACCTTCATTGCCAGAAAAATATACATGAATATTTTCTTTATCTATTGCCAAATCATTAATTAGAACTTCAGATAGTTTAGATACTTCAGTTTTTGAGGAGTCAATACAATTTTTGCAAGGTAAAGATTTTTTTTCTATTTTTTTAGAATTACATTTTAAACAATGTTCAGAGTTTTTTGAAACTTCATTGCATTCATTACATATTGATACTGTATGATTTTCTCTACAAGACAAATTAAGATCTTTTGCATCAATATCAAAAATCAGATCTGCTTCTTTCCATTCTTTTTCATTCATAGGTAAATTAGGAAAAGAATAGTATGCATTTGAGCAATAAACATCAGATGGAATATTTTGCATAAATAATAGATGCAATTCCTTGTCATCTTTTAATGAAATATGACGAGTCATTCCAGAATTGAATTTTTGATACCCAAATTCTCTTTCAGATGTACGTTCAGGTACTTGAATTAGATTAAAATGCTCAAAATAATATTTTTTGAACGAGTCTTCTAAGAATTTAATGTCAGTTTCTTTCATTACTTTCTCTTCTTTCCAAATTGTAGTGGATTAATGATATTATCACATTCTGGAATTGCAAAACATAGATCTTGTGTTTTTAGTTTCTCACAAGAAGGGCAAGTGTATTTAGTGCCACTTCCAGAAATCCCAGCCAAATGATTTAGTTGGTAAAGTGTAACTCGCTCGTTATAATCAGGAGCATTTTTGAATAATGGTGCAATTTGTTCTATTGATTGACCCTTTGAGAGTAAAAAAGAAGCTAACATGAATCTTCCAGAATGTGGAAGATTTTCACCTTTCTCAAGTTCCTCAATTCCATGTTTAATGCATGGAGGATATTCTCCAGTATCTACAGTAAAGGTTTCAAATTTTTTTGATAACGAAACAAGCTTGTTTACATAATTCTCAAATCCAGAAATCATTTCATATGTTTTGGAATCTCTAAATTTTTTTTTGATGTATAATCCTAATTCTATTCTTATCAGTCTAACTGTTTGATGTGAAGATAAATACACTTTTCCATTTTCAACTTTTCTATTAATCAATTTCCATTCACGTTCATGGAATTGGATTGAACGTGTAAGATAATCTGAAACATTAACTAACCATTCATCTTTAGCAACAATAGATTTTCCTTCCTTTTTTTCTTCAGGTTTAGAAATTTCAATACCAGAAATTTCTTTAATTATTTGAACAGCCACTTTTCTTATGTTTAGCTTATCATCATCAAGGAATACAATTCCAGAAGGATTCTTAGATGTGTTTAGATCTTTTTCCAAGTTTGCTTCTGCTCGTCTTGACTCTGCAAGTGCAAATCTATTGATTAGAGTTTGCTTACCACTTAGTTTCAATAATACAATAGCTAATAGAAATGAGAAAACTTCTCTTGGTAAAGATGCCTCTTTTGAGACTTGATCTCCAACTAGTTCAGATTTGTAGACTCTTCCATCTGCTGCAACTTGAATCCGATCAAATGCCTTCTCAACAATTGGTTTTAGGTCTGAATCCATACCAAATTGTTCTAGCGTTAATCCCTGGTCTTTGAGATATTGACCAGCATCTTTTACGAATGGATATTTTGCCATTTGATCTGCTCCAAGCATGATAGTGATTTACCTAATTTACTTAAAAATCCGGTTATGGGAATTTCAAAGCTGATTTAAATTATGTTTTTTAGAAAATAATTTAATATGCAGATCGGCTGTCATGTCTCAATTGCAGGATCAATTGACAAGGCAGTAGATAATGCTGTACAAAGAGAATGTTCTGCTTTTCAGATATTTACAAGAAATCCAAGAGGGTGGCACGCAAAAGATCTCATTAAGGAAGATATTTCTAATTTTAAATCAAAACTAAAAGAAAGTAAAATTGATAGATTTGCAATATGTGCACATATGCCATACTTACCAAATCTTGCAAGTCCAAAAGATGAGGGATTTCAAAAATCAGTGAAAATATTAGGAGACGAAGTTAAAAGATGTGCACAATTAGGAATTCCATACCTTGTAACACATCTTGGTAGTCATTTGGGAACAGGTGATGAAGCTGGAATTAAGAGACTAGTGGAAGGCTTGACACAAGCAGTACATCCAAAATATGATGTAATGATTCTATTAGAGAACACTGCTGGTCAGAAAAACTCTGTTGGTTCTGAGTTTAAACAACTAGGAGAAATTTTCAATCAATTAAAACCTGCAAAAAAATTTGGTATTTGTTTTGATACTTGTCATGCATTTGTTTCAGGATATGATTTGAGAACTGAAGAAAAAGTTAAGGAAACTTTTGATGAATTTGATAAACATGTAGGGATAGAGAATTTAAAAATTCTTCATCTAAATGATGCAAGAGGAGAAATTGGTTGTAATCTTGATAGACATTATCATTTAGGATTAGGAGGAATTGGAGAGAAAGGAATTGCTGCTGTTGTAAAGTTTGCAAATAAGAAAAAAATTCCAATAATTTTAGAAACTCCAATTGATGATGACAGAGATGACTTTGA
>Ga0209988_10003539_pt1 | contig 10325 bp, 8 predicted proteins | sample N075metaG_FD_183115 | JGI IMG/M metagenome (GOLD analysis project Ga0209988, IMG submission 183115) | Deep subsurface microbial communities from Kermadec Trench to uncover new lineages of life (NeLLi) - N075 metaG (SPAdes) (version 2) | ecosystem: Environmental > Aquatic > Marine > Ocean trench... | reverse complement strand
GAAGGCGAACAATTGTTCGAAGAGAAGGTCAAATTGCGCGAGGTGTGGATCGACGGTCGCCGGCATGAGCTGAAGGAAACCAAGCCACCGGAGGTCGACCCGGCGGGAACGTGGGAGATGGTCGTCGATGCCGGCGATCAGAAAATCCCGCTCACGCTGATCCTCGAAGGCGACATGAACAACGTCACTGGATACCTCGAGGCGCAGGGCGCCCGCGTCGAGTTCTCGTCGATCGAGGTATCGGGTAAGAAGGTCGAATTCGCCTTTTCCGGTGCGGCGCTGGGGATGCCCGGCGAATTTTCCTTTACGCTGGAGATCAAGGGCGACACCGCCAGCGGACCGGGGAGCAGCCCGATGGGACCGTTCACGATCAAGGGTCGGCGCGTCAGCGGGTCGCCGGAGCCGGAGGTGCAACGATGAACAGATCAACGGCCATCGCGACGATCCTGGTGCTCTTGACGTCGCTGGCCGCTCCGGCAGGCGCGGCTGCGCCACGCGACACCTCGGCATGGAAGAACGCGACGCCCGAGCAGCCCGACGCCGTTCTTGTGCAGGGCGCGACGATCTGGACCAGCGGCAGCGAGGGTGTCCTCGAAGATACTGATCTTTTAATAAGGAAGGGCAAGATCGCCAGGATCGGCAAGGGGCTCAGGGCGCCCCGCGGCGCCGTTGTCATCGACGGCTCAGGGAAGCACGTGACCGCCGGCCTGATCGACGCCCACAACCACTCGGCGATCGTCGGCGGCGTCAACGAGGGTTCGAACATCACCACGGCGGAGGTGCGCATCGGCGACGTCGTCAACTCCGACTCGATCCAGGTGTACCGCCAACTCGCCGGTGGCCTGACGACGGCCAACCTGCTTCACGGCTCGGCCAACTCGATCGGCGGCCAGAACGCGGTGATCAAACTACGCTGGGGCGCGCTACCCGAGGAAATGAAGTTCGAAGGCGCGCCGGGAGGCATCAAGTTTGCGCTCGGCGAGAATCCCAAACAGTCGAACTTCAACAATGACAACCCGCGCTATCCTAGGACCCGCGCCGGCGTCGAGCGCTCGATTCGCGAGCGGTTCGAGGCTGCGCGGGACTACCGCGACGCCCGGGCGGCTCATGAGAAGGACTCGTCCAGGGTTCCGCCCCGGCGCGACCTGCAACTCGACGCGCTGGTCGAGATCATGGATGGCGAGCGGTTGGTCCACTCGCATTCGTACCGCGCCGACGAGATCGTCATGCTGCTGCGGCTCGCCGAGGACTTCGGTTTCACCATCAGCTCCTTCCAGCACGTGCTCGAGGGCTACAAGGTGGCCGACGAGCTGGCCGCCGGCAAGGCCGGCGCATCCACGTTCTCGGACTGGTGGGCCTACAAATTCGAGGTGATTGACGCGATTCCCTACAACGGCGCGATCATGTGGGATCGTGGCGTCGTCGTTTCGTTCAACTCGGACTCGTCCGATCTCGCGCGACGCCTGAACACGGAGGCGGCGAAAGCGGTGCGCTATGGCGGTGTCCCCGAGGCCGAGGCGCTGAAGTTCGTGACGCTCAACCCGGCGATCCAGCTGGGCATCGACGACCGGGTCGGCTCGCTAGAGAAGGGCAAGGACGCCGACTTCGTCATCTGGAGCGGCCATCCGTTGTCGACCTACACGATCTGCGAACAGACCTGGATCGATGGCCGTAAGTACTTCGATCGTGAGGACGATCTCATCGCTCGCGAGGCGATTGCCGCCGAGCGCCAGGAACTGTTGGCCAAGGTAAGGGCCGAGGCGGAGAAGGAAGAAGAAGAGGATAAAGAGGACGAGGACGAAGGCGAGGACAAGGCCGAAGAGGAACCGGAGGAAGCACGATGAAGCGGAGCATGTCTTTCCTGGCCATCGCAGCGCTGGCAACCTTGCCGGTCCTCGCGGCGCCGACCGCCTTCAAGGGCGCGACAATCCACCCTGTCAGCGGCCCGCCGATCGAGAACGGCGTGATGGTCGTCGACGGCGACAAGATCGTCGCCGTCGGAGCCGACGTCACGATTCCCCCCGGTGCCGAGATCGTCGACGTCTCCGGTAAGCATCTGTACCCCGGGTTCGTGTCGGCGCGGTCGACCCTCGGGCTGACCGAGATCGGTGCGGTGCGGGCCACGCGTGACTTTTCCGAAATGGGGGACATCAACTCGGACCTGCGGGCCGAGGTGGCGATCAACGCGGACTCGCGGCTGTTGCCGGTGGCCGTCAGCGGCGGCGTGCTGACCGCTCACGTCGTCATGAACGGCGGAGTTTTCACCGGCTCGTCGGCGGTAGTCTCGCTCTCCGGTTGGAACTGGGAAGAGATGACCATCCGCGCCGGCGTCACCATGGGCTTGAACTATCCGCGGGTCACCGGCGGCCACCGCTCCAAGCCCGAGGAAGTCAAGGAGGCGCTGGAGAAGTCGCTGAAGACGATCAACACCACGCTGGATGATGCCGAGGCCTATTTGAAGGCCCGCGATGCAGGGGCCGACGTCGATTTCGACGCCAGGCTCGAGGGCCTGATCCCGGTGCTGAAGGGGGAGATGCCCCTGCTCATCAACGTCGGTGAGAAGAACCAGATCGAAAGCGCGCTGGACTGGGTGGTGGAACGCAAGATCGAAAGGATCATCCTCCTGGCCGGCCCCGACGCACAGTACCTCGCCGAACGTCTGGCCAGGGAGCATGTCCCGGTGATCCTCAACGGCGTGCACAACTTGCCGCGGCGGCGCTGGGAGGCCTACGACATGCCCTTCGTGGCGGCGGCCAAGTTGCATGAGGCCGGTGTGAAGTTCGCCATCGCCGGCGACGGTGGATCGAACGTGCGCAACATACCGTTCGAAGCGGCGACGGCCGCGGCGTACGGCCTACCGAAGGACGCCGCGTTGCGCAGCGTCACACTGTCGCCGGCCGAGATCCTCGGCGTCGCCGACCGGGTCGGTTCGCTGGAAGCCGGCAAGGACGCGTCGTTCCTGGTCACCGATGGCGACCCGTTGGAGATCAGAACCCGTATCGAGCGGGTATGGATCGGCGGCGTTGAGGTCGACCTCGCCGACAACCCGCAGTACCGATTGTACGAGAAGTACGACAACCGACCGCGCCGAACGACGAACTAGCGGTCGATGCTGTCTTGTTGCGGCCTGCCGGGGTTCACTCCGTGAGCATAACAGGCAACTTCATCTCCCGTTGCAGTTCGCTCAGCGCCTCCGCGGCCGCGAGGTCTTCCTGCAGCAGGTACTGCGAAACGAGCCAGTTCAGGCGGCGTGCCAGGTTGGCGTCGAGCGGAAGGTAGCCGGCCGCGAAGATACGCCACGGTTCGTTCCGGAGTTCGGCCACCGTCGCGCGCGCCGGCACCCGTTCGTGGATCCAGCCGAGGCGAGTGGTGTAGACGCGGATGCCCGAGCGACAGTCCGGACGGATTACCGCGCCGTTCGACCCGTCGTGGCCGCTCAGCGGTTCGCCCTGCGGTCCGGCGGCGAGCAGCATCTCCGCGATCGCCGCCCCCTGCACGCGCTCTGCCAGGTCGAAATCACGTAGCTGGAATGCGATCAGCCCCAACTCGTCGAGCGTCTCGGCGAAACGCCAGTCGCGCGCACCGAACTCTCGTGCCGCGAGCAGAGCCCGGCACATCTCCGCCTCGGCGACGTCGTACTCGCCGCGCTCGATCGCTCGGAACCCACGTTGGTACGAGTCGTTCCAGTTCTTATCCGCATCGCCCGCGGCCGGCGCCTGACGGTATTCGAGGCAGTACTCGGTAGCCCAGCGCGGCGGAGAATCAGCGAGGTAGGGACCGCCGATCAGGGCACCCAGGATGAATGCGGCCAGCGTGATTCGCATACCTTCAATATAGGTCCCGCCGGATGGATCGGCGATAGTATGAGCAGGTCCTAGCTAAGAAGAAGGTACCGAACGACAGCATGCAGATCTGGGTCGACGCCGACGCTTGTCCCAAGGTGATCAAGGAAATCCTGTACCGCGCCGCGGAGCGGGTGGAGATCTCGCTGAATCTGGTGGCCAACCGGCCACTGTACGTTCCACGCTCCCCCTACCTGCGCGTGATTCAGGTTCCGTTGGGCTTTGACGAGGCGGACCATCGCATCGTTGAGTTGATGCAGACGGGTGACCTGGTCGTGACCGGCGATATCCCGCTGGCGGCAGCCGTCGTCGAGAAGGGTGGTCATGTACTGGGACCCAGGGGCGAACAGTTCACGGAAGACAACATCCGGGAGCGACTCGCGATGCGCAACCTCATGGACCAATTGCGAAGCACGGGGCTGGACACCGGCGGGCCCGCCGCACTGAGCAAGAGCGATCGGCAGGCCTTTGCCAACGGACTGGATCAGATCCTGACCCGCCACTTCAAACAATGACGCAAGCCTTCCGCTAAAAAAAACCCGGCCCGCCGAGGCGAACCGGGCAAGGTCAAGTTCGATTAACGATCAGGGGCAGGTCGAGCTGGGGCGCAGGTTGTCGTCGGAGTCCGTCCCGACCGTACCGATGCCGTCGGCGCCGGGGCAGTCGTTCGTGGCGCGGATGAGGTACTGGTAGAGCGTTCCGACGGCCGGTGTCTGGGTATCCAGGTTGGTCAGGTCGCTGGGGTCGGCGTCGCTGAGACAAATGTTGGCGAAGACAAAGTCGGCGGGGTTGCTCGAACGCAAACTCTCGTAGTTCACCGAGTTGGCGCCGGGAGAGGCCGGGGAAATCCAGCTCAGCGCCGCTCCGGTGCCGCCCGCTTTCGTGATCGTGAGCAGCGGCACCTCGCCGGGGGTCTCCCAGACGCCGGCGTCGTTGTCGTCGCAGTCGCAGTCGGCCACGCCGTCGAGGTCGTTGTCCACGCCGGTGAAACAGCCCGCGTCAGTGCAGCAGTCCCGGTCGTCGCAGTCGACGTTTCCGTCGCAGTCGTTGTCCAGGGCGTCGTCGCAAATGAACTCCCTGGCCGGTGGCGGGCCGCAGTCCGCCGCGCAGATGCAAGAGTTCTCACTGGGGTCGCAGGTGCCACCGTCGCAGCAGAATTCCTCTCCGGTGCTGCCGCAGATGAAGCCTCCCGAGTTGCAACGCGAGTCCGTGCACGAGATCGGGTTTTCGCCGCCGCCGCTGCCGCAGCAGTAGCGAAGGTCGGGGTTCCCGCCCTGCACGCCGGCGCAGTCGGACGCGCAGCTCACGCAATCTTCAGCAAGCGCCTCTTCGCAGATGCCGTCACCGCAGAACCCGGTCGGGGTGCCCGTCGTGACGCAGTCGCCGGCGCAGTTGCCACAGGTCTCCCCGCCCGAGCAGACGCCGTCGTTGTTGCAGGGGTTGGGCGCGTAGATCAACCCGTTCACCGAGTCGGGGTCTCCAGCCTGTCCGGGTTTGAACAGATCGAGCGTGACCGACCCGAACAGCGACGTGGCGTTCACGTCGAACCAGAAGGTGTACATCGTGCCCCAGCGCAGGGCGTTGGCGTTGGGGTTGGCGGCGAAGGTTTCGCCCTCCCAGATCACGCGGTTGTTGTCCGTGTCGTGGTACATGACCCAGTCGGTGTTGTCGTAAGGTTCGCCCGAGTGATAGTCGACGTCGTGGAAGCCGATATTGGTCACCGTCGAGCCGCCCGGCACGGAGATCCAGTAGGCCTGGGCCGAACGATCGGAACTGATGTTCTGGATCGCGTACTCGAAGTGGAAGGTCCCGTCGCCGTTGTCGGTGGCCAGGCCGGCGATGATGAACTTTCCGTCGTTGACGACGAAGATTGGCGACTCCTTCACGCCCGGGGTCTGGGCGGCCCAGATTTGCACCCCGGCCTTTTCGCGCACCGTGGTGCCGGTGAGCGAGATATCGAAGTTGGTCGCGTTCACGTCGATGGGCCGGTAGGCGTTGTTATTGTTGCCGTTGCCGGCCTGGGCGTCATCGGCGGAGATGTACTGTCCCTCGACGAAATACTGAGCTCCGGAGTTGAGTGCCGGGTCGAGATCGTCGCTGTGCACCTGCAGCCGCTTGTAAATCGCGTTGCCAGTCTGGCCGATGGTGCCGAAGGGGTACAGGAATACGCCGTCGGAGGCATTGACCTCCGAGCGCGGTCCCAGGTTGGACTGCTGCCCATTGAGGCCGGCGGTGTACGGATCCGAGCAGTTCACCCCCAGGTGGGTCCCGCTGGTGCCGATGCAGCCGGAGCTACAGAGATTTTCGGAGAGGGCAAAAAAACCGTGCTTCAGCCAACTCTGCCCGATGTGGGTGAGGCGGCCGTCCTTGAAACGGAACATGTTCTGACCGATGACCGGATGGTCGGGGGTGTCGGAAAACCAGTTCAGCCAACAGGTCCCGACGTTGCACGAGGTGGTTCCGACCGAGTAGGCGTAGATATCGCCCACGTTGCCGTAGCTATTGACCTGGGGCAAGTCGCCGACGATCACATCGGGTGATTCCCCCGCAACGTCGCACACGTTCAGATCCCCACCGGCCCAGACGACGGGAGCGGACAGTACCAAAGCCAGGAGAATGCCCCTGCGAAATTGCGAATTGCCCATCTTGGTCGATCCCCCTAATTTGGTATGGCGGCCCCACGAAACGCCTGCGGGTCAGGATCTTTTATACGTCCAAATCCAGAGGCGATCCACAATTGTAACGAGTTTGCGGGAATTCGCACGCCAGGAATCTGGCGGGCGGTCCGGACCTCCCGGCGCGCCTGTCCAGAAACCCGGAGACGGCCCGTCTCGCTGCCCTGCGGCGCTCTTGTGCACCGCACACGGTGATCGTATAAGCCACCTTTGACTTAACTGGGAGGGGGGGACAGATGCGCAGGGCTTGGTGGTTTGCGGGGATCCTGGGGACGGCGGCGATCCTGGGGCTTGTTGTGCCGAAGTCGACCGCCCGCTCCAACGGCATCATCGGACTCTCCGGCAACCCCGCGACCAGCTCGGGGCAGTTTTGCATCAATTGCCATTCCGGTGGTGTTGTGCCGACCGTAGTGATCAGCGGGCCGAGTCTGGTCGCCGCCGGCTCGATGAATGTCTACGCGATGCAGATCATCGGTGGGCAATCCACGGCCGGGGGACTCGACGTGTCGGTCGACGGCGGCACATTGATCGCCAGCGATTCTGGAACCCACACCGAAACCGGCGCGATCGGTCCCGAGATCACGCATAACGCTCCGCGCGAAGTCTTCCTCGGTCCCGTTGTCTTCAGCTTCACCTGGCAGGCCCCCACGACCCCGGGCACTTACACGATCTACGGCGCCGGCAACTCGGTCAACCTGAACGGCAATTTCAACGGCGACAACGCGGCCACGACCACACTCCAGGTCGTCGTCGAGGGTGCGGCGGGCACGCCCGGCGAGACCTCCGACCCGGCGCTGCAACCGCTTCTGGCGACCGGCTACGACGATATCTCCGGCGACATCTCGGTCAGCTTCGCGACGGGCTGCAACACCGACGACAACAACATCTACTACGGGCCGCTGAGCCTGGTCTCGACGCTGGGCTTCACCGGCGAGGTCTGCGACGTCGGAATCGCGGGCATGGCAGCCTTCAACCCCGGTACGGGCTCTTACTTCTTCCTCGTCGTGGGCAACCAGGCTCTGGTTGAGGGCTCCTACGGTCGCGACGACGGAAGCGTCGAGCGCTCTCCCTTCGTGGGGAACGCCTGCGGCGAAGCGCAGGATCTTTCCGCTAGCTGCACGCCCTGATCGGCGAGTCCGTGCAGGCGATCAAGAGTCAAAACCGGCGACACGCAGGCCGTCGAGGAAAAATTTCAGGTCCTCGGATTGCCTGAAGGGATAAGTCGCCTCCACGTATTGCAGCGAGAAGTCGGGCTGGCGCTGCATCAGCTTTTTCAAAGCGGCACGGGCTTCCTCCTCGCGCCCCAGGTGGCCCAGGCAACAGGCCAGACGCTGGTGGCCGCGTACGAAACCGGGTTGCGTCCGCACCGCTTTCTCGGCGAATTCGAGCGCCTGGTCGAACTCCCGCTCCATCATGTGGGACAGCGATAGGTCGGCGAGGGCGGAGCCGGCAAAACGGTAGTGCGGATCGAGGCGCAAGACCGTGTGCAGCGCCGGGATCGACTCGACGAAGTTCCCTGAGTACGTCAGGACGCAGGCGGAACCGTGGTAAGCGCTGGCCGCGCTGGGGTTCAGCGCAATCGCGCGGCGGCCCTCGGCGATTCCGGAGTCGTAGTCCCGCTGGGTCCACAGGAATCCCAACCCTTTCAGGTGGTGCCCGAGCCAATCCCCGTCGTCCAGCTCCACGGAACGGGAGGCACGTTCGAGCACTTCGCCGAACGAGCGCTGCGGATCATCGGACCACCCCGCCATGGTTTGCTCGTAGATGCAATTCGCCAGCATGGACAGCGCAAAGCTGGAGTTCGGGTCGCGGTCGATGGCTTCGCGTAGCAACCGGATCGCTTCGGTGTATCCCGCCTGCGATGTTTTCCACTGTTCGGCCATGGCGCGCTGGCAGCAGCTCCAGGCGTCCAGATTCTCCGGCGGCTTGCGCAGTGCGCGTTGTTGCTCGGCTCGACTGAGCTCCGGTTCGATGCTGGATACGATGCACTCGGTGATCTCGTCTTGCAGGGCGAACACGTCGGTCAGCTGACGATCGTAGCGCTGTGACCAGACCTGGTGGCCGGTGCTGGCATCGGCGAGCTGCGCCGTGATACGGATCTTCTCGCCGACCTTGCGCACGGTGCCTTCCACAACATAACCGGCCCCGAGTTCGCGACCGACCTCCATCACGTTGACCGCCTTGCCCTTGTAGGCCAACGTGGAATTGCGTGCGATCACGGGAAACCAACGCCAGTAGGAGAGCGCGGTGATGATGTCCTGGGTCATTCCGTCGGCGAAGTACTCTTGTTCCGGATCACCACTCAGGTTGGCGAAGGGGAGCACCGCAACCGCCGGCCGGCGAAAGACAGTGCGGTCATCCGTTTCCGTTGCGCCGGGACCGGATGACGACAACGAGCGTAGAGCCGCTCCCATCTCACCGGCTGTCGCCCAGCGTCGCTCAGGAGTCTTTTCCAGGCAGCGGGCAATGATCCGCGCCAGCTCTCTTGGCAGATCTGGCCGGACCTGATCCATCGGCTCGGGGCTGTCGCGCAGGATCGATGAGATCAGAGCCGCCGGCGACTCTCCGAGAAACGGTCTTTGCCCTGTGGCCAATTCGTACAGCACGACGCCGAAGGAGAAGATGTCGGTCCGGTGATCACCGGACTTGCCCTCGAGCTGCTCCGGCGACATGTAGGACACCGTCCCCGCGATCGTGCCCGCTTGCGTGGCGGTGGGCAGCGCGTCGGAACTCAAGATCGCATCCGGGCCGGGTTCTTCCTGGCGCAACTTGGCCAGGCCGAAGTCGAGCACCTTGACCCGGCGATTGGAGTCGAGCATGACGTTGGCCGGCTTGATGTCCTTGTGGATGACCCCTCGTTCATGGGCGGCGCCGAGGGCGTCCGCGAGCGGCACGGCCACTTCGAGCAACGCCTCGAGGTCCATCCCGCCTTCGGGGATCAGCTCCGCCAGGGTCTTGCCTTCCACGAGCTCCATGGTGAGAAAAAACGTATCCTGATCTTCTTCGATGGAATGGATCGTAACGATACTGGGGTGGTTCAGCGTTGCCACCGCGCGCGCCTCGCTTTCGAAACGCCTTCGGCGATCGGGGGAGCTAGCCGTCTCCGGAGAGAGGATCTTCAGCGCGACGCGACGGTGCAGCTTGGTATCCAGGGCTACGTACACCTCGCCCATGCCGCCCTTCCCCACGAGCGCAACGATCTGGTAGTGGTTTAGTGTTTTCCCGATCAAGAGAGCGTGCTCCCGTAAAAAGTGCGAGCGTATTACTGTGGGGTAACCTGGTGTCTGTCAACTTCATTTACGTAGGTGGGAGCCGGCGATGGTAGTATCCCAATTTTCAAAAGGAGAAGCCCTCATGCCCCGTTACCTGATCGAGCGTGACCTCCCCAGCATCGGAATCGCCTCTCCCGAAGACTTGAAAGCCGCCGCCATCAGGTCCAACAAGGCCCTGGCCCAGCTCGCCCCCGATATTCAGTGGATCGAGTCCTACGTGGCCGCCGACAAGACCTTCTGCGTGTATCTGGCCAAGGACGAAAAGATGATCTACAAACATGCCGAATTGAGCGGCTTCCCGGCGACCACGGTCACCGAGGTCTCCAAGGTTATCGATCCCACCACCGCGGAGGACTAGTTTTGCACTAGTCGAATGTGGAGCGCCGCCTCGATCCCCTCGGCCTCCTCGACCGAGTGGATCGTTACGAATATCAAGCCCTAGAGAGGTTGGATCGTCGCACGGAGCTGCCCGTCTTCGTTCCCCATGAGAACGAGTCGGCCATTGCTTACGGCTGCGCTGGAAACCCACGGGGGAA
>Ga0209988_10003538_pt1 | contig 10327 bp, 6 predicted proteins | sample N075metaG_FD_183115 | JGI IMG/M metagenome (GOLD analysis project Ga0209988, IMG submission 183115) | Deep subsurface microbial communities from Kermadec Trench to uncover new lineages of life (NeLLi) - N075 metaG (SPAdes) (version 2) | ecosystem: Environmental > Aquatic > Marine > Ocean trench... | reverse complement strand
ACTGGCGTCGATGACAACGGCTGTGCTGGCCAATTTGTATGGTCGTGTGTATAAGCAGACGGGTGCGCTAATCAGGGTGCCGGGCGTTATATTGCTGGTGCCGGGCACGATTGGGTATCACGGCGCCACCGCCTTGTTTCTCGATGGCGGCGCCAGTATTAGCGATACAACTTTGCTGGCTTTACGGCTACTGATTTCGTTGGTGGGCGGCATGTTATTTGGAAATACTCTGTTACCGCCAAGACGCGGCCACTAGACGAGGAGAAGAATGATGAGTGTAAGACATGGATTCATATTAATTAGTCTTGTTTTGCTGGTCGTGCTTACAAGCTGGAGCAGCTATTGGCCGCCAGCTGTGTGGCTGTTTGTTCCTGTTATTGCCATTATCGCTGTTGGCATCTATGACATGGTGCAGCGTCCCCATACCATATTGCGAATTTACCCGGTGATCGGTCATTTTCGTTTTATTTTTGAATCATTCCGCGCTGAGATCCAACAATATTTTGTGGAGTCAGATACCGATGGTCGCCCGGTTAGCCGTGAGTTCCGTTCCCTGGTTTATCAACGCGCTAAAGGGGTGCGGGATACCCGTCCGTTCGGCACCATATTTGACGTATACCGGGACGGTTGTGAATGGATCAATCATTCGCTGGCACCGAAACAGGTGGTCGATCATGACCCACGGATAATTTTTGGCGCAGGCCGTTGTAAACAACCCTATGCGGCATCGCCTTTGAATATATCGGCCATGAGTTATGGCGCATTGAGTAAAAATGCCATCATGGCATTAAACAAGGGTGCCAAGCTCGGCGGCTTTGCACACAACACGGGTGAGGGTGGTTTAAGCCCGTACCATCTTGAGTATGGCGCCGACATCATCTGGCAGATAGGTACCGGCTATTTTGGTTGTCGAAACGAAGATGGGGGCTTCGATGCGGAAAAGTTTGAAAAAACTGCTAATCTGGCAGTGGTAAAAATGATTGAAATCAAGCTGTCTCAAGGTGCCAAACCCGGTCATGGTGGGATCCTGCCGGCGGCCAAACTGACCAGGGAAATAGCTGAAATCCGGAACGTACCCATGGGTCAGGATGTGGTTTCGCCGTCAGCACATTCGGCTTTTAGTTCTCCTGCCGGTTTATTGGAGTTTGTAGCACATCTGCGCGAGTTATCAGGTGGGAAGCCGGTAGGCTTTAAACTATGCATAGGTCGCAAATCCGAGTTTTTGGGTATTTGCAAGGCCATGCTTAAAACTGGCATCACACCAGATTTTATTACCATTGATGGTTCCGAAGGTGGTACTGGTGCAGCGCCGATTGAATTGACCAACTCGGTGGGTACTCCACTTCGTGATGGTCTGGTGTTTGTAAACCGGGCATTGCAGGGCGTCGGCCTGCGTCAGGATATTCGCCTGATTGCTGCTGGCAAGGCGCTATCGGCGTTTCATCTGCTGCGCTTGTTGGCTTTGGGTGCCGACACGGTGAACGCGGCACGTGCGATGATGTTCGCGTTGGGCTGTATTCAGTCACGCAGCTGCAATACCGATCAGTGTCCAACCGGTGTCGCAACCCAGGACCCTGCACGTTACAAGGCTTTGGATATAGATCTGAAAGGTCAGCGTGTTGCGGCCTATCATGCGGCCATGATTGAAAACTTGATGGAGCTACTGGCCGCTGCCGGAATGGAAAAACTTGAAGAGCTTGGCCCCGCCGATATCAATCAACGGGTTGCTGGTACGGTGGTCAAAAATTACGACCAAATGTACCCGCCGATACCGCCTTGCTGCCTGCGGGATGAGTCAGGTATACCGGAAGCCTGGCGTGATTCATGGGCCAGGGCAAAAGCCGAATCCTGGTAATATTGGCAAACTCAGCTTTTGTGAGGCAGTTCAATCAGGCCTCTGATATTGTTTGAGCGTATCTCGCCGCTGCCATCATGGCGAACCCGGAAATCACCACCGACGTCGCTGGCGCGGATGTCGCCTGAGGAGTCACGCAGAACGATAACGCTTTCACTTACATGGGTCACCCGTATATCACCTGAGCTGTCTTCTTTGATAAGAACTGCACCCTGGATGTTTTCGACGTAAATATCACCGGAGCTGTCGGATTCAATAATCAGATCGCCCGAATGGCGGTCGATGTCTATGTCGCCCGAAGTGTCCCTGATTGAAAGAAGACCCTGAGAATTATCAATTTCTATATCGCCTGAGCTATCCTGCAAAGAAGCAATATTGACGCCGTCAAGAGACATATCACCACTGCTGTCTGTTATATTCAGTATCAGCTCTTGCGGGACTTCGATGCGTAAATCCAGTGACAGGTAGTTGTTGCGAAGAAATTTCCAGCTTCCACCGACATCTGGTAGTAATACGTTAATTTCCGCGTGTTTGCCTTCTACGGTTGCGATTCGGGATTCTTCGAGCCAGCTCTGTTTGGAAGAACAAACCTTACCACTTATGTAAGCCGTGTCTTTGCCTGGGATACCTACAATCTCCAGATCACCGGCAACTGCTGTGATAGCCAATACTTCAGTGTTGCTTACATCCAGGGTTAATTCGATGTCGCTCTTATACTGACACCAGTCTGCCAATGCTTCGCTGCTGAACTGAAAAATCAGGAGAAACAACAATATAATTGCCCAAAAACGGATTGGAAGGGTCATGGATGTTCTCATTATCGGTGCTCCTGGTTGTTCATGTTTGTAATCTCTTATATGCAAGAATAAAGCCAACAGCTTGAAAGTCGCGTAATCATTGCATGTCTTACAGGGTATGACGCCACAGGAAGTCAAATAGTTACAAGTAGCTAATGCGAATTCAGCCAAACGCCGGTGTATTTCGCCACCAATTTTTTGCTTTGTAGTACTGGCTGCACCCATGTTTCATATCAGCATTGTGATGCAACTCTTTCTTTTGTAGTTGTATATTGTCTGTTACTCTTAAACCTACAACTGGATGGAACCAGGTTCTGAATATGGAAATGTCAGCAATGAAGACGAAATTTAGTCGAAAATTGCACGTAGCGTTTGGCGCAATGCTGGCGATTACCTTGGCATTGGCCTGGTATTTTTATGACAGCGTACAATGGTTTGAGTACGACGTAGAACGTATTACCATTGCCAATTCAGTCCTCAATGGTCATCGCAGCCTGTCTGCAGAAACCGCACGAAAGCTCAGCTTGATCGATGAAAGTATTGCCAGCGGCAAGATTGGCGATTTACCAGGTTGGCACAACAATATTCGTGTCATGCGTAATTCAATCGTCGGTATCAGGCAGGCACTTGCTGATGAAAATGTCCTGCGCAGGGTCGATCGTGAAACCGACGAAATGGATGTACTCAATGAAATGGAAAGTTTTGTTGAGACCATTATCATTTCCGGTGAAGTGATCAGAAAAGCCCTTGAAGATCAGCGCCCCGAAGACGCACAGGCTGAAGTGGAAGCCCTTAAAAGCAGCGGCACAGAGGGGATATTTAATGAGTTGATGCGCGAAACCCTGTTAGCGCGTAGTAAACAGCTCAGTGACGCGAATGCCGAGACGATTTCCCTGGCGCATTATATTACCGGCGTTCTGCCTTTGTTCATGTTAACTTTGGCAGGGCTGACCGCGGTCATCGCCTGGCTGTTTTCACGTAGCCTGACACGCTCGGTAAATGTCTTACATCACGGTGCGATGGCTTTTACCAGTGGTGACCTCAACCATCGCATTCCTGAACTACAGGAAAAAGAATTTGAAAATCTCGGTGCTGCATTCAATGCCATGGCCCGTCAATTAGCGGACCACAGAACAGAAATGCGGGATTCCAATGTTCGTCTCGAAGCCATCGTTGATGAACGTACCCGGGCCCTTAAGGAAAGTAACGAAATTCTTGAACTGGTGGATGAAAACCGTCGTAAACTGCTGGCTGACATCTCGCACGAATTTCGCACGCCATTAACGGTGATTCGTGGCGAGTCGGAAATTGCCTTGAGAGGCAAGGCCAAGACCAAGGCCGAATACCAGGAGACACTGGGGCGAATCATGGAGCAGGCAGAGCAAACCACACGTCTGGTTGATGATTTATTATTTATTGCGCGGGCGGATGCAGGTGAGTCAAAGTTGAAGGTCCGCCCGGTATCGGTAAGCGGCCTTCTGGCAGCAAGCTGTTCCGATTTCAACGCCAAAGCGAAACAAAAGGACATCACAATTGTGCGGGACTTTGAGGGTGTCAATGTTGTCGCGATGGGCGACTCAGGACGCCTACGCCAGGTTTTTTCCATACTGATAGACAATGCCTTGCGATATTCCAATAAAGGCGGCAGTGTCAAAATTAATTTGGAACGGGATGCCAATAGCATCATTGTGCTGATACGTGATAGCGGTATCGGTCTGACAAAAGAAGAGTCTCGACAGGCGTTTCAGCGCTTTTACCGCGGTAGTAATGCGCAAGGGCATGCACGAGGTACCGGTTTGGGTTTGTCGGTGGCCAAGGCGATCATAGAGGCACACAAGGGAACCATTACACTCGAAGGGGCATCAGGAAAAGGCGCTCTGGCGACCGTTGTATTGCCCGCAGAGGATAAATTAAAGGCTGTAGCATGAGAACATTAATCGTTGAAGATGAGCCACGTATTGCAGATTTTTTACAACGTGGTCTGCGCGCAGAAGGACATTTCTGTGTAGTTGCGAACGATGGCGAGGCCGGTTTGTCATTGGCACTGGATGGTGATTTCGACCTGATACTGCTGGACATGATGTTACCGGGTATTCACGGTCGTGAAGTCTGTCAGCAATTGCGTATGAACAAGATCAACACGCCATTGATCATTCTCTCTGCAATGGACAGCCTGGATGACGTGATAGCCGGTTTACGCATGGGTGCCGATGATTATATGACCAAGCCCTTTTCATTTGAGGAATTACTCGCTCGCATAGAAACGGTCATGCGCCGCAGTACCGAGATTACCAAAGAGGAGTTGACCCTGGAAGTCGGGCCACTTGCTTTCGACCGCCAATCCCTGCGCTTTTCCGTTGCTGGCATTGACATCAAAATGACAGCCAAGGAACTGGCGATTATCGAGTTATTGATGAGTAATCCAGGCACCCTGTTTAGCCGTGAACGTATACTCAGTAATGTCTGGGGTCTGAATATGGACCCCTTGACCAACGTTGTAGATGTGTACATAGGTAAGCTGCGTAAAAAGATCGATGTAGATACCGATGACTCCATGATTGAGACAGTTCGTGGTCTTGGTTATCGGTTGAATGTCGAGAATTAATTTCTGCAGTTTTCATTGAAAATTTAATTTGTCTTCATCTTTGTTTCAGTATCTGTTCAATTCTACGTATTAGTATGCAGTTGAGGTTTCTTGATACGTAATCAGTTTACCCCTTGCTGACTTCCCAAGTGTACAAGGAACCTCGCAACAGCCTCACCACCGGCCAAACAGTTTTCATCGGGTGGCGAAGAAAACAGGCCGGGGGTAGGTGGTCGGTCAATGAACCGCGACCGGACCGCTAAATGCACGTAAGGATGCGAACATTTGGTGGTTTGAGGGTTCAGCCAACCGACCGGAGTGAGAGTACCAACACCGCCTTGCAGGGATGCATGGCGGTGTTTTTCATTGTGTGGCCCTCACATCACCCCATGCGTTACTCTTTTATATCAAAGCGTAGGTAGCTTGAGGACAAGACGGCTTCAGCGCTGTAGGTTTGGTTATTTGACTGGATGGTTGCGGGTGCCAGGTGGATCTGGGTTGGCAGGGGTTGGATGTCCAGATTGATTTGGCCGTGGAAGAAATTGGCGTCTTCGCCGATGAAAGACTGTTCAACCTGATTGACGGTTAATCCTATTCTGCAATTTGCCAATAACTGTGGGTTTCCGACGAAAACGGACTGCAGGGGGGATGGGGTTGTGTCGACTGTCATGCCGAAGCCGGACCAGTTTGCCGTAAGTGAGCTACTACTTTCCTGGAAAGTGGTGAGTAGGCTGCTGACCTGCGGTGTGGCAATAAAACGACTTCGAAACGGTCCACTCCAGGCGGTAATACAATCGGCCAGTGGTCGGGCGATGTTGGCCGGGCTGAAATGCAGTTCGCCATTCAGTTCGATTTCAGACTTAAGTGTCATGTCCAGTTTCAGGCCTTCCAGATCCCCGTTAATCCGGAAGTTGGAAAAGTTTGCTATGAGGCTGCCGTTACTATGAGTTTCCGCGCTAACGAGGGCCAGGGGCGCGCCGTTCTTTAAAGATTGCACACTGTTTTTAATGGACTCACAAACGGAGCCTTCGAACCCGGCTTCTATCTGACAACTTCGGGCAATCTGGGCATTCAACTGATCACATTCAGATTTACTTGCTTCTGCATTGGCGATACAGATCCTGCGATTAACATCGTGCTGGGTATTTTGTCGACTGCGTGCAGCTTCACACAGGGGGTCTATGGCTTCACTTACGCAACGGTTATTCAATGGGTTGCGAAACAGGCAGGATGAGCAATTGCGGGTATCCCGCAGGCGTTTGCATTGAACCAGGTTGGCGTTACATACCTGTGCTTCGGCGCAACTGCGTTGCTCACAGCTGACGTGGTCTACATTAAACGGTTGAAGCCTGGATGAAAACTGCAGAGCGGTAAGGCTGCTGGTGTCAAATTCAGCATCAATACTTAGATCAGCCATTGCTGCCTGGATGACATTGCCGAGGAACGGGCGCGTGACTTCTATCAGTGCAAACTCCGGTTTCTCTGCAGCGATTGAAAAATCCGCAATTTTGGCGTTAAAGTCATTCGTTAGGATCGCAAAGGTCTGGTTGGCTTGTGCCTGGTTAACCTGTGTGAGGGTTGCCTCCGGCTCCAGTGAGCGAATGGTTTTTGAATACAATATACAACCGGACTCTTTCTCGACCAGCAAAACGTCCAGGCGGTTGGCTGCGGCGTGTTCCGTGCCACGCGAGGACCAGGTTCGCCAATGTTCGCTTTCACCCACTGCCAATTCCTGAACAGCCATTGGCAGGCCATCGGCAAACCAGTAGTGAATGATCGTCAATGGTTGCTCTGCACCGGAAATTTCTGAGAAAAAATAACGAATGTCAGTCGCATTGCTAAAATTGCTGACAATTCCAACCGGCTCGCGTGATTCAATCTCATTGGTAAATTCAGCCCTTGAAACCGTAACATCGGCCGGGCAGGTGGATAGATCAGGTATAAACGACAGGTCCAGTGCAATGCTGGTGATTGAAGACTCAATCAGCATGCTACTACCAGCCACCATGAATATGCCGCGCAGTGCCTGAGTATGCCGGGCCGGTTTGTCGGCGAAGCCGGGTAGCGATGCGCCCACCTGAACTTCGCCCAGTGGCACCGCGTTAATGGCTATTTTGTTAGTTCCCTGTTGCATTAGCGCGTCGAGAATTTCGGCTTTAAACCCGTTCAGGCTCGACAGGCTTAACTCGGGAATCGCTTCCATGTAACTGCCGTTTTCGAAAACAAAATCTTTTGAAGTGATGCGAAACTCCTTTATGTTCGCTAACCACTCGAGATGTGAACTGGTGTAGTCCAGCAATATTTCAGCAGAGACCGACGCGAGGATAGTATTGCCCTGTAAATCGGAAATTTCGACACTGCCATTCAGATCTATAACCTGGTGGCCAAAATCCAGTTTTAATTTGCGGAAACGGAATTTGTCACTGCTTGATGCCTGGGAAACCAATTCGTGCTCTATCTGCTCGGCTAGCCAATCATTGTCCAGTCTGATTAGCGCGTCGATTTCTTGCAGTTGCGACAGTGCCAATTCCGCACTGGCAGCGCGTTGGTTTTGAATTGAGGCCTTATTGCTAGTGGTTCCGGCAGGCTGCAGAACACCACAAGCGGACACCATTGACATGAAAATTATGAGCCCAATAAAGCGCATCAACATGGTTTTCATGCTGTTCTCATCAACATCAGGCATTGGCAGGGATGGCGCTGCAAACTATAAATACCCCAAATATTGCTGAACACTGATCCTTGGTTCAGATGGTTCATTGTGATGACTGCCAACCACAAAATCAATATTGGGCTTGGATTATTATCTTTTCCACAAGCACTAGAGGTTTATTTCCATCCGCAAGCACCAACGATTAGAATCCAGATGCACTTTATCTCGGTGCCATTCTTGGTCCGCCAGCCAGATTCCGGTTTTTGAGCCGGTCCTGATTCTTGCCTTACTATTTGCTTGCTGCTGCATGGCCGAATGATACCTGTTTGCCGTTAAGGCAAAGTTAAAGCACTCTGCTGTTATGTTAGCGATGCAAACGGTCGATTCAAATGGGTCGGAAGTCATATGGCGAGTGTGAAACATTATCAACCAGAGCAAAAATAGGGGTAGAAAAATCAGTGCTTATCGCCTATCGTTTGGCTACTGTAGTTACTTCAGATAATCTCCACTTGCACTTGGCCCGGTCATGCGGGTTATTATTATTTAAAAAATAAACAGGAAACGGATATACCATGAATAAAAATGATAGCTCAAACGGTATTTTGAATAGTTTTTTAGTCTCAGCCCATGTCATCAGGTTCAGCGTCGCTACTCTGATGCTCAGTGGGTTGGTTGCCTGTGTAGTGGCGCCGACAGAAACCGTTGATTCCGAAACAATCAGCACCGTCGAGTTAAAAACAGGTATGGCGGGCGCCGCTGACATGTACAACAGCCACAACTACCCGGGCGCAATAAGGGAATTTGACGCCGTTATTAACGACGCAGCCTCAAGTGCAAACTCACGGCGGCTTGCTCATCTTGGCAAAGCCCTGGTTTATCTGGGTCCCGATGTGAATTGGCACAGCATTGATAATGCCAAGTTGTCACTAATTTCTGCCGGGCAGATTGCGCCAGACGAAACCCAAGAGTTTTCAGTGGAAACTGATTTATTGATGGACGCGATTTCAGCAGTTATCGGTACAGAGTCCAAATATTCTGTATTGGCGGCAAAGTCCAATGGTTCTGGCAACGAAGTTAAGGAATTAAAACGCGAACTTGATTCCGTTAAAACTCGACGCGACGCGTTGATTGCAGAACAGAAAGTATTAAATGAAGCGATTGATAAACTCAAAGCACTGACACTCGGAAGTTGATTGTTCTATAAAAACCGCCTGTCATTGACAGGCGGTTTTATGTTGGGAAACTTATGCCTCTTTGGTGTGTTTGTTCTGCCCCTGATTTATTCGTAAAAAGCTGAGTAGCTGATCAGTATCCATTGATTCAAGTTCAATGGAGTTAAGCAGTACCAAAGGCGTGTCGCCGAATTCCTCAGAGCGTTTTACGCTATCCATAAACTTGGCAACTTCATCCATTTGCGAATGCTTGCCAACCAGGATTGTTCCAAAACCGCGTTCTGTCATCCATTGGTAGGCCTCATCAAGATCGGCAGTCTGAAGTGTCTCAAATGGCTCTTCGCCCTGTGCCTGGCTAAGCAGGTCCGCCAGGGTCGCGCCTTCCTCGATGATGAGTACACCAGCGTCTAGCTTGAGTTCGGGAAGTAATCTTCTGACCGCGTTGGGGAGGTCAGATTTATCAACCGGCTTGGTCAGGTACTCATCAGCGCCCAATGATAAACCCAACTCGCGTTCACTCAGCATGGACTGCATGATGATTGGGATATCGGCGGTTTCCGGGATGTCCCGTAATTGTTCCAATACCTGCCAGCCATCCATGCCCGGCATCAAGATATCAAGCACAATAATGTCAGGATGTTGCTCGCGGGCAATTTCAATGCCACTGGCGCCGTCATCGGCGGTGAGTACCGAGTAGCCGCGTTTTGACAGGATACGCTTGGAGATTTCTCTGGATGACTGGTCATCGTCGACCACCAGCACGGTCGCAAGCCCTTCCATCTGAGCTTCCTCATTGCCATCATTTTTCGTTTCGGCAGAGTCTTCCTTTTTAATGTCCACGGCAATAGCAGGAACTACGAAAGTGAAACAGGTGCCCGCTCCGGGTGTGCTTTCAACAATAATTTTGCCGCGCATGAGTTCGGCAAACTTTTTGCAAATCGCCAGGCCCAGACCGGTGCCGCCAAATTCCCGGGTGGTTGAATCATCTGCCTGGGTGAATTCTTCGAAGACTTTTTCCAACTGATCCCCGGTCATACCAATGCCAGTGTCCTGAATGGAAACGCTGAGCATGTCGACGTCGTTCTCCAGGAAACGTTTGGCAGTGACGGTGATTTTGCCATTACGGGTAAACTTGGCTGCATTGCTGAGCAAATTCATCAATATCTGTCTGAATTTGGTTATATCAGTACGGATTTGTTTGTCTTCAATTTCCACCACGGTTTTGATACTGTTTCCATACTTGAGCACCATGGGCTGAACGGTGGT
>Ga0209988_10003536_pt1 | contig 10330 bp, 12 predicted proteins | sample N075metaG_FD_183115 | JGI IMG/M metagenome (GOLD analysis project Ga0209988, IMG submission 183115) | Deep subsurface microbial communities from Kermadec Trench to uncover new lineages of life (NeLLi) - N075 metaG (SPAdes) (version 2) | ecosystem: Environmental > Aquatic > Marine > Ocean trench... | reverse complement strand
GCGGGTCTAGAGGGATTCGGACCCTCGACAACCGGATTAAAAGTCCGGTGCGCTACCTGGCTGCGCCATAGACCCACAAAGAAATTTGCTTAGAGTGTATAATTTAGTCTTTTACAAAATTTTTTGTTATGACAGAAACTTTTAATCTAGGATTTTGTTGAAAACAAATCGTGCCCTTGTAGTATAGCCCGGTCTAGAATTCGGCCCTGTCACGGCTGAGACGCGTGTTCAAATCCCGCCGAGGGCGCCATCAATTTAGTTTAAATCTCAACACGATATTTCACATTATTTTTTGGGTTTTACAGATTCAACACACTTAATTTTTTGACAGTACGTCATAAAGTAATGAAAAATAGAGAAGAACTCAGAAAGGATATGTCTGCTGCACAGGAAATACAAAAAGATCTAATCGAAAAAAGAGATTTACTTTTGAGCAGTAAAAAACCAAAAGAAAATGAAAATGCATTGAAAATTACCCATGAAATTGCAAGATTAGAAGATTTTATCAGAATGGCTGAAAACAAATTGAAAATGACAGATTAATTTTTGGGAAGGATGAGAATATGAAAACTAGATTACAATGTCTCAAATCATTTTGAGATTGATTTAGCCCGTCGATAAAAAGATCATTGATATGAATAAATGATTCGCGAGTGTTATTAACAAATGTTGTATATAATTTAATATGAAAGATTACAATAACAATTCAAATCCATCTTGGAAAGAAGTTAGAAGGCACCCATTGACTGCAAAAGAGACCGTTGGAACCATTCAAAATATTTCAAAAAACATCAGAGAGTATTCGCTTAGAATGAGGGAAACCATGAACACTCTTCGAGAAAGTGGGGTTATCCAAGAGTTGGCTGAAGCAATACGTGAAGCCTCCTTCGCTGTTCGTGATACTGCAAAAGACATTAATGAAGCAACACGAGAACTGAAAAAAAATGGTGTTGTAGTTGACACTGCCGGTGCAGTAGAAAACACTTTGAAATCTGCAGAGGAATCCATAAGAACTGTAAAAGAAATTACGACAGATGCTGGAAAAGTATCACCTAACACAACTAAGGCAGTGCAAGACAGCATTGACAGGGTTAAAAAGGAAACCAGTCAAGTGACTGAAAAAGTGGTGAAAGGCGCTAAAAATAAAGTAGGCACTAGATGACAAACTATCCCAATATTGAGAAAATAGGACTAAATTCGATACAATTCATAACTGCTATTTCTAATTTTACAAAGATTGATGGATTGATTTACTTGTTAGAAATAATAATAAAAGTTGGTAAATATTTTCCAATCATTATTATCTCGTTGGCAAGTCTGAAACTTTTGTTGGCTGCAAATGACCTCCTTACCAATAGTATTAGTTTTGCGATACTTAATTCAATATTAGCACTTGGTGATTTCATTTTTCTTGTACAAATGCACCAAAGGCACAAGGCTCATCCATATGAATATTATTCCGATTACAATAGAATCGATAGGATACCCCTTGTAGGTATTAGGAAGTAAGTTGAAATCATATGGACGAAAGAAAAACCAGCAAGATACATGACATAAAGGAGACTGCTTCTAATGCAGTAGAAATAATGCGTCAAATTGGTACTCCAGGAGTGCAGGACTCATTGAACAAGGTAAAAGAGACTGCTACAGTAGTTAATGAGATCATACAAGGTCTCCAAACACCAGAAATCGTAAAGAACATAGAAAACTTGCGCTTGATTTCAGCAAACATGAATGAAGCATCCACAAAGATGCAAAATACCATGCAACAGCTAAGGGAAACGGGTGTAATTGACGAAGCTACAGAGCTAATAAAATCTGCCAAAGGAAAAATTAATTCATTTGATGACGGTGGTGAGGGCAGCATAAATGGTCAGGATCTTCGTGATGTGAGTATTGCTACTAAAGAAATGTTGGTATCCATCAAAAATCTAATGATTGAATTAAAAGTAACTGTTGCATCTTCCAAAAAATCTGGAACCATTCGTAATGTCAAAGAGACGATCAAAGAAGCGTCAGAGATTTACAAGACGACAATTGCACAAGCGGTTTGATAAATTTGAGCTGAAACTTCACAAAGAATATCAATTACTTACATTGATCTTTATTTCCTTCTTTGTAATTCAAGTAAAGAAAGTTTTATTGAATTGAAAGCATAAATAACAATATGGACGTTGACCGTTGTGAGTGGAAAAGACCAATCTGTACTTAGCAAAGAAGCTTTGATGAGCACAAAACCTGGAAAACAAATACTCAAACAGGCATTATTAAAACAAAAAGGTTACAAACTTTTTAAACAGTATAAAGAAGAGACAGAAAAAGAATTTCCAAATTTTGCAGAAAGATTTGCTCAAGACCTTTACAAAGAAATTAAATCCGATCTCTCTCCAAATTCTACCCAACAAGCTTTTGGTGATGAAGTAGGTTCAACTGAAATTATTCTTCAGGCTTCAGAAATTGATACTATACGATCAAAACTAGACGATATAGCAGTAGTTCGAGATAGAGTTGCTAGAATTCTTAACTCTAATTTTGTAAAAATGACATTTCCTGTCTTAAACGCCTTATTTGATGGAGCTGCTGAATATTTAGGAAACAAAGATCCCCAACTAAAGCAAGATATTGTAGAAGGCCACATTTTGGCAATCGATCTCAGTGAACCAATGGATAGAATTGTAGACAAAGATGAGGATTTGGAGTATCTTGATGACTATAAATTGATGAATCCGTACATTTTGAAATTAGCTAGGGATAAAATTTCCAGAGGGGGCGATGTAGTTCTAAATGAATTTGAGGAAGGATTCAAGGAAGCAAGAATTGGACAATACCTTGACGAAGAATTAAAATCAAGACCAACAGAAATTACAGAAGAAGAGATGATCTTGTCTTACAAAAAGTACAGATCTGTAATGGGAACAGCTGGAAGAAACATGGCCCTCGCTGAAAGGCCACTAGGAGAAATTTTCTATTTAGGTATGGCTAAAGCAGCAGAAGGTGTAGGATGCGGAAATGAAATTGAAGATTCTATAAAAAACGGATTTGTAAAAATACCATCATGGCCATTATATTATTCTCTATTATCTAATAATGTCAAAAAAGGATTTGAAATAACACTTGAGAAAAGTAATTTGTATCTAAATGATGCTCGTCTTGCAATTGAATTACTTCCAGATGAATTTTCTCATAAAGAATTTTTAGAATTTTTATTTCTTACAGTAGATCACTATAATCATTTTTGGTACAACCAATTACAAAAAGCAGACAAATGGTCAGAACTTGAATCAAAACTTCCAAAGTGATCAAATTGATGTGGTCTGAGAAACATAGGCCCCAAAACATTTCTGATATGGTTGGAAATGAGGAATCAAGATCAGCTATAATCGAGTGGTTTACAAAATGGAAAAAAGGAACAAAACCTTTGTTGTTAATAGGCCCACCAGGAATCGGAAAGACAACCATTGCCTATCTTACAGCAAAACAATTTGGATATGATTTGATTGGGCTTAATGCCAGCGATGTTAGAAGCAAATCTAGAATCAACGAAATTCTTTCTCCTGTTTTGGGAAATATTACGATTCTAGGTTCTCCGATGATATTTGTAGATGAAGTGGATGGGATTCATGGTCGAGGAGACTATGGAGGGGCAGAGGCCCTTATTCAAATTTTAAAAGAACCGACAATTCCAATAGTTTTGGCTGCCAATAGTGATACATCTGATAAAATGAAGAGTATCAAAAAAGTTGTAAAAATAATTTCCTTCAAACCAATTCCTCCACGTCTTATGCGTGTCTATCTTGAAAACATACTCAAAAAAGAGACTGCTAAACTCAGTCCAGGGGCTTTAATCAAAGTCATCGATAAATCAAAAGGTGACATTCGATCTATGATTAATTTGGCTCAATCACTAGTAACTGGCTTTAACCCTCAAACCGAAAAATCATTTGAACGCATTAATATCGAAGATGGAATCAATGCATTCTTTAAGGCAAATTCAATTGATGAAGCGCGAGGGGTTTTGTATGCAATGCAAATCGAACCAAAACAAAAGATTGACGCTTTTTACTCTAGTATAATTACTAGCAATTTAGATAGCAATAGTCTGGCAAAATATTTAGAAATAATTTCTAGGGCTGACGTCTTATATGGAAAAATCATGAAAACTCAAAACTGGAGGCTATTACGTTATCTAAATGAAACATTGATTGAACTATATCAAAAAGATGATCGTATAAGATATACACGGTACAATTTATCATGGCCACTTTTGAATCGTATACGTTGGGACGGAAGAAAAATTAAATCTCTATCCTCAATCATGGCTAAAAAATTACACCTCTCTACTAGTTCTTTTTCCGCAATTTGTCTACCTTATGTTTTATTTTGTATAAAGAATAAAAAATTAGAATTAGAATTAGAAGAAACTTTTGGAGATATTATTGAAAAGGAAATAGAACTAGTAAAATGAGCTGGAGAAAAATCCCAATGAAGTTTCCTGGGACATGCATCATTTGTGACGAAAAAATCAAAGTAAATGAAATAGGATTATGGGCAAAAGGGCTTGGAGTTAAACATGAAAAATGTTCTCAAATTAAGGAACTCCGATGTGCAATTTGTAACGGATCTGCAGGCTGTCAGAGCTGTGAATTTAGGGATATTTGTGACATTGAAAAAGTTTCTCCATTATGCATTTGTAAAAAATGCAGTGAAGAAAAAAATCCCTATGATTCCTACCAAAAATCCATAAAGAAAAAACTACCCTTATTGAACGTTAAACCTTAGAACATAGCAAATTCTTGCAATCCCCTTTGTCAGATCAAAAAAATATTCTAAAAGCTTAAAATCCTACTCAATTATTCTATTTTTTAATGTCTGAGGACAAAAAAGAAGATCCAAGCAAAACACCCAAAACTAAGAAACCAGAAACTTCTGAAACCTCAGAAACTGAAACAAAAGTAAAGTCTACTGAAACAAAAAAAGAAAAAAAGACCACCAAATCCACCAAAAAATCCTCAAAATCAGATATCACTGCATTAGAATTAGCAGCCATTGCAGAAGCAGAGGCTGTTACCGCAACAGAAAGATCTAAAGCTGCAAAGGAAGCTGCAGAAAAAGCATTGGAGGAAGAATACAAAGCAGCAGAAAAAGAAGTAGTGATAAGCAAAGTTAGTGATTCATTTACCAATAAACGATTTCAAGACCAAATTTTCCGCCGTGAGATGGGCGAACCAGAATTTTTTCTTCAAAAACACGAATTAGCACCACCTAGACCTATTCTTACACCGGAAGAACAAGAAGAGATTTCGATACGAGTAGAAATTCCAACTGATCAAACCCCAAAATACGAACCACAGCACATGTTAAGTCCAGAATTTCATGGAGCCTCAAGTTACGAAAGTGGGATTAACTCATTTAGAGATGAACTTGAAGAAAAATTAGCAAAGTTACAAAATGATCCTGATGCTAGTCAAACACAAATTTATCAAGCCGAAGGGGATCTTAAAATTGTAGATAATCTTTTTGAAAATTATAATCTTGGCATGAATGTTTTTCGCACAGCAAAAGGTGGAAGGAGCAAGTTGGATAAATAAGGAGAAATGATTTGACAGAAGGTAATTTTAAAATAATTAATGCTCGATTTACTCACAAAAATATCCCGATTCATAGGTTAGAAAAATTTTCATTCAAAGATATTCCAGCTGCTGCTGTTGAATTCAAAAAAATAACTGATGTTTCAGAATGTGTAATAGTTCAAACAGCAAGTAGAGTTGAAATTTTTCTAATTATTAATCTTGAAAAAGGGGATGCACCAGATGCAAGAAGACCAGAAGGAAGAGGTCTTGTAATAAATCGAATTCAGGATTCATGGATATCATTAAAAGAATTAGACCAATATGACATCGACCACTTTGATCAAACTCTTGAAGTTTATTCGGGCATAGATGTTTACTCAAATCTACTTAGACTAGCTTGTGGGTTAGAGTCTGTTGTTGTAGGTAAAAATGAAATCATTGAGGAATTAAAAACATCAATTTCAGAGGCTAAAGAATTCAAAACTTCTGGAAAAATTTTGAATAAACTATTTGATACTTGTATACGTGTTGCCACTAAAATACAAGATACTACTGGTATTGGAGAAAATGTAACCTCACTTGGTGATATTGTGGTAAAAATTGCTGAAGAAAACGCAGGTATAGATAAAAAGAAACACATTTTGTTAATTGGAACAGGCGAGGCTGCAGCAAGAGTTGCAAAAACCCTAAATAGAAAAGGATACTCCTTTGATGTTACCAGTATGACTATGGAGCGTGCTACTGGGTTTTCAAAATTAATGGGTGGAACTCCTATTAATTTTGATGATGTTTTCCCTGGGTTTGATAAATTCGATATAGTATTTGTTGCAACTACTGCAGATTATTTCCTGATAACGTACGAAAAGATAAACCGAGTTTTGGGAAATAAGAAAACAGGAGTTTTAATTTTGGATGTATCTGATCCAAGGGCAGTTGGCGAAAAAGTATCCACTATTCCTGGAATTAAACTGATGTTCAGAGACCAAATTATCGAAATGGTAGAAGAAAATGAAACAATCAGAATGAATAAAGTTCCAAATGTTGAAAAAATGATTGCCAAGGAAGTCCCAATCATTGAGGCAACAATGAAAAGACTTGACGCCGAGCCAATAGTCCGTGATGTACTTACCACTGTTGAAGACATAAGGAAAAAGGAGTTAGAAAAGGCATTAGAAATGTTAGGTGAAACAGATGAGAATAAAATTAAGATTATTGAGGAATTGACAAAAACTGTTGTCGAGAGTATTGTATCTGTCCCTTCAAAGAAAGCGGCAGAAAAATCAGACTAGGATCTAATTTTAAAAATCTTCACCTTTGGTTTATCCATGATGAAAATGGCTAATATGCTATTTTTTATGCTAAAAATATGTTAGTTTTTATTGTACAGCTATAATTCCCAAAACATGGCAAGACTAAGGTGCTCTGATTATGGTTATGAATGTGATTTTGTAAGTGAAGGTGAAATGGAGGAGGTAATTAAACAATTTGGAAAGCATACTGAAGAAGAGCACGGTATTGACTACTCAAAAGAAGCCTTGATGCAATTTATTCTTCGTCAGAAAGACTAGATCTGTTATATTAAACTATTTTTGAATATAATTCTAGGGAGTTTCGAGGGAAAGTAAACTTGATAATATTCGTTAAATTTAGAATCTAACCGTATGATTCGTATCTAATTTCATAGCTTCCGTCATCACGCTTGTCGTCTTTTGTTACAAATCCACGTGCCTTGACACTATCAATTACACCATCAATTGTTCCTTGATACCCACAAATGTAGATATACGTATTTTCAGGTGTGATCTTTTCTCCAACCAATTCATCGATTGGGGCTCCATTTTTCCCTTCCTTGAAGAATGATTCAACTCTGCCAACATGTCCACTCCAAGAACGATTGAAGAGTTCTTTTGGTCTACTAATTGCTGCTCTATATATGAAATTCCATTCATCTTTTCCTCTTTTGATGCTTTCATCTTCCAAGTCTGTGAGCATTCTTTTGTAACTTAACTCATCGATATAGCTTGCTCCATGAAGAATAACTAATTGGCGTTTATCTCCTATGTCATGTAAATGATTAGCATATGCTATGAATGGTGCAAGGCCTGTTCCTCCACCAACGCAAATAATTCGCCTCATGTCCTTTTCTCCGTTTGCAAGCTTTTCATTTATCAACAACGCATTTCCTGTAGGATATCCTAATTTCATTTCATCACCTACACTGGCATAAAACATCATAGTTGTAACACGTCCTGGTAATGGATTTCTTACCCATCTAATTACAAATTCAAAATAATCTTTGTTTTCAGGATGTGAACAAATGGAATATGCCCTTCTGACTAGTTTATAGTTTTCAGTGGGAACAGTAACTCCAATGGTGAGAAATTGACCGGTCGTGTATTCTGGCATACCTTCAACTGGAACCAGTCTAATAATTACGAGATCTTCTTTTAGCAAATTGGTGTAAATCACCTTTGCTTTCATCTCTGTAACCATACAGACTATATTGTCTTTACTTTAGTTAAATGTATTTCTGTAAAACTGGTTTTGAGAATTTTTATTAAATGGATTAAAATCTTAAAAAATAATTAAATTTGGAAATCATATTCTTCAATGGCAAATTTCGACTAAATTAATAAGTAGATGTTAACCCTAGTAAGCAAGATGCACTCTGAAAAAATTGAGGAATTTTTGAAGAGAAAAAAAAAATCTCTACAAGGAGGAGGACAAGATCGTATCAAAGCCCAACACGATAAAGGAAAACTAACCGCTCGAGAAAGAATAGATCTTTTACTTGATGAAGGAACTTTTACCGAAATAGATCCATTAACCACACACCATTATCATGAATATGATATGCAGAAAAAGAAATTTTTCACAGATGGTGTAGTTAGTGGTTATGGAACAGTAAACGGTAGACAAATCTTTGTCTTTGCTTATGACTTTACTATACTTGGTGGAACATTAAGTAAAATGGGAGCTCAAAAAATTACAAAACTAACTGATCATGCACTTAGAACAGGATGTCCAATTATTGGAATAATGGATTCTGGTGGTGCTAGAATTCAAGAAGGAATTATGAGTCTTGACGGATTTGCAGATATCTTTTATTACAATCAATTAGCTTCTGGAGTAATTCCACAAATTACTGCAAGCATTGGTCCTTCAGCAGGTGGTGCTGTTTACTCCCCTGCAATGACAGACTTTGTAATTATGGTTGAAAAGATAGGAACTATGTTTGTTACAGGACCTGATGTAGTCAAGACTGTTTTAGGTGAAGAAATTTCATTTGAAGATCTTGGTGGAGCTATGACACATGCTTCAAAAAGTGGAGTTGCACATTTTATTGCAAAAAATGAATACGAGTGCATGGATTACATCAAAAAATTACTCTCATACCTTCCACAAAATAATACTGAAGAACCACCTAAAACTACACCTGATGATGATCCAAATAGATTAGATCATAATTTGATTAACATAATTCCAGAAAATCCTTTACAACCATATGACATGAAAGAAATCATTAACTCAATTGTTGACAATCATGAATTCTTTGAAGTGCATGAATTGTTTGCACCAAATATCGTAGTTGGTTATGGAAGAATGAATGGTAGAGTTGTTGGATTTATCGCAAACAATCCTATGCATCTTGCAGGTGCACTTGATATTGATTCATCAAACAAGGCAGCACGTTTTATCAGATTTTGTGATTCCTTTAACATACCACTTATCACTCTAGTAGACACGCCTGGCTACATGCCTGGTTCAAATCAAGAACATAATGGAATCATTAGACATGGAAGTAAGCTACTTTATGCATTTTGTGAAGCTACTGTTCCAAGAATCACACTAGTTATTGGCAAAGCCTATGGTGGTGCATATATTGCAATGGGAAGCAAAAATCTTAGGACTGACATTAACTATGCGTGGCCTACTGCAAGATGTGCAGTTTTAGGTGGAGAAGCAGCCATAAAAATCATGTATAGAAAAGACCTTCAAAACGCTAAAGACCCTGAATCTCTTAAAAAACAATTAATTGATGAATTTGCAGAAAAATTCGAAAATCCTTACGTTGCTGCATCTCTTGGAACTGTTGATAATGTAATTGATCCAGCTGAAACAAGACCTATGCTGATAAAAGCACTTGAGATGCTTGAAAATAAAAGAGAAAAACAACTACCTAGAAAACATGGAAACATCAATCTTTGATTTAAAATGATTGAAAAAGTACTTATCGCAAACAGAGGAGAAATCGCTTTACGTGTAATTAGAACATGTAATTCACTTGGAATCAAAACAGTTGCAGTTTATTCTGATGAAGATTACAATTCTCTACACGTAAAAAAAGCTACTGAAGCATATCACATTGGGGAGGCAGCCCCCGCAAAATCATATCTTAATCAAGAAAAAATTTTAGAAGTCATGTTATCATCTGGTGCAGATGCTGTTCACCCAGGTTATGGTTTTCTTTCTGAAAATGATGACTTTGCAAGACTGTGTGAAAAAAATAAAATTAATTTCATTGGTCCTTCTGCAGATTCAATGGATCTTTGTGGTGACAAAATGAAATGTAAAGCTGCAATGTTAAAAGCTAAAGTTCCAACTATCCCAGGAAGCCCTGGACTAGTAAAGGATGTTGATGATGCAGTAAAAATCGGAAATAAAATTGGTTATCCTGTAATGTTAAAATCAGTTTATGGTGGTGGTGGTCGTGGAATTAGAATAGTAAATACTGATAAAGAATTACGTGAAGGCTATGA
>Ga0209988_10003532_pt1 | contig 10335 bp, 12 predicted proteins | sample N075metaG_FD_183115 | JGI IMG/M metagenome (GOLD analysis project Ga0209988, IMG submission 183115) | Deep subsurface microbial communities from Kermadec Trench to uncover new lineages of life (NeLLi) - N075 metaG (SPAdes) (version 2) | ecosystem: Environmental > Aquatic > Marine > Ocean trench... | reverse complement strand
GTAAAAGGCTTCTATTGGTGGAGACGAAGGGATTCGAACCCTCGACCTCCTGAGTGCGAGTCAGGCGCTCTTCCGAGCTGAGCTACGTCCCCATCCGAGAGAGGACTATTGTACCATCGCGGATCGACGAATGTTGACCTCTTCGTCATGTTGGCAGGAAGCGGTTTGCGGTCTGTAGTCTGTTGTTTGTTCCGGCAAGCAGAGATGTAAGCCGAGTTCTGTAACCCTTTGCAGGGCGGTGATCATTCGTCTAGGAATTGGGTCGCCCCAATCCTCAAGCGGCTCACCCGCTCCGCATCCACCGAATGAACGGTGGATGAACCGGGCCAGGTTGCAACGGAGCCTATTTGGCCTTGCACCGCGTGGGGTTTACCGTGCCCTCGATGTCACCATCGAAGCGGTGGGCTCTTACCCCACCTTTTCACCCTTACCTGAGAAGTCTCAGGCGGTATATTTTCTGTGGCACTTTCCGTAGGGTCACCCCCCCTTCCCGTTAGGAAGCACGCTGCCCTGTGGTGCTCGGACTTTCCTCCTTCCGGGTCAAGCCCAAAAGGCGATCACCCTCTCTACTTGCCGGACTTGAACCCTCATTATATCAGGCAACCCTTGATTGTCAGGTGTCAGTTGTCAGCGGGATCAGTCGATCCGAATCACCGAGCGGCTCTCCTGCCCTGTTTCCAGACCGATCAGTTTGCCGTAGATCGTGCCGAACTTCACATCGGCTTCGAATTGAACGGGGAAGCGGAAGGGACCGGTGGAATACCAGATGCGGAAGTCTCCCCCATCTCTGAAGAGCCCTCCCACTGTGCTGACGCGAACGGCATTGAACTCGCCAATTTCGGTTTGCACCTTTTCCCGGGTCTGCACCTGCAGTCGGATCTGCTTGGCCTTTCCCCGCTCACTCAGGTGAACCTGGTACTCCTGGCCGGGCTCAAGCTGGTGGAGGCGAGCCACATAAAAGATGGAGAGAACATCGGCGATGGGTCCGGGAATTCCGTCAAACTTCTTGTGAACTTCCTCAGGGGGGTCCTTCGCCAGATTGGTCTCATGGACCAGGATGGTATCGCGGTCGTAGTCAAACACGACCTCCAGGTCTCGTTTGCGCTTATTTTGGCGAACCTGCCGGAATAACCGATAGGAACGAAAGGTTTCGCGATCGATATTGGACTCGAAGGTATCCCTGATCTGCAGGCCGGCGATGGAACTCAGCAAACCTTCCGAGAAGGCGAATGCAGAGATGGTATAGGTTGGACGCTCCTTGTATTCGGACTGTTGGATGGAGAAGGTCAACTCACCGGCTCTAAAAGCGGGAGTGAAAAAAAGAGGCTTCCAGTTCACCGCGTATCGAAGTTTTTCTCCTTCCTGGAAGGGCACGGAGTAGTGTTGTCCGTTTCCCAACAACTCGAGAGGAGCTTTCTGGGGAGTGGCCACTAGGACCACGGCCAGAAAAACTAAGGGAACTAAGATGAAAAGAAGATCTCGCCTCACTGCCATATCATTTTAGCCCACACCAACGCGGTAATGATCAGAAATCCGATCACAGTGTTGTACTCGCGATTTAAGATGACGCGGTGCCATTGAAAGTTGCGCGGCCCATCCTGGCTTACAGACTCCTCAACGGGAGCAGGGGATTTGAGGTAGGGAACGAACATGGAGACACGCTGGCGATAGGATTCGTAGTGGGATCCGAAAGCTTGTCCGAGTTCCTCTTCTTCTCGTCGCATGACGGAAATGTAGATCAGAAGAAAGAGGAACAGGAAGAGACCCACTAACCAGACGTTTGCTGCGGCCAGGGTGAATCCGAGTCCCATGAGGAATGATCCCAGGTAAAGCGGATTTCGCGTCCATCGGTAGGGACCTCGGGCTGCCAATCGAGTCCCCTTTTCAATGTGCCCGGAAGCCCAGAGACGCAAGGCCAGGCCGGCGGCGGCCAGGGCCAGTCCCGCCAGCAGGAAGTCGATTGTGGGCTGCGAGAAGTAAAGGTAAATGGCAGCGAAAACAAAGCCGGCAGGAACACGGATCCTCTGGACTGAAGTCATGATTCAAGGCGCCGAGTTACCGCGTCGAACACTTCCTGAACGGGGATATCCATACAAATAAACTGATTGCAGGTGCGTTTGTAGGAGTTGGAGCAGAAGAGATAACGTTTGATGATTGGGTCCTTTTCATTAAAGGGCCCATTCCGCCAGGGGGAGGTGGGCCCCAGTATGGCCACGGTTGGGGTTCCCAGGGCCACGGCCAGGTGCAGTGGCCCGGTATCTCCGGCGATGAGCAGGTGGGAACGACGGCACAGGGCCGCTAATTGTAAAAAAGTGGTGGGAAAAGCGGCAATGGGGTGGGGTGCCGTGACGGTTTGAATTTCCTGAACCAGATCTTTTTCCCCGGGACCATAAGTAAGAACGATCCCATGCCCCAGTTCTTGATGAATTCGAAGCAGGAGTTGAGCGTAGTTTCTCAGGGGCCAAAGTTTTGTCACCCAACCCGCCCCGGGATTGACCAGAATCGGTTTGGCAATGTTGTTTTTGCTGAGTTGGTCGTCCACGTAATCAAACGCTTCAGAGGGAATCTCCAGGGGGATGAGAGGGTTGGCTCCATTTGTGGAGCAGCCCAGGGATCGAGCCAGTTGCAGGTTGATTTCAACGACATGAGGCCGCGAACCGTCGTCTCCAACCACGGTTTCCGAATAAAAGTAGCTGGAAGCAGGTTCCCGGGATTGGTGTGCGACGAATCCGATGACCCGTTTTGCTCCCGACAACTTCGCCAGCAGGGCCGATTTGACCAGGCCTTGAAAATCCAAGGCGGCCTCAAAATGTTGTTGGCGAAGGGATCGAATAAGTTGAATGCTGTCGGGCAGAGAGGATATGTTCCTTCGCCACTTCTTGGTATCCGCCAACCATACCCTGGATATCCCGGGAATATGGTCCAGAAGAGAATCGTAGGGAGGTTCGGTGAGCCAATGGATCTGTGCCTGGGGAAAGTGTTGGGCGAGCCGTTGCTGAGCAGGGATGGTATGGATGATATCCCCCAACGAGCCCAGTTTGACGATCAAAAGCTTCTGTTGACCCATCATAGATTATTTTGAGCGAGTTTTGGATTCAGAGGCAGGATTTCTCTCGGCGATCTGTCTTAAGAAGTCCTTGGTGGAATGATCCTTGGGATCCCCTACAATGGCAATCGAGCCTCCGTAGGACAAAACGGTGTCCCTTTCCGGTACCGACTCCCGGGTATAGTCGGTGCCCTTGGCATGAATGTTGGGTTTGAGTGTTTCCAGAATTTCTTTGGCGGTGGGATCATCAAACACAACCAGGTAATCCACACATTCCAGGGCTGCCAGAATTTCAGCGCGCTCGTCCTGGCTCATCAAGGGACGCCCCGGTCCCTTGAGTTGGCGCACCGACTTGTCGCCATTTAAACCGAGCACAAGAAGATCTCCCAAAGCACGGGCAGCTTCAAGGTAGCGGATGTGTCCGACATGCAGAAGATCGAAACAACCGTTGGCAAATACCACGGTTTTCCCGGTCTCCTGTTGCTGGGCAACGAGGGTAGTGATCTCCTGCAGGGGCTTTATTTTGCTAGTCACGGATCTGTGTCACGGTTCTTCCTGGGTGGCCTGGATAAGCTCAGTCGAGGAGACGGTGGCGGTTCCCTTTTTCATGACCACCAGACCGGCCGCGTAATTGGCCAAACGCGCTGCCTGCTCAAACGATCCTCCAGCGGCCAGAGCTGTGCAATAACTGGCGGTCACGGTATCCCCGGCTCCGGTAACGTCTACCACCTCGTCGCTTCCGTAAATGGGGATGTGGGTAAAGCCATCCTCAAGAAAGAGCGACATTCCCAACTTGCCTCGAGTGACCAGCAGGGCCTTCAATTGCCACTCCTGTAGCAGTCGAGCGCCCACCTCCTGGAGGACGGATAGATCCTGGCCGATAGGGAGAGACAGGGCCGCTTCGATCTCCGTAATGTTGGGGGTAATGGAGGTGGCACCCTTGTAGATGTCCGGGCTGTCCCGTGAATCCACCACCAGAAGTTTGCTGTGCTGAGCCGCCAGTGTCAGGGCCGCTTTCCGCACTCGCTCAGTGATGTTTCCCAGGCTGTAGTCAGAGAGAATGACCGCATCTACCTGAGGTACGAGTTCATTGAGAGACTCGAGTAATTTCCTCTCGTGATGCTCTTGAAGATGGTAGGGGCTCTGATAGTCCATGCGCACGACCTGTTGGCGAAAGGAGTGGAAGGAGCCGGCAAGAATCCGCGCCTTTCGAGTCGTTTGAAAAGTGGCATCTTTAAAAACATAACGCTTGTTCATGTCTTCGGGCCAGGCGGAGAACAGGAGATCGGCTGAAGGGTCGTCTCCCAGAAAACCCAGTGGGATGACTTCTGCGCCCAGGCTTGCGACGTTAGCAACGGTGTTGGCGCCTCCACCGGCAACGGTTTCGGTGCTCTGATAGTTGAGAATCAACACCGGGGCTTCGCGAGATACGCGAGAGATCTCCCCGAAGATGAACTCATCCAGGATAAAATCACCCAGAACCAGGATCTTTAGCTGGGTAAATGTTTCAATGAGTTGGCTCAGATCGTTCTTCAAGGTTGTGCTCCAGAATCCAATTCACCGCCTCCAGAATATCTGTTGAAACGTGGTCCGGTCGTTGCGCTGGGTTGACCGAGGAAAAGCTTGAGGCTTGTTCGTCGTTTAGCAGTAGAAGTTCCTCCTGGCCATAACCGGTTTTCACCAGGATGGACTGACAGCCTGCCCGGTGTCCGGCTTCAATGTCCCGCAGTTTATCGCCAATCATGTGACTGGCCTCCAGGTCGAGCTGCAGTTCCTGTGCGGCGCCAAGGAGAAGTCCGGGCTGGGGTTTGCGACAATCGCAGGTCCGGGTATGCTCTCCCGTTCCCTCGGTGGGATGATGAGGGCAGTGGTAGTAGGCATCGAGGCGAGCCCCTTTTTGACCAAAAGCATCACTGATCCGGCGGTGTAGCCGCTCCAGGTCCTCCTGAGTGATGAGACCGCGGGCGATGGCCGACTGGTTGGTGATGACGATGGCCTGGGCTCCACTCTGGTTAATCTTCTTCACGGCTTCAAAGGCTTCGGGATAGATTTGGATGTCTTCCAGGCGGTGTAAATAGCCGATTTCCTCGATCAAGGTTCCGTCACGATCTAGAAAAATGGCCGTTGTAGAGGACAGCTCGTGCGGTCTCATATACCTCTTCTACTTCAATTCGGGAGAAACAACGCAAATCAATAGGGCATTCTCGCAAAAGGCAAGGGCTGCATTCAACATGTTTGTGGATCACCTGGGCCCTTGGACTCCAAGGACCGGTAGCAATCTCATCCGTGGACCCTAAGATAGCGATCTGTGGAGTGTCCAGAGCCGCAGCCAAATGCATGGGTCCTGAATCGTTGGTGAGTAACAGGTTGCATCGGCTCAAAAGCCCGATCAGAGAGGGTAGATCGGTTTGGCCGGTGAGGATCGTGAGGTGCTGTTTGGCGAGGGACTGAATCTCCTGGGCGATGGTTTGTTCGCCTGCCGATCCGATGATGACAACTTGGGCCTGATCTCGCTCGATCAGGCGGTCGGCCAGTGCCGCGTAGCGATTCGTAAACCAGCGCTTGGCCGATCCATAGAAAGCTCCGGGGTTGATCAAAATGATGGGGCCCTGCCCGGAAACATCAGCTGCACGCAGTAATCGCTCTGCTTCTTGGATCCCTTCTTCAGTGGGACACAGGTGGATGTCGGGTTTGAATTCGGGATCATTGAGATAATCCTGAGGGGAAAGGCCGGTTTGGTAAAGAAGATCTAAATAGTAGTAAATCTGATGTCGATTCAGCTCCTTGATTCGGGGCCGAGCGCGGCGGGTCAAAAGAAGAGCCCGCCCATCCGTGTTGTACCCGATTCTCTCTGGAATACCCGCCAGACGGGTCATCAGAGCCGCCTGGAAGGCGTTTTGAAAAAGAAGGGCGCAGTCGAAGTGGCGCACTTTACCGACAAGTCGGAAGAAAGGCCGCAACTGGGATGAGGGTTCTTCCAGTGGAAGGATCTCATCCACTATTCCCTGTTGCTTAAACAGCTCCGCGACCCAATCGCGCACCAAAAGGGTGAGGTGATGGTCAGGAAAGAGACGCCGCACCTCGCGGAGGGCGGCCAGCGACATGACGGAATCGCCGATCCAGTTTGTCCCACGGATGAGGATGCGCTTACCTGGTTTCATTTTGCTTCAAGTAAGAACTTTACCTCATTGAGAAATTCTTTTTTGTATTCCGGGAGGTCCTCAGGCTGAGGTTCAATCTGGAGAACGAAGATCTGACCCTCCTGGAAGTCCAGTTCCTTCAGGCGAACCGCATCCTTTTCAGTGGTCACAATGGCTCGGGCCTGCACTTCCTCCAGACGCTTCAGGACACGATTGAGTTCCGATTGGCTAAAGGGGTGGTGGTCACGGAAAAGAAAGCGGTCGGAGATTTTCATCTGATAGTGTTCCAGATCGTACAAGAAGACGTGGGGACTCCCGATGGCGGCCAGGGCGATGACGGAGCTGCCCAGGAAATCACGAGTTTGGAAGCGACTTCCCGTTCTGGCGTCGTAAAGGGCCGTAACGTCATGATGAAAATAGGAGATCGGTACCGTCTTGTTCCAGCGGCGAATGTGTTCCTCAAGATTCTCCGTCTCAGAAGGCATATGGGAACGGGTAATGACGATGGCGTCTGCTCGGGCTAGGGCTCTGGTGGGTTCCCTCAGCCTTCCGGTGGGCAGCAGATGATGGCCGCCAAATGGGTCGGTGGCATCCAGGATCAGAATATTCAAATTGCGTTTGAGCTGAATGTGCTGGTAGCCATCATCCAGTATATATATAAGGTTAGGGTAACGATCTTCCAGGAGTCTCCCTGCCTGATAACGGCTGTTCCCCACCACCACCGGCACCCCTTCAAGTTTTCGAGCCAGAAGATAAGGCTCGTCACCACATTCCTCGGGACCGCAAAAGATCTCTCGGATATCGCTCACCAGAAGGACTGGACTCTTGTTGTTCCTCTTATAACCCCGGCTCAAAATAACGGGTTGATAACCGGCTTTCTGCAAGATTTGAGCCAGGAAGCCAACCAGGGGAGTCTTGCCCGTTCCTCCCACCGTCAGGTTTCCCACGCTGATGACCGGGTGTTTGAGTTGGTGCGACTGCAGGATTCCTTTTTGGTAAAGAAAGACCCGAAATGAAACGATCAGGGCGTAGATTTTCGAGAGTAAATGCTTCATGAAAAATGTGTCAGTTGTCAGTTGTCAGTATCTGCGCGCTCATCGCGCAGATATCTTTCCACAATTTCAAGGGTGCGGCCAACCGCTCCTTGATTTTCTCCAATCACCTGACGAGCTTTCTGCCCCAGCGCCTTTCTGGTGGCGGGATTTTTCAAAAGCTCACTGATTTTTCCAGGCAGTTCCTCTCCTGAGTGCACCTGGAGGGCTGCATCGGATTCCAGGAAGGCGTTGGAGATTTCCTTGAAGTTTTCCATATGAGGACCAAAGAGAATCGGCTTGGAGAAGTATGCCACTTCAATAATATTGTGTCCTCCCGTGGGAACCAGGCTTCCTCCCACAAACACCACATCCGCCAATTGATAAAGGTAAGCCAACTCACCGATGGTATCCAGGAGTAGAACTTTGGGAGGATCGTGCTTTTGAGAATTAAGCTCCGATCGTCTCAAATAGCTTATCTGACGAGCCTCCACCAGCCTGGCGATTTCATCCACGCGGTGAGGATGCCGTGGTGCCAGGAGCAACCGCAGGGAAGGGAACTCTTGGCTGAGAGATTGGAAGACTTCAAGAAGAATTTGTTCCTCTCCTTCTCGGGTACTGCCACAGATCCAAAGCAGGTCGTTGGGGTCGGGCTTGAGGACCGCCTGGATGACTTGCAGCATCTGTGTCTTTTCAGGAAGCTGGGCGAGTTGATAATCGTATTTGAGATTGCCCAGCTGATGGACCCGGGATGAAGCCGCTCCCAGCTCAATGATACGGTCCCGATCCTGTCGGGTCTGCACGCAAAAGAGGGAGATGCGATGCAAAAGAGGGCGAAGGAAAAAACGGATCCGCCGATAGCGGCGAAAGGAATGATCGGAGATCCGGCCATTAATGAGCAAAACGGGGATATCCAACGATGCCGCGGCGCTGATAAAGCCGGGCCAGATTTCAGTCTCGGCCAGCAGGACACAGGTCGGGGAAAGTCTACGCAGGTAGAGGCGGCAAATCCATTTCCAGTCAAAGGGAAAGTAAAAGACGCAGGCTCGATCCTGAAAGCTGTTTCTGGCTAGAGTCTGACCCGTATCGGTGATGGTGGAAATGAAAAGTTGGTCACCATTCAGGGCCAGGGCTTCAACCAGTGGCTCGATGGCCTTGACCTCTCCCACCGAGACGGCATGGATCCACAGGGAAGGCTTTGCCGGATCACTTGAGTTGCGAAGAGGTGGGGCCCCGATTCTTTTGAAAAAGATCTTGGGGTCCTTGCCCTGAACCAGCACTCGGTAGATAAAAACAGGGAGATAGAATATCAGCAGGAAAGTATAAAGAATCGAGTAAGTCCAAAGCAATGGGTGGAACATCTGGAGCCTTTCCTGAAGTCCAATCCTATACTTGCCGCCTAAGCGGCTTCAACCTAAAGGAGCCTGTCCGAGTAGTAGCTGGGGGTCGCGCGGATGGGGCTTGCGTGGGCAGATCGAGGAGTGAGGAGGAGGCGATGCAGGGACATCGGCGACGACAAGCGACGAAGAGATGCACCGCAATCCCCGTTCGCCCAAAGGGTTACGGCGGCACCGGGTCATCTGCTGTGTTGGCGCTTCTCGACAATGTCCAGACATTGCCTGCGTCGCGCCGCCTGGTATCTGACCCGGCGGCGCCTGTAACGCGACCCCAGCTACTCCTCGGACAGGCTCCTAAGCCCGGATTATGCATAGGTTCTTGTCACGAAGCGACGAAAGCGCCGACCTGGGTGCGGTGCGCATAGCACGCCGGATGATTTCGTCGCGGCAGGAGAGAAGTTATGAATAGTCCGGGCTAGGGGAAGGGCCGAAAACTTTTTTGTAGTTTTGTGGGAATATTGCTAAACTGTGCAATTCTATTGCTGGGTGGAATTGTATCTGTCTGGCGAAACGGTGAGGCTCAGTGTAGTTTCTTCTTTACAGAAATGATGCCTGGCATCATTTCTTTCTATTTTTAGGGAGAACGAGGAGTGCCAACATTTAATCAGTTAGTTCGCAAAGGGCGAAAAAAGATTAAGGTCAAGACAAAGAGCCCTGCCTTACAGGGCAGTCCCCAGAAAAGAGGAGTCTGTGTGCGTGTTTACACACAGACTCCCAAGAAGCCCAACTCTGCACTGCGGAAAGTGGCCCGTGTTCGATTAACCAATGGAATTGAGGTAACCACCTACATTCCAGGTGTCGGACACAATCTGCAGGAGCACTCGATGGTGCTCATTCGCGGTGGCCGTGTCAAAGACCTTCCGGGTGTCCGTTACCACGTGATTCGGGGAACACTGGACACCGTGGGTGTAGAGGGTCGAAAAAACGCTCGTTCCAAGTACGGAACGAAAAGGCACAAAGCGTAAGGAACTGACTGATTTTTTAAGCTGCATGGACTCGATATCTTTGCAGCTTTTTTGTGTGTAGAGGAAGTGAGACAGTAAATGCCAAGACGTAGAGAGGTTCCCAAGAGAGACGTTCCTCCTGATCCGGTCTATCACAGCGAGTTGGCCACCAAGGTGATCAACCAGATTATGAAGCGAGGAAAAAAAAGCGTGGCTGAAGGCATTTTTTACGATGCCATGAACCTGATCGAAAAGCAGGTGGGGGAAGACCCCATGAAAATTCTCAAGAAGGCGCTGGATAACGTCAAGCCTGTTCTGGAGACGAAATCGCGTCGCGTCGGAGGATCGACCTATCAGGTGCCCATTGAAGTCAGCATTCGCCGCAGGACTTCATTGGGGATCCGCTGGATTATTAATTATTCCCAGGGGCGGGGAGAGAAACTCATGGCTGAAAGGCTGTCCAACGAACTACTCGATGCCGCCAACAATCGCGGCAATGCGGTGAGAAAAAAAGAAGACATCCGCCGCATGGCGGAAGCCAACAAGGCTTTCGCTCATTATCGGTGGTAAAACTGACAAGGAATCTAGAGAAAAAATGACCGCCGTACGCGAAAATCCGCTCGAAAAAACCCGGAATATAGGCATCATGGCCCACATTGATGCCGGCAAGACGACGACCACCGAGCGTATTCTTTACTACACAGGAATCACCTACAAAATGGGTGAGGTTCACGAAGGAACCGCCACCATGGATTGGATGGTTCAGGAACAGGAGCG
>Ga0209988_10003531_pt1 | contig 10336 bp, 9 predicted proteins | sample N075metaG_FD_183115 | JGI IMG/M metagenome (GOLD analysis project Ga0209988, IMG submission 183115) | Deep subsurface microbial communities from Kermadec Trench to uncover new lineages of life (NeLLi) - N075 metaG (SPAdes) (version 2) | ecosystem: Environmental > Aquatic > Marine > Ocean trench... | reverse complement strand
AATATGGTTTGAAGGAATAAATAACTTCCTCTGATGAATAAACAGTTATATTATCTAAACTAATACTTTTAATCTCTTCATCACTTAAATTTTGCAAGGATACATCTCCAGTTAAATGAAACTTGCCCGGCGATACTCCCGGCATAAGATTTAACCATGCATTAATTTCGCTCTTTACAACTTCTAATGATACTCTAACTTTCGCTTTTTCTGAAGAAACACAGGAAGTGATAAATAGTATTACAAGCAGAATGATTAAAATGCTAAAAAATTTGATCATATCTTTCAGAAAATTTTATAAATAATTAAAACCGTTGTAATTGCATAGATAAGGACAGTTGAAATTAATTGGAGATCAGAAAAAACAATCTTAGTTGTATTGTCTCCTTTGTTGCTGATATATTCCAGGTACATAAACCTGAAAATTCCATAAACAACAAAAGGAGTTGTGTAAATTAAATTTTCTGTTCCGAAAGCTGAAACTGTTCTTTCGGATACCGTGTAAAGTGCGTAACAAATAATTACACCTGCCGCTGCAACGGTTGCCATCTGGTCAGCAAAATTAAGTGAATACTGCGAAAGAACTTTACGACTTGGTGCATTTTCATTTTCTGCGACTAAAATTAATTCCGAATGTCTTTTCATTACACCAAGGAATAACGAAATGAACATTGTTGTGAGAATTAACCAACTGGAAATTGGTACAGAGATTACAACTGCTCCAGCTAAAACTCTAATAGAAAAACCTGCTGCAATGCTGAACACATCAAGTATTACAATATGTTTAAACCAAAATGAGTAAAGAAGATTGAGAAGAACAAACGCAGTTACAAAATAAATAAACTCTTTGTTGAACTGAGGAAGAAGACTTGCAATAACAGCAGTTAAAACAATGGCAACAATTAATGCGCTTTGCTTTGATATCAAACCTGCAGGTAAGGGTCTGTTCTTTTTTGTTGGATGAGCTTTATCTGCCTCAATATCAATTATATCGTTTATAACATAAATTAAACTTGATGTGAGACAAAAAACAACAAATGCGAAAAGGGTAGTAGCAAAATAATCTACATCAAATAAGTGCTGAGAAAAAAGCAGCGGAACAAAAACAAAAAAGTTTTTAATCCATTGCGGAACTCGTACAAGTTTTAAATAATTAAGAATCATTAAAACACAGCAATTTCTTCATAAGTTCCGAAAACTTCTTTTAACTCACCAACCATTTCACCCAGTGAAACATAGTTATGCGCTGCTTTAACAAATACCGGCATTAAATTTTTATCATTAATTGCAGCATCTTTAATTTCGGCAAGACTATCCTCAACTGCCTGCTGATTCCTGCTTTGGCGAATATCAGCTAATCTTTGTTTCTGCTCAATCTCTACTTCGGGTGGAATTGTTAGTAAAGGAATTTCAATCTGTTCATCATCTTCAACAAATTCATTTACACCAACAATAAATTTTTCCTTTTTCTCAACTTCCCGTTGGTAGCGGTAAGCTGCATCTGCAATTTCTTTTTGGAAGTAACCTGCTTCAATTGCAGGAATAACTCCGCCGTATGCATCAATCTGTTTGAAAATTTCGTTTGCTTCTTTTTCCATCCGATCTGTTAGTGATTCAACAAAATAACTTCCGCCTAAAGGATCAACTGTGTTTATCACACCTGTTTCATAAGCAATTATCTGCTGAGTTCTTAAAGCAATTTTTGCAGCTTTCTCACTCGGTAAGGCAAGAGTTTCATCCATTGAGTTTGTGTGAAGTGATTGGGTACCTCCCATCACACCGGCTAATGCCTGGAAGGCTGTTCTCACAATATTATTTTCCGGTTGCTGTGCCGTTAATGTACAGCCGGCAGTTTGTGTATGAAATCGCAGCCACCACGAACGAGGATTTTTTGCTCCGTATTTTTCTTTCATTCGTTTTGCATAAATTTTTCTTGCTGCACGAAATTTTGCTATCTCTTCAAAAAAATCTAAATGTGAATTAAAGAAAAATGAAATTCTTGGTGCAAATGAATCAACATCCATTCCGCGTTCAATGCAAGCTTCAATGTATGCAAATCCATCGGCGAGAGTGTATGCAAGTTCCTGCACCGATGTTGAGCCGGCTTCTCTTATATGATAACCGCTTACAGAAACAGGGTTCCACTGTGGAACTTCATTTGTACAGTATTCAATCATATCCGTTATTATTCGCATCGAAGGGTTTGGCGGGTAAATATATTCCTTTTGTGCAATGTATTCTTTAAGAATATCGTTCTGTAAAGTGCCTCTTAGTTTTTTAAGATCAACACCCTGATCTTCTGCAACAGCAAGATAAAAAGCAAAGATCATTGCAGCGGGTGAATTGATAGTCATTGAAGTAGAAACTTTATCCAAAGGTATTTTATCAAAAAGTATTTCCATGTCTTTAAGTGATGAAACTGCAACTCCGCAGATACCAACTTCTCCTTCACTTTCAGTAGCATCAGCATCCCATCCCATTAAAGTTGGAAGATCAAATGCTACTGATAAACCGGTTTGTCCGTGATCGAGTAAATAATGAAACCTCCCATTTGTATCCTGGGGAGTGCCGAACCCGGCAAACTGTCTCATTGTCCACAGTCTGCCCCGGTAAGTATTAACATGAATTCCTCTTGTATAGGGATACTCGCCCGGAAAACCTATCTCACTTAAATAATCTATGTTTTCAATATCATCGGGTGCATATAATCCTTTAACTTCTCTGCCGCTAACAGTTGTAAATTTCATTCCGGTGGTATTAGCAGATTTAAATTTTTCATCATATTCACTTTTACGTTTTTTATATTCGTTATCAATCATATTAATCCTATTAATTATTCATTTCTTATTAACTTTTAAAAAATAATTTACGTTCTTCCAAACCTTCTATCAAATTCATTTAAAGATATTTTTACAACAATTGGTCTTCCGTGAGGGCAGGCATACGGCATAGATGTAGCGAAAAGCTGGTCGATCAGTAAACGCATTTCTGTATCACTTAATTTGTCCCCGGCTTTTATTGCTGTTCTGCAAGAATATGATTTTGCCAGATTATCTTTTTGCTCAAGTTTTTTTTCACGTTCATTCACGGAATATTCTTCTATAATTTCCAACAAAACTTTCTCTTCAGATCCATTTTTTACATCATCAGTCACACCTTCAATTACAATTTTATCTCTACCCATCAGTTTAATTTCAAAACCGAGTTTATTTAAATATGGGTATAATTCTTCTATCAATTCATATCTTCCCGGATCGAGTTGAACGGTGCGCGGGAAAAGAAGCTGCTGCGAAAACGGAATGTCTGTTTCAAATCGGTTGAGTGCTTTTTCGTAAAGAATTCTTTCATGTGCAACATGCTGATCGATAATCATTAATCCTGTTTTTATTTGCGAAAGAATATACTTGTTGTGAAGTTGAAAAATAAATGATGCTTCTTCATTTTCGGTTCGTGTTTCCTTCGGCAATGTATGCATCACTTCCTGCCTTTCCTTTTTTTCAAAGGGATGAGTTACAGGTTCATCGGGAGATTTGGTGATTACATCATCGGTTATTGAACTAAAAATTCTGTCAATCTCTTCATCGGTAAATCTTGTTGTGTTTGTTTGGAAATTTTGCCGTGGAGGTCTGTCGCTAAAATCGTTTTCTTTTGTTGGATGATAACGGTCAACAATTAGTTTTTCTTCTTCAAGCATTTCTTCCGAAAAGACCATGGAGGGAACGAGGTCGTGTGTGCCGAGACTTTTTTTAACAACAGCTAAAGTAAAATTGTAAATACTTTTTTCATCATCAAACTTAGCTTCAAGTTTTGATGGATGAACATTTACATCAGTTTTTTCCGGATCAATTTTCAGGAAGAGAATGAAAAAAGGATAATCACCTTTTTCAAGCAGGTTTTCATACGCTGTAAACACCGCATGGTTTATCTGTTTGCTTATAATATATCTATTGTTTAAAAATAAATACTGAGCACCTTTGCTTTTCTTTAATAAACTTGGTTTGCCTATGAACCCTGTTATACTTAGATAATCTGTTTGTTCATCAACAGGTATAAGTGCATCTAACATATTATCAGCAAAAACCTGTTTAATTCTTTCTTCTAATGAACCACCTTGAAAATCAAAAATGAGATCATCGTTGTTATAAAATTTGAAAGTAATTTGCGGATGGCTTAAAGCAGTTTTGTTGAATGTATCAATTATATGCTTTAACTCAGTAGCATTTGATTTTAAAAATTTTCTTCTTGCAGGTGTATTGAAAAAAAGATTTTTTACCGAAAGGCATGTCCCTTTCGGAAATGAACCTTTTTCTTTAATAAGATTTCCCCCCTCATCGGATTTTAACAAGGTGCCCAATTCATCATCCTCAGTTTCAGTTATTATCTCGATTTGTGCAACTGCCATCATCGAACTGAGAGCTTCGCCCCTGAAACCAAGTGTTTTTATTGCTTCCAGGTCTTCGTAAGCTTTTATTTTGCTTGTAGCATGTTTCTGTACGCAAAGAAGAACATCCTGCTCGCTCATTCCCATTCCGTCATCACAAACCTGTATTAAATTCTTGCCTGCTTTTTTTACAATCACTTCAATATTTTTTGCTTCCGCATCAATCGCGTTCTCTAACAATTCTTTCACAACTGAATCGGGACGCTGAATAACTTCGCCGGCAGCAATTTTGCTGGCAATGTTTTCCGGCAATATTTGAATTTTATTTTCGCTCAACTCTTTCTCTTGTAAGTTATAATCTCAAATTGTTCTCTATCATCCTTTGAGTCAATATACCATTCATTCGTATCAATTTCAGGGAATTTAACTTCACCTTCTGCTTCAAATTCCATATGTGAGATAATCATTTCATCTGCAATGGAAATTGACTGCTTGTAAATTTCTCCACCACCAGTAATAAATATCTTTTCTTTATTTAATGATTTACAATACTCGATTGCTTCATTTAAGGAAAGAACGATTTTTACATCATCAAAATCATAATTTAAATTAACGTTACGGGTTACAACTATGTTTTCTCTTCCCTTCAATGGTTTCCCTAGTGATTCGAAACTTTTTCTTCCCATGATAATTGGCGAACCCATTGTTGTTTTTTTGAAATGCTGAAAGTCTTCTTTAACATGCCACGGCATTTCTCCGTTTGCTCTTCCAATAACTCCGTTGGCGGCAACGGCAACAATTATAATTATCCTCAAACAGCAACCTCAAATTTAATTTTATCGTGATGCTGATAATTAAGAAGTTCGAAATCATCAAAGGTGAGTTGGTGTAAAGGTTTGTTCGCAATTTTTAGTTGTGGAAGAGGAAGAGGTTCGCGTTTTAATTGTTCTTTCAAACCATTGAGATGATCATAACTTTCAGTTTCACTGCTTTGAGAAGCTACATAAATATGTGCATCAATTATTGTATGTGCAAACTCACCCAATTTTAATCCCACCTGCTGTGCGATTACCAAAGTTAAAAGAGAATAGGCAGCAAGATTAAACGGAATACCCAAAGCAATATCTCCTGAGCGCTGTGTTAAATGGCAGTTCAGTTTGCCATCGTTTACATTGAAGACAAACGTGTAATGGCAGGGAGGCAGTTTACTGGTGATTGCATTTCCTGGTTCCCATGCAGTTACAACTAATCTTCTGCTGTTTGGATTCCTGCTTATTTCATCAATAACATATTGTATCTGATCAACTTCTCTTACTTCCCATTCACCGTTTTTATTTTTTTGTGCACTGGGAAAGTGACGCCAGTAGTAACCGTAAGCAGTTTCAAGATTTCCATCTTCGTCAGCCCAGGCATCCCAAATTTTAGTGTGTTTCCTAAGATTCCTGATATGGTTTTCACCGGAAAGATACCAAAGGACTTCGTGCAGTAAAGAATTCCAATGCATTTTTTTTGTTGTGAGCAGCGGAAAGCCTTCATTAAGATCAACTTTGTAAAAAGCACCGAAGTACGAAATTGTATCCACGCCTGTACGCGATGGCTTTCGTGTGCCATTATCCATTACTAATTTTACGAGATCTAAATACTGTCTCATCCTTTTTCCCACAAATAATTTAATTCTAATAAAGAAATGATTTGAATTGAAATTTACTAAATTTTCATTAAGCCGTAAAATGCATTAATCTGGCTTACTAACAATATTATTCCTGCTATTTAGTTTCCCACTATTTAATAAAAACATTATCTGAGTATTCTTTTGTAATCTTAACTGTCCTATCATTACTTTCAGAATCTACAACAATTATTTCATCAACCAATTTTATACTTTCCAGGCAATCCCTGATATTTTCTTCTTCATTTTCTGTAATAATAATTTCTGAAATTTTATCGGACATTTGGAATCAACTATTTTCATAATATATTATTTTAATTTACTAATTTAAGTGAAAAGAGTTTTAAATATTCTTAACAATAATAAGAATTGAAAATTATACCTAAATACACGCTCCCTTCAATAATAATTGCAGGAATTTTACTACGCCTTTATTTCAACATGGGACACATTTTTTCCGATGATGCTTATTATTCCTATTTGAGTTATACTTTGTTAGGTGGAGAATTTGCCAGGGATTATCTCGGTTATCCTATATTTCCTTTACGGCTAACTTTTCTTTCAATCACTGCTTTATCATTTAATATTTTTGGCATTAATGAATTTGCAACGATTATATTTCCCTATTTACTATCAATCGCAAATTTGATTTTAACTTATAAGCTCGCAAAACTTTTAACTGGGGATGTAAATGTTTCTCTTCTTTCTGCACTGTTAATGGCTTTCTTCCCGACTGATATAGTATTTGCAACGATTGGCTTTGTGCATTTACCAAACCTATTTTTTATAAACCTCGGTATTTATTTCCTTTACAAATCTTATAAGTTTGATAAAAACCACCTGGCAATTGTCAGCGGTTTTTTATTCTTTCTTTCAATGCAAATTAAGGAAAACATTTACTACACAGCTATTCTGCTTTCAATCTTATTTGTTTACATAATTTTAAATAAGAAAAACTTTAACACACAAATAGCGATAGCCCTACTCTTCATTTTATTAAACGTAGTTGCTGAAGGGATTATTTACCTGATTATTCACAAAGATATTTTTTACCGCTTTACACTTTTGCAGCAGAATTATAATTACAGCTATTATAATTTCTTCCCACATACAGCACAGAAAATTAGCAATGTAAAAAATTTTTGGCTCAATCTTTTCGATCAGATTTTTATTATTAACGGTAAAGCAATTTTTCTAAGAAGATTTTATCTGTTTTTACCAATTATCGCATCAATAAAAAGCATGATTAACATTAGAAAAAAAGAAAATCTTTTGCTTACTTTTTGGTTTTTGGGAACATTGATTTTACTCATTGCTTCTACAACTTCATTTACAGAGTATAAGCCGTTAGACCTAAAGCTTAGCTGGTATGTCTATCCTTTGTTTATGCCGATGATAATAATTACAGCTTCATTCATAAATGAAATGAAAAGGAATCTTCGTTATATTTTAGTTTGTGCATATATTATTAGCGGAGTAATTATGTGTACACATTATGAAGTTTATTTTGATAAAGAAAATAAATCGGATCTGAAATCATTTATTGCAGAGAATCAGCAGCGTAAAATATTTACTGATCATTTTACGAAATACAGTGTAGATTTAATTCGCGGTTATTCTGATTTAAGCCAATCTGAAAGAATACTTGGAAGTGATTTTAATTGGAAGAAACTTCATAAAGGTGATTGGGTTCTTTATAATCAAAAAAATATTGATGAACTAAAACTGCAAAAATATAATTTCCCTGATTTTTCAATTTTAAAATCAAACTTATTCAGCAGGGTAAAAAACTTCGGGGATTTTATTATTTATGAGAGGGTGGAATAAAAATATCACATAAACCGAAGTAATAATTTGTAAATTTATATTTTATATATAACTCAAATGACGCAAAAGGATAAATGGAAATTATAGAATACACAGAAAAGTGGAAGGATAAATGGGATAATTTTGTTCTGGAATCGAACAACGGAACAATTTTCCATATGCAAAAATTTTTTGATTATCATCATGAAGGAAAGTTTACCTTTAACCATCTTATATTTTTAGACAAAGGGAATATTGTTGCTCTTCTTCCGGGTTCAATGATTGGCAGCTTGTATGAATCACCAATCGGTTCAAGTTACGGCTCAATAGTTACTAAAGATGTTAAGTTTGCTTATGCGATGGAAATAGTTTCTGCATTATTAAAGTATGGTAATAAAACGGGAATAAAAGAATTCCTTTTAACATCTGCTCCAAGAGTTTATGAAAAACATCCTAACGAAAATCTTGATTTTGCAATGTTGTGGCAGGGCTTTAATTACGATCTTCACTATATTTCCAGCGCAATAAAACTATCTCCCGATGGAGATATAATTTCACGATTTCAACCCACAGTAAGGCGTAACATCAGAAGAGCATTAAAGAATCCCGATATCCGTATTGAGTTAAACGACCGTTATGATGAATTTCATCCCATATTAGTTGACAACAAAGCGCGCCACGGTATTAAACCCACACACAGTTTGGAAGATCTATTGAAATTGAAAAAACTTCTGCCGGAAAATATTTTGCTTTTTATGGTGTATTATAAAGATGAACCAATTGCAGCATCCAATGTTTTTGTATGTAATAAACAGGTTGCACTTTGCTTTTATAATATGCTTAAGTACGAATATGAAAATTTAAAACCTATTCACCGTGTTATGTACGAAGTTGTTAAATGGGCAACAGAAAATGGTTACAAGTATGTTGATATCGGTGTATCGCAGGATACAAAAGCAGATAACCCGATGACACCAAGTGTGAGTCTTATTGATTTTAAAGAAAAGTTTGATGCTAAAACAGTTATGCGAAATACTTTAAAGAAAACCATATAACAACTTATAAGTTATGTCATCAAATAAAAAAGTTTTAATTACCTTTCTTGGCAATATAGATTACGATACCCGCTGCCATAATCTTTACAACACTCTTAAAGTAAATGGTTTTGATGTTAGCTTTACCGGCTTTGATTGGCTTACTCAAGATTTTAATCCCGTTCAGGGGAAAATTACAATTCACAAACTTCAAAAGAGGTTTCTTTCACTTTCGTTTTATTTTAAATTTATCTGGCACGTTAAATTTGCCCTGTTTTCATCACGCGCATCAATATTTTTTGCAGAAGATATTTACACTTTACCATTTGTAGTAATTTTCGGCAAACTGAAAAGAGTGAAGATCTTTTATGATTCGAGGGAACTCTTTGGATACCTTGCAGGATTAAAGAAAAGGAAATTTGTACAGTCCTTTTGGAAGACTGTTGAAAAACTTTTTATTAAACATGCAGATCACATTATAACAACAGGAAGTATGGACTCAGACGTACTTAAAGAAATGTACGGTGTTACCAATACGGTTGTATTAAGAAACGTTCCGCACTTTTATAAACCTGCACAGCAAACCGATTTGAGAAATCAATTGGGAATAAGCAAAGATAAAAAAATTCTGCTTTACCAGGGTGTGATATTAAAAGGAAGAGGAATTGAAAAAATATTTGATATACTGCCGGATTTGTCAGAATTTGTTTTTGTTATTGTCGGGGGCGGAGAATTTGAAGATTATTATAAAAATTTAGCTGTAGAACGAAATGTAATTGACCAGGTATTTTTTATAGGGAAATTTAGTCAGGAGGATTTGCCAAAGCTAACACCATCGGCAGATGTGGGGATTGCACTGATTGAAAACATAAGCAAAAGTTATTACTACGCATTACCAAATAAGTTATTCGAATATATTATGGCTGAAGTACCGGTTGTTGTTAGTAACCTTCCCCAGATGAAAGAAATTGTTTATAAATTTAATGTGGGTTTTGTTGTCGATCCTGATAATAAAGATGAGTTAATAACTGCACTTAAAAATTTAACATCAGATGAAGTGCTATACAAAAAATTTAAACAAAACTGCAAGATAGCTTCCGAAGAACTGAATTGGGAAAATGAGTTTGGCAATCTTTTGGAACTGCTTAAGTAATGCAACTCTCTGCTTCAAAATAATTAGAACGAGAGCTACAAACTTTTCTTTTTATAAGTGCAGATTATATGAATTGGTTTATTGAAAATCAGATTTGCAAATTTGTCTTTGACCCTCCACAACCAAAAAGGGAAGAACTGAAAAATGGAATAAGTTCTCAAAAATATAAGAAGCTTGTTACCGAATGTATTATAATTAAATTCTTCAAGATCATCTTCGGAATACAAACCCTCTAACTTTTTTTCATCAAAAGAATGAAGGTGAGCATTAGCTGGTGTTTTCTTATTACAGTG
>Ga0209988_10003529_pt1 | contig 10342 bp, 9 predicted proteins | sample N075metaG_FD_183115 | JGI IMG/M metagenome (GOLD analysis project Ga0209988, IMG submission 183115) | Deep subsurface microbial communities from Kermadec Trench to uncover new lineages of life (NeLLi) - N075 metaG (SPAdes) (version 2) | ecosystem: Environmental > Aquatic > Marine > Ocean trench... | reverse complement strand
CACCAGTTACTATAAATAAGCTAATCGCTCTCACATTTACTATAAATTATACGCAATTATGGTATCGATGGGCCGGAATATGCAATCGCTAGTTAGTGAGACCTCGGCGGAGCGCAGTTCAGATCACCTGACCGAGCACTGGCGCGACCTCATCGGTTAATGGTTTGGGGGCTTAACCCGCCAGTGCAGCGCGGATAGTAGCGGCGAGTTGATCCCTGCCTGCGACGCCGTTCACCCGATACTGGTCATCTACAATGATGGTCGGAACACTGCTGATATCCAGTTTGCGAGTCGCCTCGGTGCGCGTCAGTATGTCGTTAATATAGGCATCATCCTGCAGCCGTTGTTGCACCAGGCCCGGTTGCAGTTGCTGGCGTTCGCCGATTTGCTGCAACACCGCCAGATCGTTAAGGTTGAGACCCAGTTGAAAGTGTGCCTGGCAGATTGACTTGTGCAGGTCCCAGCGTTGTTCGGCACTCTCCCCCAACGCCCACAGGCCATGGGCCAGTTTTGAATTGGGCCAGACGGTAATTTTTTCCAGGTGGAACTCACAACCGTGTTGCAAACCCATCGTCGTGACCTGTTGCAGCATATCCTCAACCGCCGCCATTGATCCGAAGGTGCGGACCATGTAATCGTGCTGGTACTGGGCGAAGCTGTAGTCCTGCGGCAAACCCGGTGATACCTGAAAAGGCAGTAACTCGAGTTCGAAATCGACCTCGGGAAACTGGGCAATGGCTTGCTCAACCTGGTGGCAGGCCATCCAGCAGAAGGGGCTGACCACATCACTGGCCATGGCTATTTTCATGCGGCGTTACTCCGTGCTCACCCGGGTTTTGATGCCACTGCGACAAGCGGCGCGCAGGTAGCAGGTCTGTTCACCCATATTCAACAGGGCCTGGGTTTTTTCCTGGTCTTCCTTGTTGCCAATAAAGACATCGGTATCCACTGCTGCACAGGTAGGGGTTTCACGTTTTTCGTTCAGTGCTGCCGGTGCGCTGAAGCTGGTGTCCTGCACAATCTGGTAGCTGTGCATGTCCTGCTTGAAGACCAGGGGGTAGGGGCTCATTTCAATACAATCCATCATTTTTACCACTGATTGTTGACGCTAACGGCATAACGCTTACAGCGCGGTCGTTCACGCGGAATGACCGGCAGTGCCCTGTTGCTTGTATAGGGGTGATTTCGCCCGGCAATCTCTCAATGTTCTGCCGTCGGTGGAATGGGCGTAAATTGCGGTCGAATATCCGGATGGTCGGTAAAGTCGTAGTGGAGAAAGCCGTCCCACTGTACTTTTAAGGCGTGGTCCAGCGCCAGTTCAAACTGCGGGTAGTGGCCCCACTTGGGTTCCAGTTTTGCCGCCATCTCGTAGGCTACTTTGTCGAATACGTTGCGCAACCAGACGGCAATGTAATCGCCTTTCAGTTTACCGCGCAGGTATTCGGGGACGCCCCAGTTTTCCGGGATCACTTCGAACCAGGCGTCGTACAGGTCTTTAGTGTATTCCAGAAACATGGCCACATCCTGCGGTGCGCTCACATTGCTGTGGCCGCTGTTGGCGAAATCCCAGTCCTCGCCGGCCACGTGGCGCAGGAATTCGATGTAGCCGGTCATATTCTGTACGCCGGAAAAATCGTGCAGCGGCAGCCGGTTGGCGTAGACGAAATCAATAAAGGTGATGACCCGGTCCGGGAATAACACATAACTGTCCGCGGTGCTGTGCGCTACGTTGACAGGTGTCGCCAGTTTGAAGCGTTTACCGTCGAATTCGAAGTAGCCGACCGGTGCGGGGATAATTTCCGTGGGGCGGGGCACCGCCTGCTGATAGGCGTCCATGGCTGCGACCAGTTGCTCACTGCCGATAATGCGCAGTTGCTGGCCACGCTGTTCAAGCTTATCTACCAGCCGAGTAGCGCCCTTGATATGGTCCAGATGCGGGTGCGTGTAGACCAGCGTCGTGACAGGGTTGGGCGTGATAGTGGCAATGCGTTCCAGCAGCCGGTCGACAAACAGGTCTTCCGGCGCGTCCACCAGCAATACTTCCGACTCTCCGACATAAAGGGTCATGGCATGCAGGTTGTGAAGAACCCAGTAAGAGTTGTCGGTTAACCGCTGGATGTTGATTTCACCAACCGGATACTCTGAAATCTCAAGCATTTGACCGGGTAGCAGCTTTTCCCTCTCCGAAATTTCTCTTCGCTCACGGCCGGGTACAGGTTCATTCTTATTGCTTATCGGTGAGACAGCTCGAAAAACGTATTCATCCTGCGCCGGCGATTCATCCCGCAGCCAAAACATCACCGCCATCGTGGCGACGGTTAGGGCCGTGATAGCCCAACTCAAGGTATTCGACATAAATTCACTTCCTCAGTTTACATTTACCAACAATCCAAAAGTTGACCTTGCGACAGGTTTGTCGAGCCAAAGTCTCAAAGGCAGCGTCAACTGCCGCTGATCGGCTCGTTATCGGCCCCGGCCAATGAACACTAGTAAACGATTTCGATCACCGTTGTTATATCCGGTAATTGACAAAAAAGTCCTTATTCTGCAAGAATCACACTATCTGCCCAGGGAAACCTATGACACGCAAACCTTCGAAACCAACCGAACGATACGAAACTGACAGTAAGTTTCAGGCCAGCCAGGAGATACGAACACAGTTCGGCGATCACCTGATGCAGGCCGCCGACACGGATAATTTTCAGTGCCGAGAGAACTGTGTCGATCTGGATCAGCTGTCGATTGTTACGCTGGAGTTTGTTGGAGACATCTCGATCCTGCACTACACCACACGGGGTCATTTCTTGTTTCACATCCCACTTTGTGGACACTTTCTCTGCCAGAGCAGTGATGGAGAAAAACGGATAGAGCCTCCCCAGGCATTCATGCTGGCTCCGGGTATCACGCCTCACTTTCTGATGTCTGCAGGCACGAAGGTGCTTATTCTTAAGGTCAGCAGCGAAGCACTGGAACAGCATGCACAGCATTTATTGCAATACAAACCAAAACACAGCCTGGCGTTTCCTCTGACGAATTTTTCCAGCCGCGGCATCAAACACCTGCTCGATACTGCGCATCTGATCCTGAACCAATTCGAGGAAATGCCTAATGACAGTCTTAAAAAACTGTGGCAGCAACAAGCTGAACAGCTGCTGTTGTCGGGGCTTTTGCTGAAGCTGGAAAGCAACTACCAGGCACTGCTACGCCGGAGCGGCAGTCAGGGATTACCACCGATGTTGCGGGAAGCACACAACTATATGCTCGCTAATATCGACCAGCCGATTAGCCTTGATGACCTGAGTGAGGCCACCGGGCTTAGCGAGCGGAGTTTGAGCTATCAGTTTAAAAAGCATACTGATTCAACCGTGATGAACTACCTGCTGGCACTGCGCCTGGATGAACTTCGAGATGCCCTGCGTGCAGCCGAACCCAACAGCAGTGTTACTGATATTGCCTCCCGGTTTGGTATTAATCACCCAGGCCGGCTGGCGCAATACTATCGGCTGCGCTTTGCAGAGCTACCTTCCACCACCCTGAAGCAGGCCGGGCAGATACGAAAGGGACCCTCCTGATCAGTAGTTCTCCATAAGTTTCCAGGTGAATCAGGTTATTTGCCGCCATTGGGGCTGAAATCACACAGCGGAGGTACCTTTTCAGCCAGGAAATCCAGAAAGACGCGCTCTTTCGCTGTGATCATACGGTGTGGGTAGAGGGCATATATTTTGGCGGTAAACGGGTACTTGCCAAGGACCTGAGTCAGTCGCCCGTTAGGCAGTTCTTCCCTGACAAAAAACGCGGGCGCGTAAAGTAGACCGAGACCATCCATCGCAGCTTTTACCAGAGGCGTGGCGTGATTTGCTTCGATGTCTCCATTCACAGCCACTTCAAGGATCTTCCTGTGCCTGGCGAATCACTAATTCTCCAATGAATTCAACCAGTTATTAGTTCCCTGCAGAAGCCACCAACCAACCCGACGCACTCGACGAACCTGACACCAGCCATCTACCCCAAGGCCTTGCAGAATATTATCGGGGTCAACCGTGTCAACTGCGCCGGGTGTAAGTGGAACTTTGAAAACCGGAAAACACGCCATTCTGATAGTGCCAAAACCGCCAAAATGGGTTTCGTCAGTTTTGGCACTATGCACCTGGGCGCTTTCTGTAAAAATATCAGCAGCTCAGACAGAGAAGCTCTTCCACCCCATCACCCGCATCGACCGCGTCAACTACGTCGGGCGTAACTGGAGTTTCTACCCCGGGGGATAGGCCCCTTTTGCACCGGATCTGGCAAATTATCTGCCCGCGAGTTTCGAGGGAGTTTCATAAAGGTCGGCCAGGAAAGCTGCAGGTATTGGCCAAGGGATGCTGAGGACTGTGGGAGGGAATCGGTGGCGGTTGTAGGTATTCAACCGGTGATTCTACCAATTTCCGGCAGTTTACTTGGCAGTACCGTTTGTAGGTATTCATGGAGCAATTCTAGCAATTTGGGTCATTTAAGTTGTCATTACCGTGTCGCTGCCTCGTGAAAACATGGGTTTCGACGATCAACTTCTCCAACTAATTTCAGCAACCACCTTCGTATTTTCCATTCCCCATCGTCTACTATGTAGAGAACGCTACTTCCCGGTGTCGCCAGACGTGAAAAACCGATCAAACAATGTCGTACCGCTGCCGGTTAAAGGCAAATCACGAACCCCCGGGCGCGACTTGGCCGTCGAGTGGTTCGAGCTGCACCGCCGTGACCTGATGCGCTATGCGCGTCGTATATTGCCGTCATCCGAGTCCCCCGAAGACCTGGTTCAGGATGTGTTTTACCGGCTTCTCAAGCACCGGGATATCTCCTCTCTCCGCAACCCCAGGGCATTCCTCATGACCGCGACACGCAATGTGGCCATAGATCGCCTGCGCAGCCTGAGCAATAGCCCTTTGGTCGAGGCACCCGAGGAGGAGTTAGCGCCTGAAGGCGGGGCAATGGCCGGGGTAGAGACGATGATCGCGATCGAGCGGGCGCTCAAGTTGCTGCCCGAACGGCAGCGACAGGTGTTCGTAATGCGGCGATTCAAGGGAATGGATACTGCGGAGGTGGCCGCTGCACTGGGCATCTCCGAACGTATGGTACAGAAACACCTGGCTAAGTCGATGAGCCATTTTCATGAGCAATTGGGCCGCTAGCGCGGTAAGTGAAGAAAGTGAGTTTTGAAAATTTGTTCAACAGTTCCAAAAACAAGGTGTCGGACGTGGAGTCCGACCCGCTCTGGGATGAGTTAAAGCTCTATCCTGCCGAGCTGGACGCGTCTCTATCCGAGATAATGGAACAGCCAATGCCTGGCGCCAGAAAGAACAGGCCATTCGCCGGGCTGGCTATTGCAGCCTCGCTAATGGTCGCCGTGGGCGCCTGGTTGTTTATTACCAGCGCGGAGCCCGGGCTCAAATACTACCAAACCGAGCGCGGTGAACGCCTGGAACTGACCCTGGCCGATGGCTCCGTGGTGAAAGTCAACTCAGCCAGTAAACTGTCAGTAATGATAAGTGAAAACGAGCGGCGCATCGAATTGGAACAGGGTGAGGCCCTGTTTGATGTCGCCAGCGACCCGGCACGTAAATTCCTCGTTCACACCCGACGCGGTACTGTCGAGGCCATTGGAACGCTGTTCAATGTCAATGTTTACCAGCCGGAACTGGTGGTGACCATCGCCGAGGGCAAGGTCCTGGTCAGTAATCAGCAAAGCCTGCCATCGAATCGAGCCGCCGAAATGGTAACCGCGGGCCATCGGGTCATCGTGGGTGAAGGCGGCGGCATCAGCAGTGAGAAGCTGGAGGACCTGCAAGCGGCCCTGGCCTGGACCGAGGGTAAAATCATGTTCACCGGCGAGCCTCTTCACCTCGCGCTCGAACAGATTAACCGTCACGGGAAACACCGTATAGCCATTCTCGACGCGCGACTGGCCGACCTTCCCGTCTACGGTGTGTTCAACACAGGTGACTCCGCTGGTTTCCTCTCGGCGCTGGAGAAGTCCTATCACATCGAGGCCATAGCGGAATCCCGCGACCTGTCATACCTGGCCTACCGGGCCGGGGAGCAATAGCTCAGGCAGCCTGTGACTATTCACGCCAATATTTTTTCTCAACAGGGTTCGTTTATTCACACCCGCCTCGTCTAACCCTGTATGGACAATAAGACAGCACGCTCACTATAAGAGACAATAATTATGTTTAAACCAATCAAAAACCGCCTCGCTATCCTGGCCATCGCTGCAACCCTCCCCCTGGGATCCACCTACGCGGCCGAATCCGACAGCTATAACTTCGACATCCAGGCGCAAAAGCTGGGGGCAGCCCTGAAGGCGTTTTCCGATACCAGTGACACACAGTTTATCTACGTGGACGCGGAAATTGGCCGGAAGCCGTCCGACGGCGTTGCAGGTCAACTCGAGGTTGGGGAAGCACTGGAAGAATTGCTGAAAGGCAGCGGCTTGCAGTATGAGTTCACAAACGATAACACCGTGCGCATATACTCTCCGGAAGCACCACCACCTGCTGCTGGAAATGAGAGCGCCAGGGTCGACGGACAAAGTAATTTTTCTCTTGAGGAAGTTATCGTTACTGCACGCAAGCGTGAAGAAAGCCTGCAAGATGTGCCCATCGCCGTAGCCGTTGTCCAGGGCGAAACCTTGCGCGCCAATGGCATCGAGAACCTGCAACAGCTTAGTACCATGGTCCCTAATTTTTATGTCGCCGAGTCCTTCGTGGGCGATTCCATGTTCGTGCGCGGCATCGGCTCCGGCCAGAATAATCTGGGGTTTGAACAGGCCGTTGGCCAGGTAGTCGATGGCTACTTCTATGGGCGCAGCCGATTCTCCCGGGTGTCTTTCCTGGATGTGGAGCGGGTGGAAGTCCTGAAAGGGCCACAGGGATCACTAATTGGCAAGAATACGACCGCCGGTGCGATCAATATCACCACGGCCAGGCCTACTGACGAATTCAGCGCACGCCTATCCGGCGCCTACGAGTGGGAAGGCGCGGAAGGATATACCGTAGAGGGTGCCCTGTCCGGGCCGATTTCCGACAACTGGCGCGGCAGGGTAGCCTTCAACTACAACGATAAGGACGGCTTCCTGAAAAATACCACCACAGGAGAAGACGATGTATCGGTCGATGACCTCGTGGCTCGCGTAGCGCTGGCCTGGGATGCTACCGGAAATCTCGACTTTCTGTTCCAGGCCCAGTACGGGGACATTGATCATGAGGGGGGAAACAACCAGTACTCCTATTGCGACTTCGAGTCCCAGCAGGTGCCAACCGCGCCGGTAAACGTCAACTTTACCCGTATTTTCAACAGTATTGCGCCGGATGACTGCAAGGCCAATTACGAGCGCACAGGGACGGCCGCCAAGCACGGCGTCAATGTGGAGAGCAAGAAGTCGGAGTTCGATACCTACACCATGACCATCAACTGGCGACTCGGGGACTATACGCTGACATCGCTCACGGGTTATGCCAGTTATGATTATCGCGACCTGCAGGACGGAGACCGGACCGCCGTCGATCTGGTGACGGTGGATACCTTTGGCACGTTGCCCGAGTTTGGCGAGGATTACGAGCAGGTCAGCCAGGAGTTTCGCCTGTCCTTCGCAAGCTCGGAGAAGTACGACTACGTCGTTGGCCTGTACTACCTGGATAAGGAACAGACCACCGACTACACGGTACATTTCGCCAACATTGCCGGCGAGGCGATAACCCGCACCACCGAGACGAATGAAGAGGGCACGACCTACGCAGCCTTCGGCCAGTTCACCTACCACTTCAACGACGCCTGGGACATGACGCTGGGGGGCCGCTATACCTACGAGGAAAAAGACGCGCGCAGCGTGCAGTTTCCCCGTGAGTTGTATACCAATAATCCCAGTGACTGCACATTGCCCGCCGCCGGCGCCTGTTTCCGCCACGATATCCAGGACGATTTCGACGAGGATGACTTTTCGCCTTCTCTCTCACTGCAGTGGCGCCCCACGGATGACACCATGTACTACGCCAGTGTCTCCCGGGGCTTTAAAGCAGGGGGTTACGATCACCTGTTAGTCGCCAATGAGCAGACCGACATCGCCATCACCGAACGCTTCCGGTTTGATTCCGAGGAAGTGACGGCCTATGAGCTGGGCGCAAAAATGACCCTGGCCGACGGCAGGGCCCAGCTCAATGGCGCCCTGTTCCGCAGCGAGTTCGACGACCTGCAGCTGGGCGGCTTCCTCAATTCGACAGAGGTCATCAATATCGTGACCAATGCCGGTTCGGCCATCAGCCAGGGCGTGGAAGCCGATTTGCGCTGGCGACCCATACAGCAGCTGACCCTGTTCGCCGCCATAGCCTATCTCGATACCACCTATGACGAATACGACGACGCGCCCTGCTATACCCTGCAAACGGTAGGCTGTGAGAATGGCCGCCAGGATCTGAGCGGCGAAAAGCTGCAATTCTCCGCCGACTGGAAAGGGACCGCCAGCGCCGAATACGTCTGGCAGCTATCTAACAACCTGGAGCTGACGGGTTTTGTGCTGGTTTCCTATACCGACGATTTCCCGCTGCAGGCGGACCTTGACCCCAAGCTGTTCCAGGACAACTATACCAAGATAGACGCACGCCTAACCTTATCCAATGCCGAAAATAGCTGGGAGTTGTCACTGATTGGACACAACCTCAATGACAAGGCCACCTCCAACTACGGTGACGACGTACCCGGCCAGGCCGGCTCGGTCTGGCGCAGCATGGATGCCCCCCGGGCCTACTCGCTGCAGGCTGTGGCACGCTTTTAAGATAGCCTCTCAGGTTTCTGCCAATGATCATTGAAGAGGTGAACTCTCCGATGCCGCCCCGCTTTTTCTACGGCTGGTGGAACGTCGTCGCCTGTTTCATCGGCCTGGCGCTCAGTTATGCCATGTTCACCGTGTTCGCGTTCGGCACCTTCGTGGGGCCGCTCGAAGCGGAATTCGGCTGGCAGCGCGGCCCCATGTCACTGGCGCTGACGATCGCCAATATCACCGTGGTAGTCGCCTCTCCACTCCTCGGCTCGATGGTGGACCGGATCGGTGTGCGCCGCGTCATGGTGACCTCGGTTGCCCTGATGGGGCTTTGTGTGGCGTCCATGAGCCAGTTGAATGGCAATATCTGGCATTACTACCTGATGCACTTGTTGATTCCGCTGCTTGGGGCCGGGACCTTACCGCTGACCTATTCCCGGGTGATAATTGCCTGGTTTGCCAGGAGACGTGGCATAGCCCTGGGCATTGCCCTCTCCGGCTTCGGCGTGGGTGCGGCCCTCATCCCGGCCCTGGCCCAGTGGATTATCGAGAACCACGGTTGGCGCGAGGCCTATCTGGTATTCGCCGCCCTGATTCTGTTGGTGTCCCTGCCACTGACGGCCTTTTTATTACGCGAAGACCCGGCAGCAATGGGCATGACCGTCGATGGCGGCGACACTGCAGCCCCAACTGACGATACCCTCCTCAAGAGCGACCCGAAAGTGGGCCTTAGTCATAGTGAGGCCCTGCGCACACGGAGTTACTGGCTGGTGTTCGGCTCTTTCGCACTGATTGGAATAGGCATCACCAGTGTGCTTGCCCATCTGGTGCCCATGTTGATAGGTCGCGGCGTCGAGCCGGCCATGGCGGCATTGTGTATGAGTTCACTGGGCTTCGGGCTGATATTCGGGCGGATACTGGCGGGCTACCTGATGGACTACTTCTTCGCACCTTACGTGACCGCCGTGTTCCTGGGTGGCTTGCTGGCGGGAGTCATGATTCTGGCTACCGGCGCCTCGGGCCCGGTGGTGTTCCTAGCGGCGTTTCTTGTCGGCCTGGCCACGGGCTCCGAGATCAGTGAAATTGCCTATATCGTGAGCCGTTACTTCGGCCAGAAGGCCTTCGGTGTGATCTACGGCACCATGTTCGCCGCGTTCCAGTTTGGCTCCGCTATCGGCGCCTATGCAATGGGGCGCTATTTCGACCACGCGGGCAATTATCTCAATGCCCTCTGGGTCGTGAGCGCCCTGGTGGCGGCTGGCATCTTGTTGATGCTGATGATGGGGCGCTACCCCGATCTTGGGGCCGGGCCATCCGCTGAATAAACTATTAGTGGAAAACGGTATCAATGTAATGAACCATCCTGTGCATGGCGAATGGCTCTTCTCCGGTCTTGTGAGTGAATATTAGGGTACTTACAAGTTAAAAATTAGAACTCAAACAAATCCCAACTAGCCGCTTCAGGCCACTGCTACTACCCATTGTTCAAACGCACTTACCCTCAGACCCCGATAGTGTTCCGCCCTGACCAGGTGACGACCAAGGTTG
>Ga0209988_10003526_pt1 | contig 10346 bp, 10 predicted proteins | sample N075metaG_FD_183115 | JGI IMG/M metagenome (GOLD analysis project Ga0209988, IMG submission 183115) | Deep subsurface microbial communities from Kermadec Trench to uncover new lineages of life (NeLLi) - N075 metaG (SPAdes) (version 2) | ecosystem: Environmental > Aquatic > Marine > Ocean trench... | reverse complement strand
TTTTGCTGTTCGAATAATATTTGCTGCTTCCATAATGCTATGAGACGAAGGTACAGGCTGATCGCCATGTCGACAAGGGACTAACGGTCCCAGTTCTTCATCAAGCATCACATCATCAGGAAGTTCTAAATGCGCGGGTCCTTGTCTTCCGCTGAGAGCACTCATCATAGCCTGCCTGGTAATAGATGCTAACATAGCACCTGATGGAACCGTAGTGGAGAATTTAGTGATGGGCTTCATGATATCTACAATATCTACTAGCTGATAAAGACCTTGCTTATTCAGCCGAATAGGTTTTTGTCCTGTAATAACCAGCATAGGCATTGCTGCGACATAGGCATGTGCAACGGCTGTAGTAAGATTTGTGGCACCTGCCCCTAATGTTGACATTGCAACCGCAAGCTTCCCTGTGAGACGTCCGTATGCTGCGGCCATAAATCCTGCTGCTTGTTCGTGCCGGCAAAGTATAAACCGTATTCGCCCGTTCTTTCTTACGGCTTCCATAAAATGTAAGTTCTCGTCTCCAGGAATCCCAAAGATGTATTCGACTCCCTCATTGGCAAGAGCAGTTACAATTTGATCTGATGCTTTCAGTTTTTCTTTTCGAATTAATTTATTAAAATTGTTCTTCTTGTTAAAGTTCTGAGCTACCCTGACTCACTATTTTTTGCGGGTCTTCATTTATAAACGCAGCTTTGGCTTTATCCAGCTTATTCATGATGTTGCGTGCTTTTTTAAGGATCATTTCAAGAGAATCCTTGGGGATAATTACTGCGGATGAACCATGGGCAAAAACAAAATCTCCCGGTATAACCGTAACACCGTCTACGTTTACAGGTACATTGGTCAAGTAGGGTTGTATTTCATTCCCTCCTGCCCGTACAGTTTCTCCTTTACAATAGGTTGCAAAATCATAAGAATTTAGTTCCTCATAATCCCGGAGTTGACCATCGCATAAAATACCTGCCATCTTATGGTTTCTCAATCGCGATAGCTTAGTTCCTCCACCCAAAGATGTATTAGGATGGTTTCCACTTGACATAACCAATACTTTACCAGTAGGGTCCTGCTTACCAATTGCACGATAAAAAGCTGGTCCAAGGCTATGCTTTTCCGTATCCATGAAGTCTTTTCTCACGGGCAAGAATCCAATAGTGACGGCTTGCCCAAAAAGAGTACGTTTCGGATCAGGCGAATCGAGATGAATAATATGTGCTTTATGTTGAAATGTCATTGTCATGGCATCGATTACATCTGCCACGCCTAAATTTTGTATTAATTCTTCCATCTTTTTTTTTATTAATCTTTTAACTACATAAATCAGCTTTGTACTTTATCTGATTTGCATGACATACAAAGCTTTTGTTGGGGGGAATCCCATTCAGGTGTGTAACCCTGAATTTGATTATCGTAATGGTGCACTACCCAGCAATAAGTACATTTCACCAAAGAATTCCTTTTTCGGCTTTTGAAAAACTAATTATTTTTTTTACTATTATCAGTTATTCAATTCCGGCATAAGCAAAACCAGTTAGTTTATGCATTTCTCAATTTAGCAAATAATCTCTAAAATATCAATTTAGTCTTCATACGATTAACCTGGGCGTACTTTGCATTTCTGAAATAATTATCTTAGGTTCTGACTTAGAAAATACGACCGGAATGTACGTTTTATGGTAATAATTATAGTAATTAATAAAATAATAAAAATATTAATAAATTTTAAAATAAATATTTTCGCAGGATAGCAAGAAATATTAAGCTGTAATTTTGTAAGTTAATAATATGTTAGCTGCACTATTGGCATTTACAAAATAAAAATGTGGAGGCGTTAAGGATGACATTAAATGAACAGCAAATTGAAATGTGTGAATCCAGCAAATGGGATTTTTCAGATCTCCGTGCTTTATTCCTAAACTGTACCTTGAAACGATCCCCCGAGATCTCCCATACACAGGGTCTTATTGATATCTCAAAAGCAATAATGGAAAAAAATGGTATTGCGGTGGAAGTTATACGACCTGTGGATCACAACATTGCCTTTGGGGTTTGGGGCGATATGAAGGAGCATGGCTGGCCAAAAGATGGCTGGCCGAAAATTTATGAAAAGATAAAGGCCTCAGACATTGTTGTTATCGGCTCTTCGATATGGCTTGGTGAAAAAACTTCGGTTTGCACAATGGTTATTGAAAGGCTCTTCGGTAATGCACATCTTCTAAACAAACATGGCCAGATAGCTGATTATGGCAAGGTGGGTGGTTGTCTCATTACCGGTAATGAAGATGGTGCAAAACACTGTTCTATGAATATTCTATATTCATTACAACATCTTGGTTACGTAATTCCGCCACAGGCTGATGCAGCCTGGTTAGGTGAGGCCGGTCCCGGACCATCCTATTTAGACCCTGGTTCAGGTGGTCCAGAAAACGATTTTACAAATCGCAACACCACGTTTATGACTTGGAACCTGATGCATTTAGCTCGGATGATAAAAGACGCTGGAGGAATTCCAGCACACGGTAATCAAAGATCAGAATGGGAAGCTGGTTGTCGATTTGATGATCCCAACCCATTATACAGATAAATAAACAGTTTAACAGCAGTTAGTGATGCGATAAAGGAATAATAAACTTAGAGTTTCTCAAACAAATTCACCATCTCAATTGCTGATAGCGCAGCATCCCAGCCTTTATTTCCTGCTTTTGTTCCTGCTCTTTCAAGTGCCTGTTCAATTGTATTTGTAGTCAGTACTCCGAAAACACAAGGAACACCGGTTTCAAGACCAACTAGTGCTATTCCTTTGGAAACTTCAGAAGCAATATAATCGAAGTGTGGAGTGTCTCCGCGAATAACTGCTCCTAAACAAATCAATGCATCGTGGTTTCCACTTAGTGCCATCTTTTTTACTGTGATTGGAATTTCAAATGCGCCAGGAACCCAAACAATAGTGATGTCAGCCTCTTTACAATCGTGCCGCAAAAGACAATCCTGGGCGCCTGCTAAAAGCTGGTTAGAAATTAGTTCATTAAACCTACTTACAACTATTCCAAATTTTTTACCTTTGGCTGTAAATTTTCCCTCGAGGATGCTAGCCATTTACTCTCCATTAAAAATCTTATTTCGAAATTTTATATCCGGGTTTATTAAATGCCCCAGCTTCTCTCTTTTTATTCTTAAATAATTCGAATTAACTTCATTTGGAGAGATTTCAATCGGAATTCTTTCAACTATTTCCAGATCGTATCTCTTTAAGCCGATTATTTTTTTAGGATTATTTGTCATCAGTTTAATTTTTTTCAATCCCAAATCTTTAAGAATTTGTGCACCTGTTCCGTAATCTCTTAAATCGGGTTTAAAGCCTAATGCTTGGTTTGCTTCAACGGTATCTTTACCTTTTTCTTGTAAAGAATATGCAATCAGTTTATTTACCAACCCGATTCCCCTTCCCTCCTGCCTCATATAAAGTACAACACCTCTTCCTTCTTTTTCAATGATTTCAAGAGCAGTAGATAACTGATCACCGCAATCACATCTCATCGAACCAAAAACATCGCCAGTTAAACATTCTGAGTGAACTCTAACTAGTACTGGTTCCTCACCGCTTATATCTCCCTTAACGAGTGCAATAGGATTGTCTTCCGGATGAATCGTATTTTCGTATAGGTGAAGTTTAAAATCGCCGTACTTAGAAGGAAGATTAACTGTAACTTTGCGCCGCACTAGTTTTGCATGTAATCGTCGGTACTTAATTAAATCTGCTATAGTGATTATTTTAATATTATTTTTTATTGCAAACTTTATAAGTGAAGGTACTCTTGCCATAGTACCGTCAGTATCCATTATTTCACAGAGTACACCAACAGGTTTTAATCCCGCAAGCTTTACAAGATCCACCACTGCCTCAGTGTGCCCAGCACGCTTTAACACGCCACCCGTGTTCGCAATTAATGGAAAGATGTGACCCGGTTTCGCAAAGTCCTTTGTTCTAGCGGAATCATCGGCAGCCATATTAATTGTTTTCGCCCTGTCTACTGCAGAAACACCTGTGGTTGTTCCGTACTTATAATCAATTGAAACGGAGAATGGGGTTCTGTGCAGTGAAGTATTATACTGTACCATTTCAATGAATTGCAGTTCTTCAGCTCTTTCTTTTATAATAGGCAGGCAAAGAATTCCTCGAGCTTCTCTTGTTATAAAATTTACATCATCGGGTGTAGCAAGTTCTGCAGCCATTACAAGATCGCCTTCGTTCTCACGATCAGGATCGTCCACAACGATGATCATCTTTCCTGCTTTAAGATCTTTTACTGCTTCATCAATTGAATTGAATTTGTATTCTACGCTGCTGATAATTTCGTTGTTGTTCATTAATAACCTATTTCCTTTAGCCAGTTATTAGTTAACTTAGTTTGTTGAAAAGAATCATCTTTAGAAATTAATTTGTCTATGTACTTCGCTAAGACATCGATTTCAATGTTTACTCTATCTCCAACTTTTCTTTCTTTAATATTTGTGTTGATCCATGTGTGAGGGATGATAGAAACGCCAACTATCTTACCATTAAGCTTTGCAATAGTTAAACTTATTCCATCTATTGAGATTGAGCCTTCTTCGATTAAATATTTTTCCATTGAAACAGGAACAGCTATATTCAGCCAAAAGTTTCCACCTAATTTAGCAATTTCTTCAATACAGCCAATACCATTTACGTGTCCCAACACTAAGTGTCCTCCCAATCTATCGTTAAGTTTCATTGCAAGTTCAAGATTTACAGCCGAAAATAATTTAAGATTGACGAAAGTGGTTTTTTCCAAGGTTGCGCCTACTACTTCAACCCAAAATCCATCTTTATCTAATTTTACGGCAGTTAAACAAACTCCGTTTATGCAAACAGAATCCTGAACAGAAATTCCATCAAGAATTTTTGATGAGTTTATTTTTATTCTGCTTCCGCCGGGAATGCTTTCAATACTTCCGATTTTGCCTATTTCCTGTACTATACCGGTAAACATATCAACAAAGATAATTATTATGTTTGATCAAATACCAGTGAAAAAATGATCAATCTTTTTTTTAAGAATAATTTTTTCATCAATTCCTATTTTTTCCTTTTGTATAATCTTTAAATCCCCAGCAGTTTCAAAATCGAAACCTGGAACCCCACTACCTAATTTTATAGGTGATTGTAGAAGAATTAGTTCATCAAATAGATTTTCTGTAATAAATTGATGGAAAACATTAGCACCACCTTCCACAAACAGTGACGTGATCATTTCATGAGCTAATTTTTTTAGAATATCAATTAATTTAATTTTATTATTTTCCGATTTTAATTGAAATACCTTTACACCTACATTAAGCAATGCTATAATTTTTTTATCATCTGAGTTAAGACTGGTGAATACCCATGTTTTTTCTGGATCATCACCGGCAACCAGTTTTGAATCTAAAGGTATAGATAAACTGCCATCAATAATTAATCTTTTGGGATTTCGACCCTTAACTTCTCTTACCGTTAGAAGTGGATCGTCAACCGATACTGTATTTGCACCAACCAAAACCGCATCGTACTTCGCACGCTGACGATGAACAAACATTGCTGCTTCTTTTCCTGTGAACCATGTTTGCTCATTTTTTGTTTTACTCATGAAGCCATCCGCCGATTGTGCAATTTTAATAGTAATGTAGGGAAGTTTTTTAGATACAAATTTGAAATAAAACTTATTTAATTCATTAGCTTCATCTTCAATTATTCCTGTAATAACTTCCACACCTGCATCCTGCAGTTGCTGAATACCCTTAGCATTTACCGATGGATTTGAATCGAGATTACTGATAACAACTTTCTTTATGCCCTTACTAATAATAAGTGGAACACAAGGAGGAGTTTGTTTATTTGAGTGGCAGCAAGGTTCAAGGTTACTATATAAAGTTGCTCCTCGAACATCACCTGCAGAGTTTTCAAATGCATTAACCTCTGCGTGGGTATCTCCATACTTTTTATGAAACCCTTCACCCAATACTTTTCCACTTTTAACAATTACTGCTCCAACTAAAGGATTAGGACTTACATAACCTTCTCCTTTTTTTGCGAGTTCAATACAGCGCTTTATGTGTTTCTCTTCTACTTTCACTTTACTTAGGAATTTATAAAATATTATATAACGTTGTTATACTACAATGCATCAGATGATCGCAACCGACTTCCGTTTATGGTGGAAGCTAAAATTCCAGTGAGTTTCGTTAGGGCGATCTTGTCGGAGGCTAGGGGGTTTAAAAAATCCGATGGAGGTCGAGATTCTGGATTAGTTTTCCACTGTGATAACGACTTTCTGCCTTTCAGTTGTAATTCCAAACGGACGGAGATCATAACCTTCACCAGCACACAATTCTTCGAACTCTTCCTCATGCCCCTGGTCAACGGCAATTAAGAGACCGCCACTGGTTTGTGGATCGGCAAGAATGCCTTTGCTGTGGTCGTCCAATCCAGCGATATATTTCCCGTAACTTACCAGATTACGATTAGTGCCACCTGGAGTACATTTCTGATCAAGATATTTCTCCAGGAAAGGAAAAACGGGGACTTTGGAAAAGCTAATGCTTGCACTGACCTTGCTTCCATCACAGATTTCTTTTAGATGACCAAGCAAGCCAAACCCTGTCACGTCGGTCATTGCGACCACATAATCGAGTTCACCCACCTTGCTTCCAAGATCATTTAGTGTGAGCATACTTGCTTTGGCAGTTTGCAGATCTGACTCCTCGACGATCTTTCGCTTTTCAGCGGTCGCAACAATTCCAACGCCCAATTGTTTCGTGAGGTATAGTGAACAACCAGGGTGGGCACTGCTGTTAAGTTTGATGTTTGTCTTAGAAACGATGCCGGTTACTGCAAGGCCGAAAATTGGTTCCGGACAGTCAATACTATGACCCCCAGCCAGGCTAATGCCCGCTTTCGCACAAGCGGCCTTACTTCCTTCTAACGTCCTGCTTGCATGTTTGGCTGGAATTTTATCTATAGGCCAACCTAAGATTGAAATGGCTACCAATGGCCTGCCTCCCATTGCATACACATCACTAATCGCATTGACGGAAGCTATGGCTCCAAAATCAAATGGATCATCCACAATTGGCATAAAGAAGTCAGTCGTACTGATAATTGCCTGGCCGTTACCTAGATCGTAAACAGCTGCGTCGTCATTCGTTGAGTTGCCTACCATAAGATTTGGATCAATCTCGCCATTTTTACTGGCACTGAGAATTTTCTCTAGGATAGCGGGAGCTATCTTGCATCCGCAGCCAGCACCGTGACTGAAAGAGGTAAGCTTAATAGGTTCCATATGTTTTTTTTCCAATTTTTATTATTTTTTTTAGCCATGAGTAATCATGCTGAATATTGTTATTAATTTAAGTAATGGTGTACAAAATATCAAACAGTTCCTCTCTGCCGAAAAAATAATGTCCTGGAACAGTGAGAGAGATACTGACAAATAAAATGACTTTATTGACTTGCCATCGCTTTTAGACAGTCTTCAAATAATCACGGATTAGTAGAACCGCAGCAGCGCCCTCCCCAGCAGCACTAACCACCTGTTTGGTGCTCCCAGAACGTACATCGCCAGCAACGAAGATGCCCGGCACACTGGTTTCTAAAAAAGAGGGTTCTCTACCATTAAACTCAGGCGGGGGTGGGGCGTCATGCACAAGGTTATGACCGGTAATAATAAATTTCCATTCATTGAGTTTAATTGAGGTATTTTCCAAGAAAGCTGTATTTGGGTCAAGCCCGATAAAAATAAAGGCACCGTCGATTATTAATTCGCTTTCTTCACCAGTTTGATTGTTGACCAGTAGTAGCTTGTTGAGATGTGATTCGGCGCCAATGAATTCCCTTACTTCTGTATTCCATCGCACTTCAATTTTTGGATGTGATAGGACTTTTTCTTGAATCATTGGGCTGGCTTTGAATTTGTTTTGTCGCACCAGGATAATAACCTTTTTTGCGAATTTTGTCAGCAACAGGCTCTCTTCGGCAGCGCTTTCGCCCCCTCCAACCACCACAATTTCTTTGCCCTTGTAGAATGGACCATCGCATGTGGCACAAAAGTGCACTCCTGCACCGATGTAATCGTTTTCTCCATCGATACCCAGATGACGGTAGCGGCTGCCAGAGGCGATGAGTAAAGCATTGGCGCTGTATTCGCTTCCATCCTGGGTAGTGACAATATGATAATTGTCATGACTGCTAACACTGGATATTTCCTGAGCCTGAAGGACCTCAGCTCCGAATTGTTCAGCCTGTTGTCGCAAACGTTGTGAAAAATCTTGGCCGGAAATACTTTCAGGAAACCCTGGCATATTATCCAGCTTTTCGGTTGTGGCCGCTTGCCCACCAATTGCTGCTCGTTCGATGACCAGCGTGTCAATTGCCTCTCGTCCGGCATAGAGTGCAGCGGTTAGACCAGCAGGTCCCGCACCTAATACAATCAGGTCATAATGAGTGCGCTTGGCAGTAGTCACCAATCCTAACTTATCAGCCAGTTCTGTATTACTGGGATTGACCAGGAAAGAATCGTCACCAAAAGTAATTGTCGGAATAATCCTTTTGCCTTTATTGAGCTCGGTGATGTGCTTCTCGCCCTCTTTATCTTCCTCAATATTGACCCACTGATAAGGGATCTGGTTTTCTCCTAAAAACTGCTTACTTATTCGACAATCTGGACACCAATATGCCCCGTAAACTGTGATATTTAGATCAGACATATTATTCTCCGTTATTAGTTATATACTTATTAGCCAGGATTTTTGCATAATACTCTGTCCAATGTGAGTCGGGCGCTTCTGCAGTTCTTTTTTTTTCGAGCGTTAATAATAGATAAATAATTTCACTCTTTGTAAGTTCAGCCTTTAACAGCTTTCCCAGTTTACTATGCAAGTAATCTGCATACCATAATGGCCATTCGGGATCGACGCCATCAGTTTCCTTAAATGCTTTATGATGATTTTGGCCTGTTTCCATAAAAAGTGCTGCAAGTTCTTCAATAACATTACTCTGCACCATAATATTTCTCCTTTAAATTGATATGTTTATTGACTGTTCATAAATGTACTAATTTCTCATATGTTCAGCAACGAATAAGTTAATTCTATCGCTACTGTATTCTGGCAATGCCCTCCGATTAGGTAGTTCTACGCATTGCAGATTAATCAATTCCTACTGTTAACTATTCATGTCGATCATAGATCCACTCTTTCAGTATCGTACTCGTATTGTGAGATCATTCCCCCTTGCGGGCGACTACATAAGCTACCTGTTCCAATTCCGGATCTTCAATGGGACTCATAAAATCATTGGTGGTATAGGTGACGGAAGACCATCCATTGTCCAGCATGGATTGCTTCAGTTCTTTGGTATCTATGATGATCTTGAAGATGGTCTCCCGATACCTTGTCCATGCCCCCTCGTGTAGGAAGCAACCACTTGCGTAAAGAATCACGCGTTCACCATCGAATATGCGTTTGCGCAGAATGATCTCTTCGTCAGTGTCGTAGAGATCGACAGTCTCGACTACACTCTTAAGGCCGCGCCGAGTATTGATGTCGAATATGAAGTAACCACCGGGGACCAGTGCCTGGAATACTCCAGCCAGGCAGCCCTCTACTTGCCCGAAGCTGGCGAGATGGTTCAGGCCATTGAATGTACATACCGCTAACCCAAACTGCGAGTCGAAGTGAAAGTTGCTCGTGTCCCGCTCATTGAACTGACTCTTGCCAATGGCCACATGCTTCGCATTGTTGGCTCGGGCATATTTAAGCATGTGCGTCGATCGATCGATACCCACAACCTCAAAGCCATGGTCGAGAAAGTACGCCGCTAGTTGACCAGTCCCGCAAGCTACGTCCAGAAGGCGTTGGTTAACCTGCGCGGTGCTCGTTTGCTGATAAAACGCGTAAACCTTGGGCGCTATTTGCATCGCGAAGCCTGATGGACGGCTCTCGATAATATTGTATCTCAGTGCGGCTGTTTCCCCGTACGCTTCGTTGCGAAAGTCCTGCAATGCTTTTCTCATGCTGTTCTCCTCACGCGTTCATCGAACAGTCCTGTCAGGAGACTCGCCCAACGAGCTTCCTCTTCCTGGCGGCTAAATCGAGGCTCTAGCTTGGTTATGAAATTCTTAAGTGCACCGAAAAATTTCGAATCGGTCTCAGCTCGAATCAGTAGCTCCCGTAATGCATCCGTGTCACCCACAGGGAAATAGCCAGGATAGTCCTGGCCCAGTACACCCATGCAACCGTCGATATCAGTGGTGATAATCGGTACTCCCGCGACTACAGCTTCCGACAGG
>Ga0209988_10003525_pt1 | contig 10346 bp, 10 predicted proteins | sample N075metaG_FD_183115 | JGI IMG/M metagenome (GOLD analysis project Ga0209988, IMG submission 183115) | Deep subsurface microbial communities from Kermadec Trench to uncover new lineages of life (NeLLi) - N075 metaG (SPAdes) (version 2) | ecosystem: Environmental > Aquatic > Marine > Ocean trench... | reverse complement strand
AGAGAAATGTCTTTCGACAATGGAGCAGCGGGGATTCGAACCCCGGTCCTGTTTACGCTTTCATGCCTTCATCGGCAACGTTCTTATTTAGCTGTTCAACTCTTTCAATACAGCTTTGTTATCTGCTCGAAATAGGTCGAGTGCTTTCTTGAGTGGCTTCACATAGTCGATAGGGTCGCGTTTGAACACCTGTGAATTTCCATCTTCGCAGGTAATGATTATCACGACCTGTTTGATTGGAGTTCCAAACATCTCATGGTACATGATCGCATACATGGTCGCTTGTACCAGATAACTTTCAATCCATTCTTCCTTCTTCGTTCTTGCTGATCCCTTGAAGTCGATCACAGACAGCACACCATCGTACTCAGCAACCAAGTCAACCCGCCCAGCAAGCTGCATCAAGTCGCTGTAAAGAGATGTCTCTTGGACACGAATGTTGCTGATCTTCGCTAGATCCCCTCTGATCTGATCGAAGAGGAAAGTATAGTGAATGTTTCCAGCAAGAGCGTCAAGGTAGTCTTCCCTGTTGTCAAGATAACGTTCGATAGCTGTGTGCAGCATAGTGCCGCGTTTCTTCGCTCGCTCACCCTCTGCGTAATTTTTAGGATTCTCGCGCCACTTCTCAAAGAATTCCTTCTTCTCCCAATTCGCAACGGTCGATGCCGAAGGATACCACTTACCGCTCGGTGACTGATAGAATCGAGTGCCGGCAAGGTCGGTTCGGACTTTCAGTCTCGGCAACTTTTTGTCGGTCTTGATGTGTTTAAATTGTGGTTGTACAGTTGGGCTCATATCAAACGTATTTGTCAATGGGAATCTTGCTACCGAAATTATTCTGGTGAATCTTGCTAATGACTTCCCGGAAACCACTGTTGGGTTTCATCTGCGAATCAACTGCTGCTCCCGGTGCGGTTCGAATCTGTTGAGTCACAGTTTCTTTTTCACACTTTGGACATGCGGTTTCGCAAGGTTCTTTCCTACACGCCATCGGTAGATTTTCCTCAAATTGGAATTCACATGACGAACATCGGTACTCGTAATTGGGCATCTTATCCCTGTCTCTGCTTGAGGCGAGGGTTCTTCTTGTTGATGACGAACAGCTTGCCGCGGCGTCGGACAATCTGGCAATCCTTGGTTCGTCGTTTGATACTGCTATGGACTTTCATTTCTCACATACCTCTAAGTAAAGTATACAACATATTCAGGGGAAGTCAAGTGGATTATGCAACCTTCAAGATCATTAGCTGACGCTGACGCAGACGGGCAGTTCCAGCGTCCATTTCCTTGAATCGACCTTCGATTGCTTCGGACCCGTTCACAGTAACCTTTGCGTATGTTGCGAAGGGACTATAGCCAGGTGGCGGAGTCTGTGATTGATAACCAGACCATTCTCGTTCCGATGCCGAAACTAGTGACCCACCAGAATAGATAGCAGTTGATAGACGCTCGATATGAACCGAGTGCTGACAAACTCCAGAGAACCAGACAAGGTAAGTACCGGAGGCTGGAGTCAGGGTCATGCTCGCAGCGAGAACATAGCTCGATGACGTGGTGCTGATTTCGTTAGTCGCCTCGGCGATATCACCTACGGGACTGGAACCAGTAGCCGTGGTCAGGACTTCTGCCCCATTGACGGTTGGTGTTTTCTTGAATTCTTTTGTGCCTTTGATAATACTCATAAGTTATTCCGGCCAGGTTGGGGTTTCGGTAGTGTAGTCGTAAGAGTTCGCATCTGCGGTTGCAGACAGAGCGGCAACCGCATCTTTGTGAGCCTTCGCTACGGTGTGAAGTTCCTCAGCACGATCCCAAACATCTCTTCCAAAGTCTTTGAATTCCTGAGTTGTGAACGCCTGATCTTCGTTGTCAGCATCGCGCCACTTGAAGTCGCCGGACAAAGAGTTGCCCGCATTGATATATGCCAGTGTCGCTGCCATCTTGAATTGACTGACAGGATCCATGTCATAATTCTTGCTATCGGTGGGCCAAGTGTACTTCACAACATACATCTTGTAATCTCGGTAGTTGTTGATCGCCTTCTGCTTTGCAACTTTGGCTTCCTCAAGATCCTGACCGGCAAAGACACCATCAAGTGTGGTCTCCTCGGCGCCCGATAGAGCATCGACGAACCAAACATCAATGATGTCAGTCTCGTCAGCAGTAGTCGAGATAAAATCCAACGCTGTTGCAATCGAAGAATCTTGAATTCTCTGCTGCAAGAGGCCTGAATTGATTACGTTTTGGTTATAGGTGTACTTCGTTGCAGCCATTAGTTGACTCTCCAAATCTCAAGTCGCCGATCATAATCCTCTGTTTCAATCCCATCGGGTGCTAAGTCGAATTCTTTTGTGCCGTGTACTGTAGTCATGTCTGTTCCCTGATCTATTTATAGGATCATCTGGTGTCGCGGTAGTGGGCCACCACCACCACCGTCCAATGTGCCTTCTAACTTGACTTCTAACTGATCCGACACGCCGCCAACGATCATGGTTAGGTCTCCAGAGTATGGTGGGTCCGCGGCGTTATAACCGTACTTGTCCGTTCCCGACGACCCGCGACCAAACATTGTTCCCTCACTGGTAGTGCTGTGAGCGTAGAACAACAAAGCCGTTGCTGCTGTCACCGAGAAGGAAGCAAAATCTGCGGGTGCGTTCAATGTGATCCACCCGGTTCCTTTTCCGGTCAGGTCTACGTCTACATCTTCGGTAAAGTCATCGAAAGTGAAAACGAGTCCACTAACGGTTCCCTTCCAAATTCTCAGACGACCGTTCGACACAAGGTTGTATAACTTGATCGTGTCTACATCTCCCGTGCCATCAAACGTCTCAATGATTGATCCATTGAGCATAGACGTATAGGAATACCCGCTGGTGGTACTACTATCGTTGTCGCCTGTACCGTCACCATAATTCAGAGCAGCCATTAGTTAGTATTTTCAATAAAGAGGGTGAACGTCAAGTTGGTTGGTGCGCCACTTACGCTGTTCACCACCAAAGCTAGTTTGTCGTTGTCTACCACAGCCACGTCTGCGGGATCGGTTTCTGCTGCGGTGGTCGTCACGACGATGCCCGTGAACCCGGTCACATCAGAACCATTCTTCTGAACCTTCACATTACAGTTGGTTCCGCCATTGATGACGTAACGAGCCTTGACAATCTTCGCGGTCTGACCAGCAGCCAATGACACGAAGAACGGCAGAAGGAAATCGGTTTGCCCAGAAGCTACCTTGATCTCACCGGAGACTGCCCAAGTGTGACCACGACGGATTACAGCAGACGGACCCGCTGGTCCTGTTGGTCCTACTGGACCGCTGCCCGTTACAACATTACACTTGATGCTTTCGGTGTTGCCACGAACCCATACACGAATCGTGTTTGAATCGGTGACTCGAATATCTTCTGCTTCAACGAGCTTCAACGTGGACGTATCATATAGGAACACAACAACTTCAGTCGTGTCCAGGTTGTGCGTGAAGTCCTGGTAGTAAAGGTCGCCTGTATCAAGTGTCCAAGACGCAAGCGTTGCTGACGCTGCTCCGGGTACACTAAGTTCCTTGCCGGCGTCCCAAGCACCGCTTGCCTTCTGATAGATTTTCAATTCCACAGCGTCAATACAACAGTCGCCATCGCTACCAACATAATCGTCCGGTGCGCCTGAGCCAGCAATCGTATTACTTGCTACCGGGTTAGCAGGATTGGCATGGGCTGAAACCACAGCGTCGAGTGCTGTTTCTTCACCACCCGGCAGAACATCTGCCATCCACACCGAGAGGGCGTCGTCATCGGTGTCGATGTGGTCCAATGCAACAATGATGCCGCCGTCGGCTGCGATCTCATCGCTCAGCACACGCGGGTTTACGCTTTTAGTATATGTGTATTCTGTCAATGCCATGTTATGCTACCTCAGGAGAGTACCTGACTTGTTGGAACACCAAGCACGGCTAACTCGCGTCGTTTACAGAACACAGTACCCGATACCTTTTTCCATTGAACTTTGATTTCAGATTCATTCAGCAAGCCGGCTTCCAGATGGAATAAGGTCCGGCCGGTGTAACTATCATTAGCTTCACCTGTTGAAAACTCGTCTTTATGGACTTCAACTCCTCCAACGGTAATTCGAACTTGAAAGGCGCTCTCCTCACCTACCTTGAAGATACCACTAAAGAAGATCAAGTAACAACCGTCAGTGCTTCCCAAGTCGCTGGTCGTGAAAACCATACCCGGAAGATCGACAAACGAAGTGCTTGTAGTTGATACCGTGCTAGTTGCCACGACTTTTTGTTTGTCAACCGCTGATAGTCCACCGTCAGTTGGATCGCTTTCGTCAACACCCGGTGGCGGCGGTTCTTCGGTGCCCGGTTGCACCGAAGGCACACCTGTATGGGCCGCGACCAGAGCATCTAGGGCTGTGATCTCGCCCGCCGATAGATCGGTGACGAAGTGAATGTGCAGATCCGTACCATCGACAACGATGAAGTCCAAGGCTGTAGTGATACCTGCGTCCGCAGCGATCTCCAGAGAGAGGGCCGCGGTGTTTACTTCTTTGACATATGCGAATTCTGTTGCCATTAGTCTACCTTTACGCCACTACTTCGGAATCAGGGACACCCAAGATAACCAAACTTCTATTAAACACGTTCACGGCGTTGCCGTTAGTATCGTCGTCAATCGCAAATTGAATCTTGATAACCTTGCCACTTGCCAAACCACTAATCGTCTGCGTGAAGCTAAGGCTATGTTCGTCTGTCGCCCTATCGGGTGAAGTGCCCAGGAATTCTTCTCCGAATGGAGTTCCATCCACCACAATTCGGAATCGGTAAGTTCGTCGTCGTGTCTCAGAATTCACAGAACATGAGAACGTAATCTTGTAGGTTCCCGTTTCACCAAGGTTCTTAGTGGTAAGAGTCATCTGGCCCAAGTCAATAAAGCTCGTACTGTTTGTTGAAGCTGTGGTTGTTGCCACCGCTTCCTGACAATCATAGGTTCCACCACCACCACCACCGGATATCGTGACGGTCGCCACCACGCCGCTGACATCGGCTACTACAACACCAGCACCAACGAAGTTCATCGTTGAGTGTGGACCTCCAGTAACGGGAGAACCTTCGTCCTCCACACTAATTGCGTGTGTCAAGTCTGAGATGTCAGCTTCGGTGATTACCGCATCGACCCAACTCGTTCCGTTGAATCTTAGGAAGTCACCATCTGCGGCATCTACAAAAGTTACGTCAGAAAGATTACCGATTGATTCGCCAGTAATGTCTGTTAGGTATGCTTGGAGGTCACTGATGTCAGCTTCAACGATGAAGGTATTCAGCCAATTGCCCGCACTCTTGCGAATGAAGTGACCGGTAGCTGGAGCTGAAATCGTTACGTCAGTCAGACCATCAAGGTCTGTAGCACCACCAGCACTAATCGTGATCGTTGCTGTGCCACCACCAGCATCGGTAACTACCACACCACTACCCACGAAGTCGAGCGTGTCGTGGGGACCACCAGCTACACCCGAACCTGTATCTTCGACGATGATAGTTCGGGTGAGATCCGTGATGTCAGCTTCGAGATGGGTGTGACCTGGGAGCGAGTAGCTTTGGAGGTCACTGATATCTGCTTCAACTATCGGGACGTTCACCCAATCGGTGCCACTCTTACGAAGGAACTCACCTGTCGCTGGTGTTGTGATGGTCACATCATTGAGGTCGTTAAGAGCAGAGACTCCAGCACCACCTGGAATTGTAATCGTTGCAACACCACCTGTTCCATCTGTTGCGGTCACGCCAGCACCCACGAAATTCAAGGTGCCATGAGGAGTGGCCGTTACAGGTACTCCTCCATCTTGCACGCTGATAACGTGTGCTAGATTAGAAATCTGGTTTTCGGTAATACTCAATGCAGCTTGATGCTGTGTAACGCTAGACTCAGTAATGTTCGCATCAGGAACATCATCCCAAACTACTGCTGATGTCAAGTCATTGACTTCTGCGGTCAAGAATCCACCAACACCAAGCAAGTTGGTCAGGGTCACTTCCTTGTGGGTAGTTCCGTCATGGACTGCGAGGGTATATGTTCCAGCAGGCGAACCGTCATCATCCAATCCTGGAATATCCAGAGCGAACGTTCGGCTTGCGGCGATGGTGCCGCCGCCGGTCAAACCAATACCAGCAGTTAGAGTAACGATACTATGGTCCACATGCTCATTTGCCACAAAGTTGAGTAGAGCATCATGGTTGATAGCTGCTTCGTGTTGAGTAACGTTCGACTCAGCGATACGAGCATCAACGAAAGTTCCCGTTGTGATATCAGCCGTGGAGTGAACGTGCGCCGTTGGAGTTCGAGAATCGGTCAGACGTGAATCGTCACCGAGAACAACCTCTCCCGCAGCGGCATCACCAGAAAAAGGAAAATCCTTTGAAGCTGCTGTGCCGGAGTCTGTAATGTCAACTAACGTATGCGTATGCGCCGATAGTGCAAAGGTTGCCAACTCAGCATTAATACCTGCAAGGTGTGCGGTCAATTCAACAACTGCGGTAACTTCTCCGGGAGAAGTCAACCGTGTGTAATTACTTGGTACGAATGTAATGTCTAAAACATCGCCGTCGATCTGGTCACTACCACCCGAAACATGCGTTGATGCGTGGGCCCCAGGAACAGAGCCCGTTGCCGGAATCCAATTGCTACCGTTCCAAGAAAGAACATCGCCGGTTGTTGCACCACCACTAGTGTCAACGTCCGAAAGTTCGTCGATTGATTCTACATTGATGTTCAGCAAGAAACCAGGATCGACAACAAACTCCAGACCAGTTGCACCAGAGTTTACCTTGACGAAGAAACTACCAAAACCAATGTAGTCTGCCGGTGTATCCGTAAGATCGGTAAACGTCAGGTTGCCAATGGCAGTGTCGAGGGCGCCCAGATCGGTGTCGATGCCAGCGAGATGGCCCGTAACCGTATCAGCGGAGAGAGCGGGTGCCGTTGCTGTCGCTACATAGTTTGTTGGGAAGTAGTCGATGTCTAGATTGTCGCCGTCGATCTCATCACCACCACCTTGAAGATGCGTTGAAGCATGGGCACCGGGAGTATCTGCGGCAATTGGAAGCCAATTAAAACCATCCCATTGCAACACGTCACCACTATTTACACCTGTTGTATCAACATCTGAAAGCTCGCTGATCGACTGTGAATTGATGTCAAGCAGGTATGGTTGCAGATCCGAAATCTGACTCTCAGTAATCTCCAATGCAGCTTCATGTTGAGTAACACTTGACTCGGTAATGTTCGCATTAGGAACATTTGCCCATGTTACTGCTGTGTTCAGGTCATTGACTTCTGCGGTCAAGAATCCACCAACTGACAATAGATCAGTTAGGGTTACTACCTTATGTGCAGCGCCATCATGGGCAGCAAGAGTATACGACCCAAGAGGAAAAGCGTCAACAGGCAAACTAGGAATGTCTAGGTTGAACGTTCGGCTTACGGTGATATTACCACCACCTGATAGACCAATACCGGCCGACAATGTTATTATGCTATGGTCAATATGCTCATTTGAAACAAAGTTCAACAAAGCATCATGGTCAATAGCTGCTTCGTGTTGTGTTACGCTTGACTGACTAATTCTGGCATCTACAAACGTTCCACTATTAACATCGGCTGCATCATGCGTGTGTGCTGTTGGATCGAACGTTCCACCCAATCGCGTATCAATACCAGCCAAGTGAGCGGTCAGTTGGTCAACGACTGTCACTTCGCTTGGTGCTGTCGTTCGTGTGTAATTCGTAGGGGCAAAGGTTATATCGAGAACATCACCATCAATCTCGTCAGTGCCGCCACGATCATGCGTGGATGCGTGGGCACCTGGAGCAAGACCAACGGTGGGAACCCAAAGAGAACCATTGAACGCCAAGCAATCCCCCGAAACCGGAGTAACGGACATCGTGTCAACGTCGGTAAGATCATCCAATACAAGTGCTGGAAGATCGCTCAGAGTAAGGCTAACGTTTACCCAATTCGTTCCATTGAATCGCAGGAACTCACCGGCAACAAGCGTCGTGAATATCACATCTGAAAGATCCTCAATGGACTCACTAGTGATGTTCAGCAAGTAGGCTTGAAGGTCTGTTATGTCCGCTTCAACGTGGGTATGGCCATCCAAAGAATAATTCTGGAGATCCATAATGTCGGCTTCAACATGCGTGTGAGATGGGAGATCACCCGAAGTGAGATCGACAAACTCAAGTTCGCTTTCGCCAATACTTACCCGAACAAACATAGCACCAGAACCGCTGTAGTTTGCAGGTGTGTCGGACAAGTCGGTGAAATCTTCACCCGTAATGTTCAGCAGATACGCTTGAAGGTCCGTAATGTCTGCCTCGACATGCGTATGACCGACGAGAGTATAGTCTTGCAAGTCAGTGATGTCGGCTTCAACGTGTGTGTGAACTACGGGCGCGATACCAACTTCAGCAAGAGTTTGATTCTCCCAAATACTTCCTGTGAAAGCTAGTAGCTCACCAGTTGGAGTACCTGTAACTACTACGTCAGATAGATCACCAAGCAATTCGGCAGTAATATCGGTAAGGTATCCAGGATCATCAACGAATACAAGACCAGTTCCTGTACTATCCACCCGCACGAACTTATTCTCAGCGGTCGTATAGTTTACTGGTGTATCGGTATGCGATAAGAATGTTCCACCCCCGAACAGTACAGCCATGGTTGCAACAGTAACTTGCTTATCAATGCTTGTGCTAACATCTCGCACAAAGAACACGTCTGCGTCTGCAAGTGATGTTAATATCTGTAGGTCTGTTAGTTCTTGATTAGCCATTGCTTATCCTTACGCCGTCTTTAGTACAAACATACGCGGTGTCGTCGGGGAGTTGGCCACAGGAAAATCATAAAGAGATGTTGGCGGTGAAGGATCACCTGCTGAAAGTCTTACTGCCAAAAAGGAAGCTGGACCTGGCATGATTCCGCTGCCGTCGTCACGCTCATTCGTATCATACTTTTGGCTCAGGTGCGTACAGTGCCGCATCTGATTTACACCCGTCGAGAAGATATGTGTCATTTATGGACCATCCGAATAGTCGTTAGAACCCCAAACCAATGAAACGTCAGCATCCACGCCTTCAGCTCTTATTCTAACTTGTGCATGAGGCCCAAGTTGCAACCATTCAAAGCCAAACTCATCCACTCGTAACGAACCTGGACCCGGTTCTGCTGGTTCTGCTGTACCACCGAGTCGGAATTGACCGTTTGTGATTTGGAAAGTAGACGAGTCTTCCTCGACTACTTCACCATCGAGGAATTCACCACTCACGTTACTAAGAGAAAGCTCTGAACCAGGACTTCCGATAGCTGTGGGAACAAACGATTCAACTGTAGCAGTAGCACCGGAAGTAAGACCAGTAACCGACTCGCCAGCCGTGAATTCTTGACCAGATGCAAAATTCGAGGAGTCAATAATCGAATTCAATGCCAGATCAGTTTTGGAAAACTCAATCAGCAAAGGCATAGTGGTATCTACACGAACGAACCGTTCGTCAGCTTGACCATAGAAAAGTTGAGATATGGCGGTGGTGATGACTAAGAGCGCCGCACGATTTTCGGGGCGGTACTTCGTAATATACAGGGCGCTTGTGGAATCACCCGTTCGTCTTTGTCCTGGATTGTGTGCCACGGAGAGCCTCCTGTATCATAATAAACTCTTGGTCTTATCCGTCATGTATATGTATGCCCAAAAAAAGCTCGCATTACGAGCTTGAAGGAAAGAGGAGCGAGTGAGATTCGAACTCACGGTCCTTTGACAGACTCCAGTTTTCGAAACTGGCGCGATAAACCAAACTCCGCCACCGCTCCCTAAAGAGGAGTGTGTGGGATTCGAACCCACGATTCACCTTGCGATGAACTCTGATTTTCAAGACCAGTGCGATCAACCGGACTCCGCCAACACTCCCAATACAATATTCAGCAAACCCATCACACGCATCCCGCTGCTGATCTAAACGTGTTCCTCAGACGCTCTCAACGTCTTAGACCTGTTTCCACCCGTTCTCTTATAGCCCGCGCCTGGTGGTACGCGGAGGAGCAATGACGCCCCCGCCATCCTAGGTGTTCGCTGAGAAAGGCGAGCTAGGAATATCCCCTGGGAGAGTCGAACTCCCGTCGCAAGTGTGAAAAACTTGAATCCTGACCGCTAGACGAAGGGGACAAATTGTCAATCGAACGGTTACTGAACAAACGCCCCCAAGGAGAATCGAACTCCTATCCTCTGATCGACAGTCAGGCATTCTACCGTTGAACTATGAGGGCTGACATGCCTAGGAAGAATCGAACTCCCGCTGATAG
>Ga0209988_10003523_pt1 | contig 10351 bp, 10 predicted proteins | sample N075metaG_FD_183115 | JGI IMG/M metagenome (GOLD analysis project Ga0209988, IMG submission 183115) | Deep subsurface microbial communities from Kermadec Trench to uncover new lineages of life (NeLLi) - N075 metaG (SPAdes) (version 2) | ecosystem: Environmental > Aquatic > Marine > Ocean trench... | reverse complement strand
AAAGCCCGAAACTAATGAGCCCAAAAGAATTCCAATCCGTTCATCAAACAATAAGTTGACGCCAGTTTCATCAAAAGCCAGCGACCCGATAAACAGACTCATGGTAAAACCAATTCCACACAGCGCAGAAGTGCCGTACAAAGAACTCCAAGACATCCCCTTCGGCAACCTGGCTACTTTAAGCTGAAGAGCCACCCAACAAAGACCAAAAACACCTACCTGCTTTCCAATAAACAAACCCAAAGCAATGCCTAGGGGAACGTTATGCAAGAATTGTTCAATGCCCACCCCTGAAAAACTCACACCCGCATTAGCAAATGCAAAAACGGGCAATATAAAAAAAGCCACAACAGAATGTAGGTCATGTTCCAAATTTTTCAAAGGTGAATAATGACTGTTGGCTTCTGACTTCATTGGAATAAACATAGCCAAGACAACCCCTGTCAATGTGGCATGAACACCGGATTTCAACATGGCCACCCACATCACCAGGCCAACCATTAAATACACACTCATCGATTCAGTATTGCGTTTGTTTAACAGTGCCAAGATCGATATGCACAATGCGACGACTGCCAATGCGACCAGAGAGATTTTTGCCGTGTAGAAAAAAGCAATAATGACGATTGCCCCAATATCATCAAAAATCGCCACCGAGGTAAGAAATATCTTAATGCTGGTAGGCACCCGCGAACCCAATAAAAACAATACCCCTAATGCAAAAGCAATATCCGTGGCAGTTGGAATTGCCCAGCCTTTCATCGCGGTAGAGTCACTGAAATTAAAATAGGCATAAATGATCGCTGGCACCAACATGCCCCCAATTGCGCCTACGCCTGGTAAAATAACATTTCGTTTATCTGCAAGTTCACCTTCAAGAAGCTCTCGTTTTAACTCTAAGCCGACTAGAAAAAAGAATATCGCCATTAATCCATCGTTGATCCAAAGTAATAACGGCTTGGCTACCTCAAAAATCCCTATGCGAACTTCTACAGGAGTATCAAGAAGTAAAGCGTAATAAGGTTGCAAGGGCGTATTCGCAATCAGAACAGCAAGCAAACCAACAACCATGAGAATGATGCCGCTAGCAGATTCAAGCTTGAAAAAATTCGACAAGAATGATTCTTGAGAATGACTCATACATTTCCTGGCCTTTCAACTATCTATTAATGAATACTACGCATAAGATTTGATCGACAGGCTCTTTATGGTGATATAAAAAAGGCAGGAATAACTTCCTAGAATTCAACCTGGGCATTTAATAATGTGTGATTTTCACTAGCGTTGCTTACACATTTCTGAATAGTCATGACAAGCCTTACATCTACCCGCTACACGACAAATCGTTTCATGTGCGGCCGGACAACCAAAATTGAACATCCCGAATATGCAGCTACCCATTCCGAGACACTCCCCATTTGAAAGCGTTCAGGTGCAGTCAAGCCCTTTGCTCCTAATACCGCAAGGCTGGCCTCATGGTTGACCAGGCAGTCCAAAATTGTCTCCCGAGGATGTCCAGGGACCACCTCAGAGGTCACCTCAAATTTCTTCTTTAATAAACGTGATCGAACTTGAGCCATCGCTTCTTGCGCGTGTTTTTGAAATACGGCAGTAAGCGCTTTCGTATAGGGTTTGACACGGGCACTCGAGCCGAAACCTCTGAGGGCTTGTGGCACGACCGAAAGAACATGCACAGAACCCACATCAGGAGAAATCCAAGATTTCAAAAAGTTCGCTGCTTGCGTAGATGCAGTGGAACCATCTACGGCAAGAACCACCTGAATTGGGGTTTGAATAGGATCCTTCACAATTAATACTGGACAGGGTGCATGAGATAACACTTTTCGTGACACACTCCCCATGAAATATCCTTGAATATCATGAAATCCTCTCGATCCAAGAACCATCAGATGGGGTTCTCGTTTTTCTGCTTCCTTGACAATGGCATTGGCTGTATGACCTTTGGCCAACACAGAGCGGATTTTTACTAATGTCTTTCCTGTTTGTTGGTTCAAGACCTGAGTTGCGTGGGCTTCCGCAGCCTTAAGAACTTTCTTCCCTTCTGCTTCTAAAGCCGCGAGAATCTTCTTGATCTTTCCTGTTTTGGTTCCCTCTTTCTTGAGTCCTGATTCCAAAAGACTGGTATCAATCACATGAACAAGAACAACTTCCCGAAGGCATTGCGGAAACACCGCACCTAAGGCTTCGACTGCTATCATAGAAAATTTTGATCCATCCACTGCGCATAACGCTTTCATCGTTTCACCTCCCTTAGAGCCCACGAAACAAAACTTTCCCATTTTCGGCATCCCACCTTCAGGGCATCTCAGGCTGGGCTTTACTCGCAAAATCCTCAGCGGCCTTCCTAATGCCTGCGGTGTTGCGCCATCAGATCAACCCAATCTTCCCCAAACTCTGGTGCGAATTCTGTAAAGATCTTGTTTCGCGAACCCTTAACCTCAGTTTTGACTTTTTCGCGTCCAACTGCCATCTTTAGGCTCAAGCATCCAATCACCAGCAAAATGAACAACGTACAGTTCCCTACCACTGTTCCTTAAATTTTACGTTATCCTTCCCATGAAAAGCTAAAATACAAGGAAGGGGCAATCTTCTCTTTTTCCCCAAACCCACCAAAGAAGGGAAAATGGCTTGAAGGCCCTATGAGCCGCTGTACCAGATGGATGATAGTTCCGTCAGGATATTGCCTGGCCTCTGCGGGTTAATTCGTACACATACACCATCTTGTCTACTCCGCTTACTTTTCGCGGAGGCCAGTTGAGAGGAATTTGTTCGATGGACAGAGTAAACTTCTCTTTGAATCCAAGCTCAATAGTATCCAATCCCAGTCTATTGGGATCACAAAATATGCCTTTCCCCTCCGGGGTCAAAACCTGTTCAAGAACGTGAGAGATATTCGCTAGAATCGCTTCGTCATAAAAGATCTCACAACCTAACACAAAATCGTAGCGTTCTTTTGAGGTAATTTTTTCTGACCAATCTAATGTGCATGTGTCAAAATTGCTGAGGTGATTCAGATAGCACGTCTCTTTTACCGCTTCCAGAGTCACCGGAACCATATCTGAGAACATGGTGAACGCACCAAGACTAGCCGCGACAACTCCGGGTAATCCCGTCCCACATCCAATTTCCAGCACTGTGATCCCTGTCAGTTTTGATGGAAAAAATTGATGAATGAGATATTCTGATAAGGCCACCGACGAAGGCCAAATCCGATCCCAATACCCCCACCCCAGGGATTCATCATCTCGTTTATCGAACGGGGTTTCCACAGAAATATCTCGTTTGGTTTTACAAACGATGGGAACATCGCCGATCTCGGGGAGCGTGACAACCTTTACATGGCTCAAGCGAATGACCTCCCAGCATGGGTGCCAAAGAAAAAGACTCTCAGGAGAAATCGGAGGGGGCCTCTTGCAGATCTGAGCAGTAAGGGTTGAATCGGCAAGATTGAGGAATCAGGCTCCAGAAAATGTTCAGGGGGTGTGTCTGCCTGTAGAATGAAGGAATATCATTTCGAATCTGTGCCCTGGTTCCACCAAAATCCTTAATCCGTTTCAACATTGATCACCATCAAGTCTTCGGCCTTTGCCGCGTAGAGCAACCGTTCATCGGCAGCAATCATTGTGATGGATTCGGCCATCTCCCGCTCCAACTGAATGGCTGACGCCAGATGAATGGCATCAAATGCTCGCAGGGGATACTGTATAATCAGGTCTCGAGCCAGTTCAAGGATTTCAGAAGTCAGTTCAACATGCAAACACGTGGGCCAATACAGCTCAAACTCCTGACAAATGGCATGGGATTGTTTTGTGGAAATACCACCTTCTCGCCGTTTCCCTGAAAAACCCGAATACATTTCGGTATAGGTGATGGTCGCTGTGGCAGTGAAGTCCTCTTGTAACAAAAGTCGCTTGGTTCTTTCTGTCCCTTTCTCAACAAGAAAAGCCTTCACTAACGCACTGGTGTCAAAATATTTCACCGACGTTCTTCAAGAATGAACGTTGAAGCTGAAGTGCCAGACGCTTTCACCGTCTTCAGACGTGTAAGGGAAGGCTTCTGAGGAAGGGTGGCAATTCCTAATACTGACAATCGAGCTAGGCAGGCTTCCCGACTCACCCCAGGCAAATCCTTGGTAATGGGTTGTATGAGAGCTATTGGAACCCCTCGTTCGGTCACGACGACTTCCTCACCTTTTTTTGTCAGTTGAAGATAATGCGTAAGTCTATTTTTGAGCTCACGAATACCAACAACACTCATACGGTCCTCCCTGAATGTAGCTATTGTGGCCACATACATTGAATTGTCAAGGGCGGACCGACTCAACCATTTCAGCAGGAGAAAACTTGCGAACGGAGACATGCAAAAACACAGTGTAATGTTTGGGGAGATAGCAGAGACTCTTACAAGCATGCCAGGATTTTTTAAACGAATGATATGTTATGGGAGAAAAGCATTATGAGATTCTTTTTGAAAACCTTGTGTCTCGGGCTCGGGATGATGGCCGCCCTTTCAGTTCCGTCTGTCTTGGCGTCTGATTTTCCCTCCTGGGATGGACTGCTGAAAAAGTATGTGGCTCCAAAAACCATCAATGGAGTCAGGCTGCAGGCAGTTGATTATAAGAGGCTTGGCGCCGATCCGGCCTATACCAAGCTGATCAAAGACTTAGAAACAACATCTCTATCTATATTAAAAACTCGTGAGGAGAAGCTCACCTTTTGGATTAACGTGTACAATATCCTGGCAGCAAAAATGGTGCTTGATCATTATCCCGTGAAAAGTATTAAAGACGCCGGTAGTTTTTTTACAGGCGTTTGGAGAAAGGACGTGGGAATCGTCGCCGGGAAAATGCGAACGCTCAATGAGATTGAACATGAGATTCTTCGTAAAATGGATGAACCACGAATTCATGTGGCCATTGTTTGTGCCTCTGTCAGCTGTCCTGATCTTCGTGCTGAATCCTACACGGTTGAGAATCTCGACAGTCAACTCGACAATCAACTGAAACTCTTTCTTATGAATGCAGAAAAAGGCTTGCGTATCGACAAGAAAAATGGCCGGGTCTATTTGTCTTCAATCTTCAAATGGTTTAAGGAAGATTTTGAGTCAAAGGGTGGCGTGCGAAACTATCTTGCCCGCTATGCGCCTGATGCGGCCAGAGCATCTTTACAGAACCACACACTAAGTGTGCATTACTTGGACTATGATTGGGAGCTGAACGAACAGTAGAGTCATCATAGATATATTGAGGGTATTAGGGATCGCGAATAAGCGTACACACCACTCGACATTCAGCACGAGGGCCATCGAACTCGCAGAAAAAGATGTCCTACCATTGGGACAAACCCGATTGACCATCACTGAGGGACTTGAAAAATACCCATACCCCGTCACGTTGAAAACAATCGTAGTATTTTCCAAGACCCTTACACAGAGGCCAATCGTTCACAGAAATTCTGTACTGTTTTCTTGAAGAGAAACAATGCGGTGTCTTGAGGAGAAGCCTGTATTGCAGCTTTGGCTGAATCCTGGACTGCATCTGACAAAATGTTAAACCGCGTTGCAACATATTCAGCATCGTCAAGATCTTGATCGGTTCCTCGCCGCAACTTGGCAATAATAAAATCGGCGGGATCTAATAGACGTAACCGCATTCCAGATTCTTCATGCCAAATCGATGTCCGTTTCCGATACCCGGGTGGCATGGCAACAATTGACCACCCCGATATGTTTTCACCAAGATCAGCCGGTATATGACGTTGCTGCAAGAAAGTCATCAATGGATCTAACTCTCCGACCAATTCCCCATCCACATCGACGGTCACGCGTTCGGAATATCCATACGCTTGCAACGCCAACCCTCCGATAAGAATGAGATCGACGGCATTCCCTGTTTGCCGGTGATAGTCGGCTAAATCCTGAACAATTTGATTAAGCCTGAGAGGTTGCAAATCGAAGAGCCTCGGCAAACACTCGATATTCCCGGAAATCAACGGGTTGGGGGTTATGCGGGAGAGGATGTCTCGCAATCATTGAATCGATAAGAGACTTGTACGCAGTGAACCACTGACAAGCCTTTTCATAGGCTTGCTGCACAGCAGGATGATGCTGCCAGGGGGAAATATCAAGGTGTTCATTAACAAGAATTTCCAACCACAGAAGACGAAGAGCTCGTGGATTCTCAAGAACCTCATCAATAGTGCTCAAACCTGTATAAGCTGGCAACAGCTTCATTGATAGACCAGATAAAGATTTTTTAGCTTTTCCCATCTTTCAAGTGTATGCCAATAAGAAGTTCCTCACAAGGCCTTAACTTCTTGAGATACCGTCTCTGGGGCATGAATGCCGTGATGGCTTCTCGCTTGCCCCTCCCTCACTGGACCACGATATCAACTGAATCTGAGACAGTCACCAGATCATGATCATGGGTAGCCACTTTGACTGTAATGGTATGGCGGCCTGATGGCACCTCAGGAAATTTCCCCTTAAACCCCTTCTGATACGTTCCATCCATAAAGACATGATACATGGTCAGCCATCACACCCTTTCTAAAGGAATACGTTAAATCAAACGAACTCCCGACGGTTGCGCCATTTTGGGGAGACGTAATCGTAATCGCCGACCCGTCATGAATATCAAGCTGCTGCCCTGCCAAAACCTGTTGCGACATAACCAAACCCAAGCATGATAATACGAGAAGCAAGCATTTGAATTGACGCATGAAAAACCTCCTTGTATTGCCTATTTGTTTGGTTCAAACAGCACATGACGGTTAGCATTCATATACCACACGCGGGTAACGCAGGTGAAGAAATTATGTCCAAACACCCCTAAGGGTTCGCCCTTAGCCTGCAAATAAACCAGGCCAGGCTCCCATAAGAACCCGGCCCAGCATTCAGACCTCACCTTAACTCTTCGTCGTCTTCCCCTAACTTAATCCAAGGTCTCCAATATTTTGTTCAAGGTAGCACTCGGACGCATGTTGGCTTTCACCTTGTCTGGACAGGAGTGATAATACCCACCGATATCAACAGGCTTGCCTTTAATAGCTTTAATTTCTTCAAGAATTTTTTCGATATTGGCCTCCAGCTCTTTGGCGATGGGAACAAACTTCCCCTTCAATTCCTGATCGTCATTTTGTGTGGCCAGTTCCTTGGCCCAATACATGGCTTCGTACGCATGGCTACCCGCATTATCCAATTCACCCAGCACACGGCCTGGTGCCTTGCGGTTATCCATGAGCTGTCCGGTCGCACGGTCCAGAGTCTCTGCAAGGATTTGCGCTTTGGAATTCTTCGTGCTCCGGCTGAGGTGCGCGAAAGATTCCGCTAATGCGAGAAATTCTCCCAGCGAATCCCAGCGTAGATGTCCTTCTTTCAGAAATTGCTGAACATGCTTCGGCGCCGACCCTCCGGCTCCGGTTTCAAACAACCCGCCCCCGTTAATTAACGGGACAATGGAGAGCATTTTTGCGCTAGTACCCAGTTCCAAAATCGGGAAGAGGTCAGTGAGATAATCCCGCAACACATTGCCGGTAGCAGATATGGTGTCTTTGCCGTCCTTGGCACGTTGCAGTGAAAGCTTCATGGCATCCACCGGCGCCATGATTTGAATGTCCAATCCGTTCGTATCGTGATCCTTGAGGTAGCGATTCACTTTTCCAATGATCCGGGCATCATGAGCCCGGTTTGTATCTAACCAAAAAACGACGGGGGTTGACGATGCTCTTGTCCTATTGACAGCGAGCTTCACCCAATCTTGAATAGGAATATCTTTCACCGTACATACTCGATAGATATCACCCTTTTCCACATCATGTTGATGCAAGGTTTTTCCAGCTCCATCAATCACACGGATGGTCCCATTGCCGGGTGCTTCGAAGGTCGTGTCATGTGATCCGTATTCTTCAGCCTTTTGCGCCATGAGGCCGACATTGGGCACACTGCCCATAGTCGCCGGATTGAATGCCCCATGTTCCTGACAGAATTCGATGACGGCTTGATAAATACCGGCATAACAACGGTCCGGGATCATGTCTTTGCAATCCTGCTCTTTACCATCCGGCCCCCACATTTTTCCCGAGGCCCGAATCGAAGCAGCCATCGACGCATCGATGATGATGTCGCTCGGCACATGAAGGTTGGTAATACCCTTATCAGAATCCACCATCGCCAGATCAGGACCATTCTTCAGCGCGGCCTGAATGTCCGCTTTGATTTCCTCTTGTTGGGCAGAAGACAATGTGCCAATTTTGGCATACACATCCCCGAGTCCGTTATTGGGATTTACGCCTAATTCGTCGAAAATCTTGGCATGCTTGGTAAACACATCCTCAAAATAGACGGTCACGGCATGCCCGAACATGATGGGATCCGACACCTTCATCATCGTGGCCTTCAGATGTAGCGACAGCAAAATCCCACTCTTCTTGGCCTCTTCAATTTGGTCTTTAAAAAATTGACGTAACGCACGCACACTCATCTTTGTGGCATCCACTACATCACCGTTGCCGAAGGGCAGATTATCTTTCAAGACGTTGGTGCGGCCATCGACGCCCGCAAATTCAATCCGGCCTTTTCCTGCCGATTGTTCTGTGATGGTGGCGGATTGTTCATTGGCGAAGAAGTCTCCGTTTGTCATATGCGCCACATGCGTTCGAGAATCGTTTGTCCATGTACCCATTCGGTGGGGATTGTTTTGGGCATATTGCTTCACCGACGCCGACGCCCGCCGATCAGAGTTCCCCTGCCGCAACACTGGATTCACCGCGCTGCCTCTTACTTTGTCGAATTTGGCTTTAATGACCTTTTCCTCATCATTGTGTGGATCCTCCGGATAATCCGGAATCGCATAACCCTGTGATTGCAATTCTTTCACCGCCGCCTGTATTTGAGGAAGGGAGGCACTAATATTGGGGAGTTTAATCACATTGGCTTCCGGCTTCATGACCAGCTCACCCAGAAACGCAAGATCGTCAGGCTGTTGTTGCTCTGGTTTCAGTTTATCGGAAAATTGCGCAATGATTCGCCCCGCCAATGAAATATCCTTCGTCCCGATATTCACTCCCGCCACCTTCGCAAACGATTGGATAATCGGCAAAAACGAGCCACTCGCCAATTCCGGCGCTTCATCCACTTTCGTGTAAATAATATCCGGCTGTGCTGACATAAGATTATCCTCCAAAAAAAGATGACTGAAAAACCGCTACTTCAATAAATAGTGAACCCCGTAGAGTTACAAGGCTTGTGATTATAATAAAATTTGGCCGGCACGACAATCAACCGAAAGGCCCAGAGACGGATGAGAGACGAAAGACCCAGAAGAGAAAAGAGATGGATCAAAACTTCAAGCTCGCCTCACCCGGGGAACAGACAACAAGTGGGTTACGAGGAGATTGGAATACACACAACGTTGTCAGACTGCACCGAATCAATGATTTTGAGAACTACCGGCACCAGGGCACATGGTCCTGCAGTCGATTGGATGTCGCACGTAACACGATCACACAATTCGAAGAGATTCTTGATCGCAATCTCCCATTTGGGATTACAAGTGAGATTTATCAAGAAGTCTTACAAGGAGCCGATTCCAAAAGAGATTTCTCAAAGCTCCAGACCTACCTCGCATCCCAAAAGTTTTATCACCCGATAGATCCCATTGTCAGTTATGAACAAGCTGCCGAGCTGTACTTCACCTGTCGTCGGCACTGTCGTCGGCAAGGCATCACCATTCGAGGGTCCACCGATTGCCTCATCGTACAAATCGCCATCGAACATAATCTACACCTGCTCCACAACGACCGGGACTTTACTCAAATGGCAACAGTCTTCTCTGCTTTGAAAATAGCATAATTTCAGCAGAAGCCTTGCAACAAAAGCTATAATTCATTGATGAAATTCCAAGACTCTACTGTAGTCCTGGGCAAGATCAAAAGAGATCGTGGAGCCGGTTTTTTTTGAAAAAATAGTATAGAGGGATAAGGAGATTTTGTGTCAGACGGGAATTCAATAATCAGTTTTGGTGATATATCGAAACCCGCAACTCTGCTGATCAAGAAGGTATCTAATGCCGTAGGTGTTTTATATGAACCAAGAAGAATAAGAAAACATGCTGAAGCAGAAGCAGAGGCTGAAAAAATCAAAACACTAGCTTCGATCGAGTTAAATGAAATCCAACAAAGAGCGGTAGATCGTTTCGTTCATCAGGAAACCAGAAAGCAGGAAAATATAGAAGCAATTACTCATCAAGCTGCCTCGTCCTTAGGTGAAGATGCAAAGGTAGAGAGGCTGGATGAAGATTGGGTAGCTCACTTCTTTAAGAACTGCGACATTG
>Ga0209988_10003521_pt1 | contig 10352 bp, 10 predicted proteins | sample N075metaG_FD_183115 | JGI IMG/M metagenome (GOLD analysis project Ga0209988, IMG submission 183115) | Deep subsurface microbial communities from Kermadec Trench to uncover new lineages of life (NeLLi) - N075 metaG (SPAdes) (version 2) | ecosystem: Environmental > Aquatic > Marine > Ocean trench... | reverse complement strand
ATAGCATCCTGTGTTTTGTATGGGTACAAATTTTTTGGAAATTTTTACTCCTTCGTTGTTTATGTTTTTATTTTTTAAAACAGATTTGATTATAGATTCAGTTTTTTCTAATCTGCTTTTAGCTAGCTTTATTGCAGTAATTTCTTGTTTTGATACTTTTTTGTAGGCATTTTCTATTTCATTTTTAGATACACGTAATGAAGTTAGTTTTGCACCGCTGAATTTTCTTTCATATTTTTTTATGGCTAAATCTCCATCTTTTTGAACTTTTTTTAGTATTGATTCTGTTATTTGCTTGTTTTTTTGAGGTTGTTTTGGAATAATTTGGGATGCAAAACTTTCAACATTAGTGACTTGAATTATTTTCATCAATTCTCTTCATCACGTTTAATCTCCTCAAGTTCCAATATTTGTCTTGGTTCGTGAACCACAAGTCCTTGGGCTAGTTTTCTTAACTTGGGAATTAGTTTGTGAAATTCTTCCTTTTTAATCACCGTATTTACTCCATACCATCCATCTTCGCTTAGTGGACTGATTGTTGGTCTTTTTAGAGATGACATTTGTGATAGTAGTTTCTTGAGATTTTTTTCTTCTACATTCAGATAAATGTGCAGGTATTTTCGTCCATGTACTGCTCCCCTCAACAAAGTAACAATATCAAAGATTTTTTCACGTTTTTTTGAATCTTTGAGAGATTTTTTATTTACAATCAAGTGAGCAGTAGAGGTCAAAACCTCATCGACTATTTTTAATTTATTTTGTTTCAAAGTCGTTCCTGTATCAGTAACATCAATTATAGCATCAACATCCTCTGGAGGTTTTGCTTCAGTTGCCCCAAATGATAAATGAATTTGCACATTTTTGTTTGTGCCTAATCTTACCCAAGGAGTTACTATCAATGGTTCTTTTGAACCATAATACTTTTGATAAGATTTACATTGTCTGATAAATTTTGCTGCAGTAGTCAAATACTCTGAAGAAATCCGAAGAGTCTTTTTCTTTTTTGCATAATCTGAAATCATTGAATCAAGATTTTTGTAAGTATACTTTTCGGGCAATGCGACAACTAATCTAATTTTTCCATATTCCAAATCCAAGATTTGTTCAACATCTGCTTTTGTTTCTTCTACCCAATCTTTTCCAGTAATTCCAACATCGTACAATCCTTCAGATACCAATGTTGGAATCTCTTGTGGTCTGAGCATTTTTACGATAATATTTGGATCATCTAAAAATACACGATATGTCCTATTTTTTCTATTAACTTTGGTCCAGGATCTTTCAAGAAGTTTGAAAGTTGCTTCCTCAAGACTGCCTTTTGGTATAGCAAATTTCACCTGAGACATTTTCAGTTTTTTCACCATCTAGCCATATAATAGGATTTTAAATTTCCTTGACCAATTCTTTTGCTTTATCAAGAGAAATTTTATTTTCTTCAATCATTTTTTGTACGATTCTATCAATTTGTTCATTGGTAGCTCCAGCAGCTGCAGCTAAATTTCTAGCATGTAATCTCATGTGTCCTTTTTGGATTCCCTCTGTTGCTAACGCTCTAATTGCACTATAGTTTTGTGCCAATCCAGTAGCAGTCATTATACCGGCAAGTTCTTGAGCAGAAGAAACGCCAAGAATTTTTTTACATATCTTTGCAATAGGATGAACGTTGGCAATGCCTCCAACAATTCCAACAGACAGAGGTAATTCCAATGTACCAACTAAATTCCCATTTTCATCTTTACTCCATTTACTGAGAGAACGATATTTGCCAGAACTTGCAGCATAAGCATTTGCTGCAGCCTCAATTGCACGGCTATCCTGACCAGTGGCGTTAGCCACTGCAATTATTCCATTCATAATTCCTTTATTGTGGGTAACGGCCCTGAAAACATCATTATCTGCAAATTGATATGCCAAAATAATATTATTCACCACATCTTCTCCCCCAACTGCCTCCTTTTCAAAAACTGCTTTTACCTTTGCAATTCTTCTAGTAGAGTAATTTGATAAAATACGAAGAAGTGCCCTCCCTCCAGTAATTTTTTCTATATATGGAGATACTGCCTCACACATTGTATTTGTTATATTAGCACCCATTGCATCACCAACGTCAATTAAAAGTTCTACAATGAGCATTTCTCCTGCAGGGGTATGGATTTCTTTACACGATACTTCTTTTGCACCTTTACCCATTTTTGATAATGTACTGCTCTCTGAATTTGCAATCTCCAGTATTTCATCTGTTGATTTTGTAATACTTTCAATGGCCTTGGAAATATTTACATCTAACAATTGAATTTGTCCAATGCTGTATGACTCGTCAGCTTCAACCTCAAATCCTCCTAGAACCCTAGCAATTTTTGCACCCTTTGAGGCTGCAGCAATTACTGATGGTTCTTCAATAACCATTGGGATGAGATAGTCTTTACCATTAATCTTAAAGTTCGTTGCAATTCCAAGAGGTAAAGAAAATGTACCAATAACATTTTCTATCATTTTGTCTGCCTTGTCAAAAGAAATTCCTCCATTGGTATTTTCTAATAATTCTAATTCTTCATCAGATAAACTTGCGAAATTTTTTACAATCTCTAACCTCTCTTTCCTAGATTTTTCAAAAAATTTCGGAATTGATGAATCTTTCATTTTATTTCAATATCCTCAATAGTTTATCATCATTCCTATCTGGAAAACCTTTTCCATCTGTATTTGATGTAATGACATAAAGACTGCCATCGGGTCCTTGTACAACGTCTCGAATACGACCCACTCCACTTAGAATACTCTTTTGAGATTTTAGTCCTTCCTCAGGGTCTAATTGGAAAAGATTTGATGCTCGCAGGGAGGCCATAATAAAAGAGTGTTCAAGTTTGATGGTGTCTCCATAGTAAAAGAGAATTCCTCCAGGTTCTATTGCCGGATCATAGCACATTATTGCTCCTTCATATTTTTCATTTCCTAAGCATTCTTGCTCAGGCCAGCCAAAATTTTTCCCTGGTTTAATTAGATTTATTTCATCGTTTTTTTCAGGACCTAGTTCTGCCACGTACATGTTACCCGATTTATCCCAAGCCATGCCTTGGGGATTCCTATGACCAAGTGAGTATACTGGGGAATTTGGATATGGATTGTCTTCAGGAATAGTACCATCATCATTTAGTCTCAAAATTTTACCAGCTAACGAATCTAGATCCTGTGGAAGATGAGAAGAATCAGAGACGGTTCCTGTTCCAACATAGAGTTTTCCGTCAGGACCAAATTTTAAAAATCCTCCATTACTAAATACAGAACCTGGAATTTTATCAAAAATAGTTATAGCATCTTTTAGTTTGTTATCTGATTCCGTGATTCTAAGGACTTTATTCCATAAAGTTTGATCCTCCTCATATGTTAAAAAAACATAGAGAAAGTGATTATTTTTAAAATCGGGATGAGTTGTGATTCCAAGTAATCCCCCATCAAAAACCTTTGCAGGGCGCAATGTAGCCAAGGGCTCATCTAATAATTCATTATTGTAAATTACTCTAATTCGACCAGCTTTTTCGGTAACAAAAATTTTTTCATCAACTACCGCAATTGATCTTGGGTTTTCAAGATTTTCTGCCAAAATTTCAACAAAGATATTTTCTGATTTTGCTGATGGGGGTTCTGGAAGTGGAATAGGATCATTTGGTGATGTCAAGACCATAATTGAAAATATTATTGCGCCGACAATACCTGCAATCCTTAGTCTTTTATCCATGAAAAATTGATCTTTTCAAATCATATTAATTACTTTCAAAACTTTGATAACGCGTATATACGGCCCATTTTCATTTACGGATCAGCGGGGTGGGGAAGTCAGACTAATTAGGACTAGGTCATCCCGGCGGGCTCATAACCCACAGATCAGTGGTTCAAATAGAGTTAAAACTCTTGAAAGTCCACCCCCCGCTATTTCTATAATTTAATCAGTAACCAAAAAGGCAATGTTGAGTCCAAAAGAGGCCAGAATAGTTGCACATGTATGCTCAGATGGGTGGATGATCACCTATGTAGAAAAAAACAGTCTTCAAATTGTAAATGGAAGAAAGTATCACAGAGATAGAAAAAGATATGAGGTAGGATATTGTAATACAAACAAGAAGTTACTAGAAGAATTTTCAAAAGACGTACTTGATGTTTATAAAATCAGAGTTAGAAAAAGAAAATCCACAGATTTGGTATTCAAATCAAAGAGAGTATATTCAAGAATAAAGGAACTTGGTGGAGGAAACACTCGCAGTTGGAGTATCGGAAAAGAAATATTGCAATCTAAAAAAAGAGCAAAGAGTTTTTGGTTAATAGCATTCTTTGACGATGAAGGAACAATTGACAAGAAAAAATTTGTTGTAAGAGTAAAAAGTATGAATGAAATAGGACTAATTCAAGCAAGAGGTTTAATGGATACTATTGGCATTCCATCTAGAATAACTGGACCTAACTGCGATGATAGTTGGTATCTTACAGTATCAAGAAGAGATTTGAAAAAATTCAAAAAAGAGATCGGATTTAATCATCCAGGAAAAAAATTATGGCTTGACAAAATTTTGAATAATAGAATCAAATTGAAATAATATGATTAATTTAGTATAATCTACAAATTTTATACTTAATTCTCATACACAGAAAACCACGAAACAGAATCATCAAATTTAGATTTTCTATTTATCTTTCCTATTCGAGTTAATGGTCTGCTAAGATGTCTGTGGGCAGAAACATCTGGAATGTATAGTTGTTTTTTTATTTTTCTTGGAATTTCCAAATTAGTTTTGTTTTTCGAGATTTTACCACATTTTACGCATTGATATCCTTGATTCTGTCCTTTAGATTTCATTTTTTTATTGCATTTTGTACACAGTGGATTTGACCTTACAATATTTTTTTTAAGATCAATTATATCTAGAAATTCAAGATTTAAAATCCTTGGATGAGTTTTAGATGCTTTTCTAATTCCCCCACCTACACATATCTTATCACCTTTGATCAAACCTAGAGCAATAGAGGATAATCCAGTTGGCTTGTACATTGCGCATTGTATTTCATCTCCATCGCAATTAATTGAGAAAAATACATGTCCACCTTTCTCTATTTTTGGATCACTTGACACAAATCCAGTTATCATTCCTGAAGCATAAGGCCTCATTGTTATTTTGGTAAAAGTGTTTTTCAGGTGATCACCTGTTCCTTGATTAGATTTGAAGATCATGTGACCTGCTAATTTTTCCTCAGTTTCTAAAATTTTTGTTGCATGCAATAAGGAATCTACCTTTTCACCACGTACTCCATAAAATACAGGATCGGGACCATGCGGGGTAATCAAGACTTTGGATTTTTTATTATCAAAACTATTGAAGGTGTGAGGAAAGGTTTTTTGTTGCATAATTTTTACGCTTTGAGAAGAAATTTTCCTTTCTTTACCAAATTGTGAAGGTCTCCTGTAACTTAGTAATTCTAGGGTATGATCATTGAATTGATATCCTATGGCGCCAATTGCTCCTACTAGTCCTTGTCCGTTTCCTTTGTAAAAAATTTCAAGATTGTTTTTGGAAGCAAATTTTTTTGCTTGATTTCTATTAATTAGCTGCCACAAAGCCAATTCACTAAATTCCGTAAAATTAGAAGGAATTATTTCGTTTTCATAAAAAACTAAACCAGGATTTGCTCCATTTTTGGTATCAGAATATTTGGAAACAAAATTTTTAATTTTGTTTTTGATTTTAGATGGGTTTTTAGTTTTTATTTTAAGAGATACTGCGCCATTGCCGCGAGTTTTCCAAGGAATGTTGGGATTAAATCTAATTAATCTGGGAAAATCTAGAAATTTTGTCTCTTGTTTTTTTAAATAATCTACAATTTTGTAGGCCAAAAATGTGGTACACATACCTTTTGGAGAATCCGTATCATCAAAACCAATATGAAGTGTACATGGAGTATTCATTGATTCATAATCCAATTGCAGACATTTTTAGTTGTCGAGTTTTACAATTGGTTTAAATTAAAATCACTTCATTCGTAGTTAAATTGATAATAATAGATGAAGAGCGAATCTTTAAAGAAATTCAAACAAAACAACCATCTTCAGTTTCGATAAATGGACCTGATGGAATTTTACCTCAAATTCAACAAACTGCTATGAATATTACAAAGAAATTTGAAATTCCAGCATATGTTTTAGCGGACACTACTTGGGGAACATGTGATTTGAATTCAAATGCTGGAAAAATTTTAGGTACTGGAATTCAATTTAATGTTGGTCACACTATTAACACTGAATCAATTGAGAAAAATGTAATTTTGATTGATGCATTTGATGATGTTGAGTTTGATAGTGTTGCTGAAAAATGTGCAAAAATTTTATCTGGAAAGACCATTGCCCTTGTAACAGATAGTCAGCATCTTCATCAAATGGAAAAGGTTAAAGAAATTTTGACAAATAATGGGGTTAAGGTAAAAATTGGAAAAGGTGGAGGGCAATTAAATGATGGTCAAGTCTTTGGATGTGAATTTTATCCAGCCACAAAACTCAAGGAAGAAGTAGAGGCATATGTCTTCTTAGGACAGAGTAATTTTCATGCATCTGGAATTGCGTTATCAACCAATATGCCTACATATGTTATGGATCCCTACTTTAATGAAGTAAGAGAAGTAACAGAATTTGCACAAAAATTAAAAAAGAAAGCAACTCTTGCAATTTACAAAGCAGCTGAGGCAAACTCATTTGGAATAATTGTTGGGCTCAAAGAAGGACAATTATCTAAATTGTTTGCATTAAAGTTCAAAAAAGAATTAGAAAAAGAGGGAAAAACAGTTCAATTATTTGCCTTAACTGACATCACAAGTGAAAGATTAAACAATCTAAAGGGAATAGATGCCTTCATTCAAGTGGCATGTCCTAGAATATCAACTGATAATCAATTTGACAAGCCTGTTTTATCCTCCCCTCAAGCCAATGCTCTTTTGAAATTATTAAGAAATGAAAACATTGAGGAATATTTTGAACTCCCTCATTGGTTATAAAATTAGGTTTTGAAATCTTTGATTGTCGTTTAGCTTTTCAAAAAATTTAGACTTTTTTGCTTTGGTTTTATATTGGATTCCTTGAGATATGGAATTTTCTAAACTATCAAGTGCCTCATCTAATTTAGATAACATAACAAGATTACAAGATTTATCAAAGAGAACGTCGCCATTATTCGGAAAATCCTTCAAGATTTTGTTACAACAAACAATTGACTCTCCAAATTTTTTCATGGAAAGCAAAATTCTTTCTTTATGATATAAAGCAATATTGTAATTGGGATTTGATTCTAAAATAGAATCACAGTTAGACAGTGCTTCCATTAGATTTCCTTTTTTTCGTAACGAAGATATTCTATTTACTAATACAGGAAGATCGTTGGAATCTAATTTCAATGCAGTATCATAGCACTGTAAAGCAGAATCATAATCCTTCAATTTGCTTAGTGCATATCCTTTGTTATTTAGACATCCTAAATGGTTTGGATTTTCCTCAAGAATTTTGTCATAATAAGAAATTGCTTCCTGAAATTTTCCTAGTAAAAATAATCTATTTGCCTCATCTATAATAGAATTGATTTTGGGATTGTATGACATAATCAAAATAGATTTATGGTTTCATTAAGATTTTTCCAAAAAGACCCTTACCTCTAAGCATTTTTGTGTGAGCATCAGAGGCTTGTTCTAAGGAATATACAGAATCAATTATCGATTTGATTTTCCCTGTAGACATCCAATACAATCCTTGTTCTAATTCAGCTCGTGTTCCTTGTGTTGAGCCTAAAATGTTAATTCCTTTAAAGAAAATTTGGCGTAGATCTGTTTTTACGTCATATCCCGTGGTAGCGCCTGTTGTTACAATTGTGGCCCCAAATTTTAGCAAAGTCAATTCTTTGTTCCAATGGGAACCTCCAATATGTTCAAAAATTACATCGATTCCAGATATGTCTCCATATGGCTTGGGAATTTTTTTTGAAATTTCACGAACCTCCTTGTGCCAATCATCTTTTCTGTGATCTACTGCATAGTCTGCTCCCAACTCTAACAATTTATCCAGTTTATCGGGACTTGCAGTTGCAATTACAGTACAACCAAACAATTTTGCTATTTGGATTCCAAAGCTTCCAACACCTGAACTTCCCCCCATAACTAAAACTAATTGTCCAGGCTGAATTTTTGCTCTGTCTACTAACATATGCCAAGATGTCAAAAGAGTCATGGATGCAGCAGCTGCTTCGTCGTAAGTAATATTTTCAGGAATTTTTACAACATTAACTTCTGGAAGATGAGTGATTTCACAATAGCCTCCCCAAAGAGGACCCGTTTCAAATCCCCAAATCTTTCTATTTCTGCAATTGTATTCTCGTCCCTCAGTACAAGCTTTACATGTACGACATGACATATTTCCATGAGATACAATTCTGTCACCTACCTTGATATTTTTTACATCTTCTCCGATCTCAATTACTTCCCCCGCTGCATCTGTTCCAGATATGTGGGGAAGAGGAATGGCAAGGGGTTTTCCTCTCATGCCCCAAATATCATCATAATTCAAAGCAGCAAATTTTACCCTAAAGATAACTTCATTTGGTCGTGGTTTAGGTTCAGGAATATCTTTGATTTTTAAAATTTTGGAAAAATCGTCATCTGTAGTATACTCGTCATATACTAACGCCTTCATGGTTTTTGGAATTGTTTTGTAGTTATATGATTGCCTAATACAAGAACCATAAACAATTATAATCATAAAACTGGAAATCACAACATGTCTGAAACAGCAACATTTCCTGGTGATAAAATTGCATCAATTGAAGAATATGAGGCTGGATACAATACTTTTGATGATGGTGATATGGTACGCGCATCTACAATTGGAGAAAAAATTCTTGACAAAACAACCCGCATAGCACGAATAAACCATCCCAAGATGTTATCCATACCAAAAGTAGGAGATATTGTGATTGGCACTGTGGCTGCAGTAATGTCTTCAATGATTGCAGTATCAATTGATTATATTAATGAAAAACCAACAACATCAAAAGTAGAGTGTGTTTGTTCGACACGAAATATTAGGAGAAAAAATATTGCTCTGGTAAATGATATTGTTACTCTAAAAATTTTAAATCATCTTAATGGAACAATACATGCAACGATTGATGAGCCACCACTAGGAGTATTGTTCACAAAATGTAGAAAATGTGGTGGAAAGGTTGTCCCAATGCGTGATGCCATAAAATGTACTGAATGTTCATGGATTGATGAAAGAAAACTTTCAACAAACTTTGGTAACAGTAATTTTTTTCGTCTGAGAGAATAAAAAATGATAAAGGTAACGTTCCAAGGGGAGCGAGGAGCATATAGTGAAGATGCAGCAAGATCGTTTTTTACCGAGGAGATTGAAACAATACCACTCCCAACATTTACAGAAGTTTTAGAAAACACTATCTCTGGTAATGCGGATTATTCAGTTTTACCAGTGGAAAACTCGTTGGAAGGAAGCGTTGGAGAAAGTTATGATTTGTTATATTCAACATCTCTAAATGCGATTGGTGAAATTTATCATAGAATTGAACATTGTTTAATTGGAAATGGAAAATTAGAAGAGGTCGCTACCGTATATTCTCATCCCCAAGCATTAGGACAGTGTAGAGATTTTATTCAAAAATACCATATGAAAACTGTTCCAGCTTATGATACTGCAGGAAGTGTAAGAATAATCAAAGAAATAAACAAAAACAATGTTTCATGTATTGCAAGCAAGACAGCCTCCGAGATTTATCAAATGCCAATAATATCAGAAAATATTGCCAATAATCTCAATAATTACACTAGATTCCTAGTTCTATCCAAAAAAACTAGTGGAGAAACTGGAAACGACAAGACCTCCATAATATTTTCCATAAAACATGAGCCTGGCGCCCTTTTCAGAATAATTAAAAATTTCCATGATTTCAACATCAATTTAACTAAAATTGAATCAAGACCAAAAAAATTAACAAACTGGGAATACAATTTTTTTGTCGATTTTGAAGGTCATGCAAAAAATCTCCAAATTTCAGAGATGCTTGAGAAAATCCAAAATGAAACATTATTCATGAAAATTCTGGGTTCATACCCTTCTGCGAAATTGAACTAGAATCCTTTTGGTTTTCTTATGGTAAATCCCATACTAAATCCAATTATTATTAACCCTGATATGATAACCAGAAAGTGATAAGTAAACATTATGGGATCCGATGTCACATTAAGAGTTGCCTGTATATGTAATTCAGAAGAACCGGTATTTTGAATTTGTATTCTTGTTACACCATCTTCTAAAT
>Ga0209988_10003520_pt1 | contig 10353 bp, 7 predicted proteins | sample N075metaG_FD_183115 | JGI IMG/M metagenome (GOLD analysis project Ga0209988, IMG submission 183115) | Deep subsurface microbial communities from Kermadec Trench to uncover new lineages of life (NeLLi) - N075 metaG (SPAdes) (version 2) | ecosystem: Environmental > Aquatic > Marine > Ocean trench... | reverse complement strand
CGGATCGTGGGACCACCAGGCACCCGCGCACTCACCGATGCGCTGATCACCGCTCATCGCTCGGGGATCGAAGCGCGCACGGGCGGAATGGGAATCCGATCGGCCGCGCCGAGCTTCGAAGTCGTCGAGATCTCCGGCGGTTGGTCGGAGCAAGCTGGAGAACTCCTGGTCCGCGCTGGCGATCTTCCAGGCGGCCCGATCGCTGCACTCGTCTACCGATTCGAAGCGCGCGACCGCTCCGCGGTGATCGCGGGGACGGGATGGGCCGAAGCCGAGCTGATCGCGTTCGCCAAGGACGCGAATCTGCTGGTCCACGAAGCCGTCTACATTCCGTCGCCGGAGGTCGCAAAACAGATGGAATTCGACGAAGACCCCGCGTTGCTGCTGCGCGCGGCCCGCGAGCACACGGCGATCGACGCGGTCGGCGCGCTTGCCGAGAAGGCCGGTGTCGAAACACTCGTGCTGGTTCGAATGCGCCCGCCGCCCGTCTACGACCTGCAGATTACGAGCGTGGTGAACGATGATTTCGATGGGCGTATCGTGATCGCCGAAGACGGAGACGAGATCATACCCTGAGATCGGGCTCCCCGGGTTCGATCTCGGCCGGAGGGCCGATGTCGTTGCGGTCGCGAAATATCGGTGGGATGTACTCGGGCCGATCGCCGCGCGCTCGCTCACCGCTAAAACGACGCCGCTGTTCGCGGTAATAGGTCTCCGTGGGGTCCAAGGCGATCGCTTCGTCGATCGCGCTGATGGCCGCGTCATTCAGGCCAAGTCCGAACTGCACTTCGGCGAGGGTGTCGAGGATGGTGGCCTCTGAGCGTTGGGTTTCCAAAACCGCGCGCTCCGCGAGTAGTAGCGCCGCCTTGAGTTCCTCCCGCGTCACATCCGGCGCGATTGCAATCATCCAGGCGTGGTCGTTGAGTTCGCCCGGAGAGACCCCGGGCAGTCGCGCCTTGCGAGCTGCGTAGCGAGCGATCGTATCCCCGTCCGCAAAGATGTCCATGCCCGCCGTACCCACCGAAATCGCCGTTGCAAAAATCAGCGCGCCGCACGTCGCTCGAATCCACAGAGCCGGCCGGCTGAAAATGCGGCGTCCGACCCATGCCGTCGCAATCGCACCCGAAATCAGGCCACCGATATGCGCAGCCAGTGCGATGACGGGGATGACTGCCCCGATCACGATATTGACCCCGAGGATGATCCAGAGGCTGCGACGCGGAAAGCGCCACCAGGCGGGAAGCACTTCGGCGTGGCGATAGTCCAACCAGAGAACGCTTCCGGCCAGGCCAAATACGATGCCGGATGCGCCGACTACCATGGAATTTCCAAACAAGCCACCGATGGTCATCGCGCCGACCGCAGAAATCCCCATCACGCAGGCGGTTCGCGCGGATCCCAGCGGGCGCTCCACCAGAAAACCGAGGGCCATCAATGCGAGGAGATTGAGCGTGATGTGGACAAGGCCCGCGAAGCCGCCCTGCGCGTGAAGCAGATTGCCGGTCAAAATGCGCCAGACATCCCCATCTGCGACGAGCGCCGGGCTGTAGTGACCCGCGAGCGTGACCCGAAAGCCCAGCGCAATCTGGAACAGATAGACCAATATGCACAACGCGATGAGCGTCTGTGTTGCGCGCGGCCTGGCTGCGTTGCCGCTGATCCCGTCGATCTGATCCATGCTCGCGAGGCGGCGCGCACCGTCGGGCAAGCTCCCAACCCGCGCGCGCAATGCATCCGCGAGGCGTTCGGGAGCATCGTAGTTTTTGAAATTTCCGCGTGGAAGCAGATACACGGAATTTCTCGTACCGAGCCAACACGCCTGCGCGGACACGGCGATATGGGTGATGTCCCGATAACGGGTGTGGATCTGCCGGCTGCGACGGGGGTTGCGGGGATGCCAGATCCCGTCGTCATCGAGCACGATCGCGGAGTGGTCACCGCGAAGGGAGAACGTACTGCCGGTACCTGCGAAGGAGTCGAAGCTGAAACTCACAGCGAAAGATTAGCGCGCGTGTTCTAGCGGCGGGGAACGGGCAGCGTTGGGAAGATGCGGCTGTAGATCAGGAAGACGAGCGCAAAGGCGCCGAAGAATCCCGCTGCGATTCCCAACTGGACCGGTCCGAGCCACGCGAGGCCGTCATCCGGAACCAGGGAAGGCCAGACCAGTATGTTTCGCTCGAGCCAGAAGCCGGCCAGCATGATGGCCGCAACCGGGCCCACGATGTACCAGCTGCGCTTGGGCGCCTGGCCGAGCAGTATCCAAAACGGAATGATCCAGCAGCCCGCCCATGCGATCATCGAGGTCGCCACGTAGGGCTCCTTGAATCGGTCGAGGCTCATGTACCAGCTGTCCTGGAGGAACTGCGAGCCGAGGCGAAGCTCGAAGAACTGGGTTTCTTCGGGGAGGTTTCCGTACCAGATCACGATGTACTGCGAGAAGAACAGGTACATCCAGAAGATCGAGAACGCGAACAGCATCTTACCGAGGTCGTGGAAGCGGTCCTTGGTGAGTTCGCCCTCCCAACCCGGCGCATTGCGAAGCAACACGCAGATGAGCGTCGTCATCGCGATACCCGACAGGAAACCACTCCATCCGAACCACCAGCCAAACATCGTCGAGAACCAGGTCGGGGTGAGGGACATGACCTGGTCGTAGCCGACGACCGTGTAACCGAACGTGTAGATGAGCGCGATGATCGGCGCGAGCACTCGCAGCTTCCGGGCCGATTCGGCAAGCTCCTCTTCGTCGCCGCGCCAGTTCGCACTCCAGCGCGCGAACATTCTCTTGGCGTGCGGCGCTCGCTCCGCGGCGCCATGGAGCGCGGGCCGCACCGAGAGCTTGAGAAAGCGAACCGACAGCACGCTGAGCACGAACAGGATCGCGAGGTCCGTGATGTAGACCCGCGGGATCGAGAGCCAGCCTTCCTTGCCCATCGGCGCGCCGTGGATCCAGTTGGTGTGGATCGACTCGCGGCCGAAATAACCGATCGCGAGCAGCACGAAGCTGATCGGGACCCAGGCGGCGAGACCCTCGGCGACGTGGCGAATCGGCCCGGGCCAGTTTGCGTCGATGATCACGAACGCGCAGGCCAGGCAGAGACCTCCCTGCGCGAGCGTCGCAAAGTAGATGAAATTGACGTGATAGGCGCGCCAGGCGGTATCCGGATCCGTCGAGAGGCCATACGCGAACGATGCGAGACCGATCGCCACCAGTGCGCCGCAGACCCCAATTAGAGACGTCGGCAAATCGCGCGGATTCGCTCGCTCCAGCTCGAACGCGCTCACTTCATACTCCTATTCGGATTTTCGAGGTATCGGAGGTAGTTCACGATGTCCCAGCGGTCGTCCGGTTGAATGCGGTTGTAACCCGGCATGCGCCGACGCCCGTAGCGAATCGTGGTGTAGATGTGCCCATCGCTGCGAATCCGTGCGATGCTCGCCGGACCTGCGATCGCGAGCACACCCGCGAGCGGCCCGTTGATCTCACCTGTCATGCTCACGGGCCCGTCGCCGAGACCCGTCATGCCGTGGCAGGTCGAGCAAAAGCGCTCGTACTGCAGGCGCCCGTTTTCGATCGAATCGAGATTCGCCGGGCGCGGATTCACGAGCACATCGGACGCCGCATCGATGATGTTGGATATGGGCGCTTCGCCACCGTCGATCGGGACGGTGCCCTCGGGCGGGATGAAGCCCTGTCGCTGATCGCCATGGGTCACTTCCTCATACGCCTGGACGGCCTTCTGCCACTTCATCTGCGGAAACCAATCGTTCGACCACTGCTCCCAACAGCCCACCATCGAGGTCAGCGCGAGCGCGACGAGGGTGAAGAGAGAACGCGACAGTCGAAACGTAGTTCTACGACTCGACAAGGTTGACCTCCATCGCGTCGTTTTCCCGCAGCAGTGCATCAATTTCGGCCACGTCCTGCTCACGACAGCGAACCACAACGCCGAAATCTTCCGCAGAAAACCGCGGGCTGTAGGCGGGATCGAGTTTGAACTTCGGGAGCCCACCGAAGATGAACAGACCTAGAACCGTCAACACACCAGCAAAGAGAATCATGATTTCGAAAGCGATGATCGTAAAGGGCGGAATCGAGGTAAACGGCTTGCCACCGATCATGATCTTCCAGTTGTTCGCCATCCAGATGGTCATCGCGTAGCCGCTGACCACACCGACGAGGCCGCCGATCAGGGTCAACAACCGGACCCTGCTGGGCTTGGGATCAACCGCATCCTCTACCTCGGGGAAGGGAGCCGGTGCATAGGTCTCGAGGTCCGTGTACCCGCGACTGCGCAGCTGCTTGACGGCAGCAGCAGCCTGGGCGGGAAGCTCGAAGATGCCAACCAACCTCGCCATCAGCGAGCCCCTTGCGCGCCGTGCGCCTTCTGGTGAATCGCGATCTCCTTCATCTCCGCAATTGCGATGATGGGGAAGAGCTTGAGGAAGATCAGGAAGAACGTGCAGAAGAAACCGAAACTCCCGGCGAGGATCCCCATTTCGGGCCAACTCGGAATGAATTCACCCCAGACCGACGGATTGTATTCGCGCGACAGCGACGAGATGATGATGACGTACCGCTCGAACCACATCCCGATGTTGATACAGATCGAAAGTACGAAGAGGAAGGGCACGTTGACGCGCATCTTCTTGAACCACAGCAGCTGTGGCAAGACGGTATTGAAGATGATCATCACCCAGGTCGAGATCCAATAGGGGCCGAACGCGCGCAGCCAAAAGGCCGTCTGCTCGGCCTCGACGCCGCTGTACCACGACATGAAGTACTCAGATATGTACGCGTAGCCGCAGATGATCGAGGTCAACAGAATGAAGCGTGACATGTTGTCGAAGTGGTAATCGGTGATGTAGGCCTCGAGGCGGTAGATCCGGCGGATCGGAATCATCAGCGTGAGAACCATCGCGAAGCCCGAGAAGATCGCACCCGCCACGAAGTACGGCGCGAAGATCGTGGTGTGCCAACCGGGCACGAGCGACACCGCGAAGTCCCAGGAAACGACGCTGTGAACCGAGAGCACGAGTGGTGTTGCGAGGCCGGACAGGTGCAACACCGAGCGGTTGTGGGCCTTCCACTGGCCGGAACTCCCCATCCAGCCGAGCGCGAGGACCATGTAGAGGACCTTCTTCCAACCCGTCGCGCGGTCGCGCGCGATCGCGATGTCCGGAATCAATCCCACGTAGAGGAAGAGGATCGAAATCGTCGCGTAGGTGCTGATCGCGAAGGTATCCCAGAGCAACGGACTCTTGAAGTTCACCCAGAGGCCGCGCTGATTCGGGTACGGCAGGATGAAGTAGGACTTCCACATCCGGCCGACGTGGATGCCGAGAAATTGCGCAGCCGTCAGCACCGCAAAGACCGTCATCGCTTCGGCGCCGCGGTTGATTGCGTTGCGCCACTTTGCGCGGAACAGGTACAAGATCGCCGAGATCAGCGTGCCGGCGTGCGCGATGCCAACCCAGAAGACGAACGTGACGATGTAGACGCCCCAGAAGACCGGGTGCGCGTAGCCCGCGATGCCCAGGCCCTTGTAGACCTGATAGATCCAGATCGCGGCCGCGAGGTGCAGGAAGAACAGCGCCAACGCGAGCAGGAACCAGTAGCCCGACGAGGTTCCCTTCATCACGGCCAGCAGGTCGCGATTGGTCTGGGAGTCCGGCGGCATCGGAACCGGGCGGATCATTCCCGCAACAGTGTCGTTGGGCGGCGGCGTCATCCTTCGGTTCCCACAGTGCCCCGCGTCACCTTCGCGAGATAGGTAATCGCGGGCCGGGTATTCAACACATGGAGCGCGTGGTAGGCGCGCACCCCGCCCGCGGCTGCCTGCTTCGAAGCGGCGCTCTCGTCATCCTTGAGATTCCCGAATGTGATCGCCTGGGTGGGGCACGTCTGCGCGCAGGCGGGCGTAACCTCTCCATCCGCGATCGGACGGTCTTCATCTTTCGCGAGCTGGCGTCCGTTTTCGATCCGCTGAATACAGAAGGTGCACTTCTCCATCACCCCCTGCCCGCGCACGGTCACGTCGGGATTGAGCAGCAGATGCATCGGCTCGTGGATGTTTTCGATCGCGTAGTCGTACCAGTTGTAGCGGCGCACCTTGTAGGGGCAGTTGTTCGAGCAGTACCGCGTGCCAATGCAGCGGTTGTAGATCATCCCGTTCAAGCCCTCGTCATTGTGGTACGTCGCAAACACCGGGCAGACCGGTTCGCAGGGAGCCGCACCGCACTGCTGGCACAGCATCGGCGAGTGGCGGATGTCGGTGTTGCCGAGTTCTTCGTGGTCCGTGGGGAGGTTGCGGCCCGTGACGAGTTCCTGGTAGCCGTCGCCGACGTAACGCTCGATCCGCAGCCATTGCATCTGGCGGTCGAGCAGGACCATCTCTTCGCCAACCGTCGGCACGTTGTTCTCGATCGAACACGCGACGATGCACGCGCTACAGCCGTTGCAGCGATCGAGGTCGATCGCCATTCCCCAGCGATACTCACTTTCGTCGGTGCTGTCGTCCGCGGGGTCGAAGGGCTTGCGCATCTCATGGCTGCCGCCGTGACCGCCGCCATGTGACTCCGCAGCCTTGGCACCCTCAGCGAGCGCGAGGAGCGAAACGGCTTCACCGAGTTGCCGGCCGCGCTTGTTGTCGAACTCCTGCGTCTTGGCAATTCGGCGGTGGGCTCCGGTTTTGCGCACAGCGGCCCGGGTCGTCAACCAGGCGCGGCCTCCCGTTTCATCGGTCAGCGCGGGCAGGATCGACATCACGTTCACACCACGCATTCCACCGGCCTTGCCATCCTCGGTGCGTGAAGCGTAGAAGCCGACGTTGTGGCCCTGGCCGATGGAGATCGCGATGACGTCGTCGCGGATTCCACCTCTCGGCACGACCGGCAGCTCGACCACGCCGACACTCGTCCGAACGGCGAGCACGTCGCCGTATTCGACACCTAGCGCCTCTGCAGACTTGTGGCTGATCTCGGCCCACGACTGCCAGGTCACCTTCATGACCGGGTCGGGCGTTTCCTGTAGCCACGGCAGATTCGCACCGCGACCGTCGGAAAGCAGCGGGGAGGGAACCGGAAGCAGCACGAACGATCCATTGCCCTCGAAGCGAGGCTCCTTGAAACTGAGGCCCGAAATCCCCGACGCGAGTGCCACTTCGCCAACCACGGCCTCTCCGCCGACCACGGCCTCTTCGCCAAACACGCCACCCGCGGCGAGTGCCGCGCGGAAGTCGGTGTCGGACCACGCTTCTTCGAGAACCGTGCGGAAGCTTCCGCTCGGCAGCTGCGCGGCTGTAGCTTCGCCCATCGCCTTGCCGGACTCGATCAACGTGTCGCCGAATGCGCGGGTGTCGTACAGCGGACGAACGGTCGGCTGAACGAGTGATCGCACGCCAGGTCGCGGAGCGTGGTCGCCCCAGGATTCCATCGGCGTGTGGTCGGGAAGGATCAGATCCGCTCGCTCACTGGTCTCGTCGGGCACGGAGGCGGTCGAAATTACGAAGCCGACTTTGTCGAGCGCCTCGGCAAAGCCCGAGTCTCCGGGCATCGAGTAGACGGGGTTGGCGTCGTGGACCAGCAGCACCGAGATGGATCCGGCCTTCATGCGTTTGACGAGTCGAGCAACTTCGCGGTAGCTCGCAACCTGATCGGCCGCGCCTCCTTCGGGGACGACGAAGACGGTCTTGCCGATCGCTCCGACCACCGCGTTGAGGATCAGCACCGCGGCCGTCGTGGCCGTGGCGCGTCGACTCGTCAGCGCGACACCGGGAGGCAGCGCGACCGCCTGGTCCGCGGCGAACAGTGCACTGCCGAGCCGCCGGATCGTCGCTGCGGGAACTTCCGTGATCGTCGAGACGGAGTTCGCGCCAAAGCCGCTGAGAATCCCTCGAAGCCGGTCCGCATTGGGGACTTCTTCGCCACCGGCCCGCGCCGCGTCGAGCGCCGCGCGCGCGATACCAAGCGCGAGAACTCCTTCGGTGCCGGGTCTCGCGGGCAACCACTCGTCGGCATTGCCGGCGGTGAGCGTGAGCCGCGGCCCGACGTACACGAGTCGGGCTCCGCCGCCTTCCTGATCGACCCTCCGCGCATCCGCAAATTGCCGCCCGTGTTCGACAGGCGAGGTCCAGCTCTCGAGAAAATCCGAACCGAAGTCGATGATGAAATCAGCTTGTGAAAGATCGAAGCGCGGCCGGCTCGCGATGCCAAAGACGGAGCGCGAAGCTTCCTTGAGTGCCGTGTAGTCGAACGGCTCGTAGACAGTCCGCCCACCCGCTCCGACCGCGGCGATCCATTCATCGACGAGTCCGCTCAGGGTCGGCCCCACGGATCCACCGAGCACGTGGGTTCGGTCGCCCGCGGCAGCGACTTTTTCGGCCATCAGCGCGTGAGCCTCTTCCCAGCTGATCGGAGCGAATCCTCCGCCCGCCTGGCGCTTCATCGGCCCCGGGTAGCGATTCGGCAGGTAGGTTCGGCCGATGCTGGCCTGTCCGCGCGCGCACAGCGCGCCTCGGTTGACGGGATGATTGGGATTGCCCTCGAGCTTGACCGGGCGACCTTCGCGGGTGCGAACATGGAGACCGCAGCCCGCGGAACACTCCTGGCAGGTAGACGCGTAGATGACCGCGAGGCCCGGCGTGATCTCCTCGGGCTGAACGACATAGGGAATCAGTTTTTGTACGGGATCACTGCACCCGCTGGCCGCAGCTGCACCCGCACTCACACCGATGAGCTTTAGAAAATTGCGACGATCGATTTCGGGCATCGTTCCGTATCCCCGGGGCTTTCCCAGTCAGCCACGCCTAATAGTGGCAGGTGTAACAATCCTGTGAGACTTCTTTCTCGCGGTGACATTGAATGCACCAACCCATCTCGAGCGTCTGGGTCGGCAATCCCCACGGCCACCACTTGGTATCTTTTAGCATGAAGACTTTGTCAAAATCCTCGACGCGTCCATGGCACTCCTTACAATCCACTCCTGCCTTGACGTGCCGGTTGTGCCGAAACTGGACGTGCTCCGGAACGCGGTTCACCTGAAGCCACTCGATCGGTCGCGGATTCTCGGTGTCGCGTGACTCCCAGTGCTCCTTGAGCGTGCGAATGCCCGAAAGCTCGTCGTAGCTCGCGGGAAACTGGCTGTGACAACCCATGCACGTCTCAACGGAGGGAACTCCGGCCGAGGGTGAGCGATCCGTTCCGGAGTGGCAGTACTGACAGTCGATCTCGAATTCTCCCGCGTGGTGTTTGTGACTGAAGGGAATCGGTTGCACGAGTCCAGGCGTATCTTCATCGAGCGCAGCCGCGTGGGAAAGACATGCGGAGCGGCTCGGCCACGGGGTGTCGAATTCTTTGGGAACCGCGATTTCCAGATCGGGATTCTCTTCCTTGAGCGCCCGGAGTTCGTGCGCCTCGCAGACGCTGCGCGCGACGAGGGCATCTGCTCCCGCGGCCGTAGCCAGCGCGGGAAGCTGCGCCGCGAAGCTCACGATGGCGAGCGCACCGATCCCTATGGGAGTGGTGAGAAGCTGGCGAAACCTCGGACGGTTGGTGGTCATTCGCGAACTGCCGGCCCCTTCAAGAGTGTCGATTCTCAAGTCGGACTGCGGATTGGTTCGCAGACCCATCGCCGAACTGTCCGGCGATCCAAACAAAGCGCGTCTCGCCCATCCAGTTTTCGTCTCGCCGTTCCGATCCCGTATCTCCGTTCCGATCCCCTCTGGGGATTCCTGCGATGCCATCCGGACTTCATCGGAACCGTTTGGAACGTGAATGCCAAAGATGGCAGAACAGCAGGAAAACGCCCGAAGCTGCTCCCAGACGGGCGATTGACGCGCGCTGGAATACTACGGAAGGTGGGGCTAGTCAAGGCGATCGGCCTCGGTTTCAGTCGCGCTCGTCGGATTTCGGGGCTTTCGGCGCGGGGGCTGCGATCCGTGGATGGACCCCTCGCGACTGCGCGGCCGAAATCAACTGCTGTTTGATTTTGTCGGAAGCGGGATGCCCAGCGTTCGCGCCGCGGACCGTCGATCTCGAGAATCGCCACGCGGATCGCGCACCCGCCGAATTTCGCAAATGAATTCAATGTCTTCGATGCTATAAAGAGCGAGTCGATCGACTCGGCGGGCAGCGGGGAGTGCCCGGGGCGACGCGTTCGAAGCGCCGCCCGGCGGCGATCTGCGCTCCCGGCGTTGAAGGTGCCCCCCTCGCGTTCAGGTCGTAGGAGGATCGTGAAATGCCCATCAGTCCGGATCTGCTCGAGATACTCGTCTGCCCAGAGACCAGACAGCCCGTCGCGCTGGCCTCCGAAGCCGTCCTGACGAAGCTCAACGACGAAATCGCCGGGGAACG
>Ga0209988_10003519_pt1 | contig 10354 bp, 8 predicted proteins | sample N075metaG_FD_183115 | JGI IMG/M metagenome (GOLD analysis project Ga0209988, IMG submission 183115) | Deep subsurface microbial communities from Kermadec Trench to uncover new lineages of life (NeLLi) - N075 metaG (SPAdes) (version 2) | ecosystem: Environmental > Aquatic > Marine > Ocean trench... | reverse complement strand
ACGAATGTGAGGGGGGGGGCGTGATGGCTGACAATACAGAAAAGGCTAGCGCCCTCGGGGAAAATCCCCAAGGGCACTAGCCTTTTTCAAATGAAGAGATTTGACGAGAAATTACGGATAACTGACGATGAGCTGTTGGCCCACATGAATGGTGTTGTCAGGTAAGCTATTCCAGATTTTTAAGTCCTCGACGCTCACGCCGTATTGTCTTGAAAGGCGATAGAGTGTTTCACCTTTGGCAACCGTATGGGCACCCAGGGCTAACAGACTTTCCGATTCAAAAGAAATGGAATCTAAGGGTATGTCAGGTATGCTCTCGCTCAAGCCGGAGTCAAAGCTGGCTAAATCTGAATCCTTGAAATCCAGATCATCCAATCCGAATTCAGCAAGAGACGGTTCGGAAAGTTTGAGGTCATTATTCACGTCCGAGCCTTGATCGCGGACTCGGGAAAGTTCGTCATGAGAACGGTTGAGCTGATCGCGCAAAGCATCTAATTCCACATTCAAATCACGAGTTTGAGATTCAAAAGATCCGAGTTGGCGTTGAGTATCTTGGTACTTGACATTGAGTTCGCCCGTTCGTTTTTCTTCTTGAGCCAAGAGTCGTTGGAAGTTTAAGGCCCGGGCTTTCTCTGCCTCATATTTTTCCGTACTCACACATCCTGTTAACATGCTTCCACAGACAAGCATGGCTCCTAGTACTTTCAGGGAGGAAGCCCATGTTGATGATTGGGGATCGATCCGGGCTTCTTCAAATGTTGATTGCGTCATGTTGCGCATTTTTCCTCCATTGAGTTTCATTGACTTCCTTCCTGCGGGGCGGGCGGGGTCATATTCAGAACAAAGGTAGATGCAGAAGGCATCCTCTTCCCTTCAGCGTACACCATAATTCGGAATCCTGGTAATGTCAAACACGAAACCTCTCGATTCCGGCAAAAGTATGGAACAGCCACATTTCCATATTTATTGACCCTTGAAAAATTGCTGTGATAGGTTGGCTCCTGACATGCCGGAAGATCACACACCTCATACACATCCAGAAACGTTTCAAGTTGGCCCGATAGCTCTTCGCCTAGCCCGTCCTGTCACGCTTCGTCAACAATGGATCGGGAACCATGAAATTTTACGGCAACTTCTGGCTTGCTGGTTTGTGGTCGATGAACGCGATTCGCCGCTGTCTCCACGTATTGTGGGCCAACCCGGTGTGGGAAAGACCACATTAGCGATGGCCGCCGCATTGAAACGAACACAAGACCTGTATATCTACCAATGTACCGCAGATACGCGTCCGGAAGACTTATTAGTCTCACCGGTCATTGCAGAAAGCGGGACAATTATCTATCAAGCCTCGCCGCTTGTGACGGCCATGCTCACGGGCAATGTGTGTCTTCTTGATGAAGGCAATCGGATGAATGAAAAGAGTTGGGCGTCCCTCGCGTCGTTGCTCGATCATCGGCGATTGGTTGAGTCGGTTGTTGCGGGGATTCAAATTCCAGCACATGAAGGTTTTCGCTGTTGCGTCACCATGAATGAAGATGCGTCAACCTATGAAGTCCCTGACTATATTTTGTCCCGTCTGCAACCAACCTTAAAAGTTGAGTTCCCATCCAAAGATCATGAATTGGCGATTTTGCAATATCATTTGCCGTTTGCGCCTGCGGACCTTCTGACCCTCACCGTCAACTTTCTTCAAAAAGCACATCAGCTTGATCTATCATTTTCCGTGCGAGATGGTATTCATATGGTGCAGTATGCCCTGAAACGAATGGCTCACGATCCTCAGCATCCCCTGGCCCGGGATGTGGCGTGGCAAGAGGCCTTAATCAAAGTCTTAGGCGAGGAGGCCTTGGATTTGGATGGGTTAGCCAAGCGTCGTTCCTTTGCTTTAGGTGGACAAGGGTTGCCTAAAGGATTAGGCGACTTCTTTTTCGAAGAAGATTCGCCACTGCATCCTGATCATGGGGGAAGCTCGTGAGGCGTAAAGCGTGAGGCGATAAGAAAAGAACAAGATGAAGGGACGGAAGAATGCCTGTTTCCGCAAAGTTGGATGTGTCAGGAATGCCCTTTACCTTCTTTATAGACAAGACTTTTGGGATTTCCTTGGGAATTTTTTTGAAGAAAAATATGGAATTCTCTCCCTAAGAGACTGACCAGAAGTATGGTACTTTCCAGCCTCTAATCCCGCTTTGCCACGAGTGGCTTCACCTATTTTTGAACGTGAGTATCTCATGTCTTCTGCTGCCTCACAGCCTGATACCATTTTCTCCCTCTCGCCCAACATTTATATTTTGCCGATCATTCACGGAAGTGGGGATATGGCGCAGACTGTTCGTGACGTCCTGGTTTCACGCATGGTGGATTGTGTGGCGCTTCCTCTTCCGCCATCGGTGGAAGGGCTGGTGGAAGAAGGCGTGGCTGCCTTGCCGGCAGTCAGTCTTGTGGTGTGTCCTGAACGAAATGAGGATGAGGCGGTGAGTTGTTCGTATGTCCCCATTGATCCGTGCCAACCGGTCATCATGGGAATACGGGTTGCCATGGGAGAAGGCATTGCACGCGCCTATGTCGATCGTGAGGTCGCGTGTTTTCATCCAACCCCTTGGGTCGGCGCTGATCCATATGTGCTCAAGTCTGTCTCTCTGGCGAGTTTCTCTGCTTCTACCATTCCCTTTCTGCCTTCGCCCGAGCCAGACAGCCAGCGTCATGCACGTATTGCATGGATGGCGTTTCGACTGCATGAACTGGAATTAGAATATCGGGCTATTGTGTGTCTTTGTCCACTCATGGATTGGCCATGGGTTCGCCAAGCCTATCAAGATCGAATGCCTTATGTTGCTCCCGAGAAACCAATAGAACGACCGGCCTGGTGGAACGTGGAGCCTGTCTCTCTCTATTTTCTGTTAAGTGAATTACCCTTTATCACACAACTCTACGAATATCGACGAAATGAGGCACGGTCCGACAATCATCTCTCGATTGATGGGATCAAAGAACTTGTGTTGGAAGCCCGGTCACGATGGCTGGCTGCTCGTTCGTCTGCCGTTGCCCGGGAAATCAATTGGATCACACCTCAGTTATTACAACGATATTTTTATTATGTCCGGAACCGGACACTTCTTGAACATCGACTGAAGCCGGATCTGTATACCCTTGTTCACGCCGCCCAACAAATGGCAGGAGATGAATTTGCGCTCACATTGTTGGAAACCGCGAAGACTTATGGTTATCAAACAGATTCTCTAAACTTCGACACGAAGCCGACCGTCACTATGGGGATTGGGGAGCTCCAAGATCCCGATGGCGAGATCCTGCCGGCGAACAATCGATTGCAAGGCGATCCTCAAACGTGGCGGAGTTTGACCCTGCGTCCCAAGCCGCCCATTCCTCAAAAGCAATCCTGGGCACATCAGTGGAATCCCCATCGTCAATGTTCCTGGCCACCCGAAGATCAACGGATCGAATCGTTTGCCGCACATGTCCGGCAACAAAGCCAACAGGTCTTAGGAGCCGATTTGTCCAGAGTCGAAAAATTCAGCACATCACTAGAAGATGGGATTGATCTTCGTGAAACCCTTCGGCAATGGGTAACGAAACCACAACGTTCCGTCTTTGATCTTCAAGTCAAAGTTACGCCTCGGACCAGAGGGACGATTGAAGTTCTTGTTTTTCTCTTTGAAGTCCCGGCAGATCCAAATATTTATACCTGGCGGACAACGTGGTTTGCGGAGCACCAGGAAGAATCTACGTTAAGTTTTTATGCCACCCCGTTTTCGACCCAAATGGTCGGGCCCGGAATTGGGCAGGCTCGGTATGGCGGAGCAATGTTTTTGTATCCACCTCGACCCATACCTGATATTTGGGAAAATCCTCTGTTCAATTTTACAACAACCTTGGAAGAACGTCTGTTGGCAGGAGCCTGTGCCCATTCCCAAGAACCCTTCGTCGCCGTGGTTTCTCCAGTTCCCCTGAAAGCCGCTTGGCGCAATATTGCGCGACGGTATGGACGAAAACTCGTGCCATTGCCGTTGCATCGTTTTTCCGGGCAGACGGTTGCCCGCTTGCGCCAGTTTCATGTATTAAACGGCCATGAGATTCGAAGCTATGCGTCCAGATTTATTCGGGAATAGTTGTGGGTTATGACTCCCTCGCCCTTCCAGGGAGAGGGTTGGGGTGAGGGTGAAAGTACCTGAACTGTGCCTGAGATATGAGCTATAGCCAACAGTCAACATGAAAAATTTAAGGAACGTATGGAGAGAAGCCTTACACTTTCTTTATAGGGCATGGGAGCTATCCGTGTGCCTGTCACCCTCACCTCTTATCCTCTCCCTAAAAGGGAGAGGAGGTTTTGAAAGAGTACGCTTTCCTTGCTCGAACCATAAATTCCGCATGATCCTTTTTCTTCTAGCGTAGTTATTTTCCATGTCTGAATCCCAACAACGACTTGAAGAGTTGCGGAAAACCATTCGCCGGCATGATGCGTTGTATTATGTGCATAGCCGGCCGGAAATTTCTGATGCGGACTATGACGTGCTCTTTCGGAATCTTCACAGTCTCGAACAGCAATTCCCTGATTTAATCACTCCGGATTCTCCGACCCAACGAGTCGGGGGAACGCCACTTCCGCAATTCAAGAAAATTCACCACGAGTTTCCATTATTAAGCCTTGATTCTGAAATGACGGAGAATAGTGTTCGAGCGTTTGATGAGCGGGTCCGTCGCGAACTTGCGCAGAACCAAATCAGCTATTCGGCTGAGCCCAAGTTCGATGGGCTCTCCGTGGAACTGACGTATGAACAAGGCGTGTTTGTCCGTGGGGCCACGCGGGGGGATGGCAGTATTGGAGAAGATGTGACCCACAATCTTCGCACGATCCGTTCCTTGCCTCTGAAATTAAAGGCAGAGACTCATTTTCCCGTGCATCTCGTCGTTCGCGGAGAAGTCTTCATTAAACTTCCTGATTTCCATCAACTCAATCAGCGGTTGACGGAGACTGGTGAAGACACCTTTGCCAATCCGCGCAATGCCGCCTCCGGCGCTCTACGTCAGTTAGATCCACAAATCACCGCCAAACGGCCATTGACGATCACATGCTATGACTTTATGAATGAAGGAGAGGGAAAACCGGCTACGCATGATGAAGCCGTCTCTTGCCTGGAATCCTGGGGACTTCCTATCCCGCCATTTCGACAAAATTGTCAGAGTATAGACGAAGCTCTAGCCTTTCATCGTGATATGGCAGAACAGCGAGATGCGCTTCCCTTTGAAATCGACGGGATTGTCATTAAGGTCAATCGCTTTGAGTGGCAAAAAGCTCTTGGAGAAAAGTCCCGTAGTCCTCGATGGGCCATTGCCTTTAAATTTCCTGCCAGAAAAGAACTGACGAAGGTCCGGGCCATTGCCGTGTCTGTTGGACGAACCGGGGCGCTGACGCCCATTGCCATGCTGGATCCTGTAGACATTGGTGGCGTGACGGTCAGTCGCGCCAGTTTGCACAATGTCGAAGAAGTCACGAGAAAAGATATACGGGTAGGGGATACGGTAAAGGTGGAACGGGCAGGGGATGTCATTCCGGATATCGTTGAACGTGTGGAGGTTCCAGGTGAACAACGTGCAGATCCATTTGTGCCACCATCAGCATGTCCGGTCTGCCAGTCTCATGTTTTGCAAGAGGGCCCTATATTGTACTGCACAGGCCAAACCGTTTGCTCGGCACAACTTAAAGGATCGCTTGAACATTATGTATCTAAAGGAGCTATGAATATTGAGGGCCTTGGGAAAAAAACCATCGCACAATTCGTAGACAAAGGTTTGGTGCAAGACCTGGCTGACCTCTATACCTTAGGAAGAGATCAGGTACTCGCATTAGAAGGTTTCGCGGAAAAGTCAGCGACTCAACTTCTCGAAGAACTGGAAAAAAGTAAGCAGGCGAAGTTGCCAAGATTTTTAATCGGGTTGGGCATTCGGCATGTGGGTAGGCATATTGCTAGGGTTCTGGCGCATCACTACGGGTCGATGAAAAACATTCAGCTTGCCTCCAAAGATGAACTTCAAGCGATTCATGAGATCGGGCCGGAAATCGCCGCGAGTGTAGAAAGTTTTTTTCAAGAAGAACGCAACCTTCAAGTGCTCAAGCAAATGCAAGACTTGGGTGTCACTGTAGAAGAAACTGAATGTTTGGCGGAAGAGTCGCGTCCCCCTTTGGCTTTGGCGGGAAAGATTTTTGTGCTCACCGGGACGCTTGAGGTGATGACCCGCGAAGATGCCAAGCAGAGAATCGAATCCCTTGGCGGCCGCGTCACGTCCAGCGTCAGCAAACAGACCGATTATGTCGTGACAGGCAAAGATCCCGGTTCTAAATTAGGGAAAGCGAACTCATTGGGGATACAAGTTCTAGATGAACAGGCATGGGGGCAATTTTTGGCAGAAGTTTCAGCAGGTCCAATGTAAACTCTCAAGGACTACGGAAGGCAAAATCGTCTCGGCCAATTGTACAGATTATTTCCTGCCACTGCTTGGGATATTACTTGCCATCCAAAGTGCAAAAAACTATTCTATACTCCGAAAACGAGGAGTCACCGTCCGAAAGACCATTGACGATCACACTTACTGCATTGAATGCCACATCCCTTTACTCTACGCTGATTGAGATTTCGACCCCATGGTTCGACATTTAGGACTGCATTCTGTCCTCTAGGGGTTCGTAGACGATATCATCTACCCTTGCACATTCCAGAGTTTACCCTCCTGTTTTACTAATGTCTTCTCCTTCCTGGGTTAGTTGGCTCCTTGAACGTATCTGTAAAAAATACGAACAAAAAATTTCCGTCGCAAGCTATAGGAATAGAGTTCATGCAACGGTTCCCAAATCCAACCCTTCCTGACTGAGGGCGACAGCTTTGATTTGAGCATGGACGTGTTGGCCGGGATGAAGGTTGAGTGTGGCCAATGATTTTCGAGTAATGGTGGCGAGTAGAGGACAGCCGATATCAAGTTTAATATCGACAAACGGGTGTTCAGTCTTCACTTCTCCAATTTCTACGACCGTGGCTTTCAGGAGATTTAACATGCTGGTTTGAAATGAGGGTGGGCTGGAAATAATGCTCACATCCTTTGCGAGAATTTGCACTCGTTGGCGTTCTCCAATCTTGCGATGTTGGTAAGGGACATAGAGGTGGCCACCAGAGAATGTCAGTTTTGTCAGGCTGAATTCATCATCATGCTCTGCCACCGTCGTGTCGATAAGTGCCCCAAGATGATTGTCCGGGATGAGATGTCGAAGATTCAGTTGCGAGAATATTTCTTCAATTGGTCCGCTTCCTGCCACGCTTCCATCCTTCAGCAATACAACAGTTTTCGCTAACTCGACGATTTCAGATAGGTCATGACTGACATAGATGATGGGAATCTGGAATTCCGTATCCAGGCGTTGAATGAAGGGAAGGATTTCTCGTTTTCGCTGCATGTCTAGGGAACTGAGTGGTTCATCCATCAACAAAAGGCGGGGAGTGGTTAGTAAGGCGCGGCCGATTGCGACGCGTTGCTGTTCGCCACCGGATAACCGACCGGGGTAACGGTGTAGAAGTGATTCCAGGTCCAAAACGTGAACGACATGGGCAAGGTCAATCTTGCGTACTTCTAGAGGAGTTCGTTTCCACCCATACAATAAATTTGAACGAATATTGAGGTGAGGAAAGAGTCGAGGTTCTTGAAACACGTATCCCACAGGGCGTCGCGAAAGGGGTAGGAAAATGTCCTGTGCCTCATCTTGCCAAATTTCATTTCCCAGAATCATTGTACCCGTAGGGGAGCGTTCTAAGCCGGCTAGACATCGCAGTAATGTGGTTTTGCCGCACCCTGATTGGCCAAATATCGCTGTGATCCCTTGGTCCGGAAGAATGATATTCACCTTGAGGTGAAAGGAGGGATACGTGATGTCGAAATTGACGAGTAACTGGCTCATGAGACGTGGATGGGGAGGCGACGGTTGGTGGTGTAGACAGCCAGAAGAATGAGAAAGGAAAAGATCAATAACCCGACGGAAAGAATATGCGCTTGTGTGTATTCCAAGACTTCTACATGATCATAGATGGAAATAGAGAGGACTTTCGTCTGGCCGGGAATGTTTCCTCCGACCATGAGGACGACGCCGAATTCACCAAGGGTATGTGCGAATCCTAAGACAATGGCCGTCAGATACCCCCGGATAGCCATCGGCGACGCAACGGTGACAAACGCATCGAATTTGGAGGCTCCTAAAGCCCAGGCCGCCTCTAAGGGTTTTCTTCCTATTGCCTCGAAGGCGCTATGGAGAGGTTGCACGACAAAAGGCAAGGAATAGAATGTTGAGGCGATAACCAGTCCGGTAAATGTGAAAGATAAGGAAGCTCCTGTGACTTCCTTCCAGGGTCCACCGATAAGGCCATGCGGTCCGAGCGCTATCAGGAGATAGAAGCCTAGCACGGTTGGAGGCAAGACGAGGGGAAGGGTCACAACGGCTTCGATCACTGTTCGAAATCGTGAAGAGGTGAAGGCGAGCCACCAGGCAATGGGCGTCCCGACAAGCAAAAGGACGAGGACCGTGGTTCCAGCCAATTGCAAGGTCAGCCACAAGGGACCTAAATCTAGATCGACCATATGTTTATTGATCCTCTATGTGGGTAAAGAATGGACATAAAAAATCCTCATAGGTGATTTGCGCTAGTTGGTATGCAATATGTGTCCAGAATAGTCAGGATGGGAGGCGTCACTATGAAAAATGTCATGAGACCTCGTTGGCTGTATTTCAGCAAGATAAAGGCTGTAAGGCTTATCAAGCCAAATTGACCTTCTATATTAACCCGGCAAGACTAGTGAATGAAGACAAATGGGACAAACACCAATGTAATTAAGGCTTCTCAATAAATAAATGCACTCTGAACTATTGCCGGATTAATAACTAGCCTGACTCAGTTGCTTTACTATTTGAGAATGAACCGTATTCTTAGGGGAATCTATGAGGGTATGTTCCGACACTATCATGAATCTATCTTTAATATTGGTTAGAGAGATTATTCAAGAAAGCTAAAACTCTTGAGCTACCCCCACCCACGTTTGCTCTTCCTTTGCCCACCAAAGGTTTCGCGTCAGACTTGCTTGAGTTGCCTCATTGACTTTTTTCGTCTTCCTCAGTAAATAAGAAAATTAGCCACCAACTGTTATGAATGGTTGAATGTGAGTGGTTGGTTTGTGAGACGACACATCATGAGTGGCCTGAAGATTGAGCCAAAACTCAGGAGTCATATTCAATGCCTCAGATAATAACCAAGCCGTATCAGGTGACACACCCCTTTTACCTTTGATAATTTCATTGACACGTTGAATGGGAATACCAAGGTGCGTGGCTAAAGCTTTTTGCGATAAACCTAATGGTTTGAGAAATTCTTTGAGGAGGATGGCACCAGGGTGTGTGGTAACTCTATGAGATGGAATCATGTCAATACCTCCGATAATTTATTGATGATAATCAATGATTTGGACATCATCAATATTGCCATCTTGCCATTGAACAATGAGGCGCCATTGATTGTGAATTCTTCTGCGATGCAATCCTGCATAGTCTCCATGTAAAGCTTCTAATCTATTGCCAGGTAGATTGTAAATCTTTCAAAGTATGAGCTGAATTAAGGATATCGAGTTTGTATAAGGCAGAATCAAGTATTTGAGTGGGCAATAGCGAGCGAAGCGAGGCAATGCATTAAGGAGGCTTTAGGACTTTCAGGCCTGGGACTTTTTCAAAATCTTTGACATTGTTGGTGAGAACCGCAAAGCCATGCGTGATGGCCGTTGCCGATATTTGTAAATCATGCACATTGAATGTGCCTTTAACCCGTGATTGAATTTTCAAAAAATGGGCATAGAGTTCCGCATACGTCCGAGCCACAGCTTCCTCAAATGCTAAGCAGGGAATTGTACCAAGAATACCCTCGACAAAGGCGGAGCGCGTAATCCGGGCATTGGCTGTTTTGGCCAAATGGACACCGGCCAGGAGTTCGGAAACCGTGACTGCCGCAATATATGCCTCACCATAGTCTTTCATTTCTGTCAGCTCATTCCAGGCGATTCGGTCATGCTCCGCATCAATAAAGATGTTTGTGTCGATGACTAATCCCATGAGCTCTTTGGCAAAACCGCCTTCTTCCGGAGACTTGCCAAATCCTGGGACATTGGAGTTTTCTCATTTCCCAACTTGGGCAAAGAATCAAACCATTCACCAAGCTTCGTCACGGGTATTCCGACTTTTGGTGGAGGCCGGAGTTCCGCAACAGTCTGGGTTCCTTTCTTGATCAAGAGAGACTTGCCTGATATCCGGACTTGGTCT
>Ga0209988_10003515_pt1 | contig 10362 bp, 9 predicted proteins | sample N075metaG_FD_183115 | JGI IMG/M metagenome (GOLD analysis project Ga0209988, IMG submission 183115) | Deep subsurface microbial communities from Kermadec Trench to uncover new lineages of life (NeLLi) - N075 metaG (SPAdes) (version 2) | ecosystem: Environmental > Aquatic > Marine > Ocean trench... | reverse complement strand
GAATCAAGTGTATTCATTTTTTTATAATATTGAATTGAATAATTTAATTGTTAAAACGTAAATAATTTGAATCACATCAACAATAGGTAACTAAGCAGCAAGTGTAGTAAGTTAAATGGTTATAAGTTGATCTGAATGTAAACTTGAATAATTAAGATATAATAAAGAGAGCTTAAGTATTCTCATTCCTCTTTGTCAACCTTAAATCCGCACTCCAGGAACCACCACCACCCCGCAATAATAACCCAGCCATTATCAAAACTAAAAAAGGGATTATGGGAGTTTTTGGCTGAAGTGGAAAAAGTGCAGGATCATCAACTACAAAGTGAACGTAAATTGCTACGAACATAATTGGGAATATAATAAAAATGAAAAAGCGTACGAAAAATCCCTTGACTAGCAGAAGACCTAAAACTATTTCCACTAATGGAACAAAAAAGAAGTTAAGAGTTACAAAAGGTATTCCAGATTGTGTTAACTGCCCTAACCATGCTTCTGTAAAGGTGGGGATAAAAAGTTTCATAAACCCTGTCATCACGAACATTACACCAAGAATTATTCTAATAACCCCCAGGAAATTGCTGTCAGTTGTTTCCCGTACATTATTCATTTATAGTTTATAAAAATCAATTTAATCTTTTGCCATAAATTCAAACATATTTATTCTGCATACTTTTTAAAGATTACAGAAGTATTATGTCCGCCGAATCCAAATGCATTGCTCATTCCAATGTCGACAGTTCTTTTTTCCGGTTTATTGAAAGTATAATTAAGATCACATTCAGGATCAGAATTTTCAAAATTAATTGTGGGGGGAACCATATCATTTTTTACCGCAAGAATTGTAGCAATTCCTTCAATTGCTCCAGCGGCACCTAACAAATGTCCTGTCATACTTTTTGTAGAAGAAACATTCATCTTATAAGCGTGATCGCCAAAAAGAGATTTTATGGCTTTTGTTTCTCCAATATCTCCGAGAGGAGTAGATGTTCCGTGCATATTTATATAGTCAACATCATCAGCATTAATTTCAGCAGTTTTTATTGCCATCTTCATCGAAAGGATTGCTCCTTTTCCTTCCGGATGAGGAGCGGTTATATGATGAGCATCAGCCGAAAGTCCAACACCGATTACCTCGGCATAAATTTTCGCACCGCGTTTTAGGGCGTGTTCATATTCTTCCAATATTAATGCACCGCTTCCTTCTCCCATTACAAATCCATCTCTTGTAGCATCAAAAGGTCTGCTTGCGGTTTCCGGGCTGTCGTTTCGTGTTGATAAAGCACGTGAAGCATTAAACCCGCCGATGCCCAATTCAGTAATGGATGCTTCTGCGCCTCCTGTAATTACAATATCTGCAAGATCTTGTTTTATGAGAAGATATGAATCTATCATATTGTTGTTACCTGTTGCACAGGCAGAAACAATACAATAATTTGGTCCTCTAAATCCATATTGAATTGAAATCTGTCCTGCCGCGATATCTGGAATCATCATTGGAATAAAGAATGGTGAAATCCTTGAAGGACCCTGAGTTGCATTTATGACTGCCTGTTCGCTGAAGGTGTTCATCCCGCCTATTCCACTTCCGAAGAGAACTCCGGTTCTGTCTTTTTCATCGTCGCTCATCTTTTCAGGATTCAAATTACTATCTTTTATTGCCTGCTCTGCTGATGCCATCGCATACTGGGAAAAAAGATCCATTCTTCTTGCAGCTTTTCTATCCATATAATCCTTAGGATCAAATCCTTTTACCTCACAGGCAAAGTTTGTCTTTAGTTTTGATGGATCGAATTTTGTAATAGTTACACCACCGCTTTTCGAGTTCATAAACCCCTGCCATAATTTATCTGCAGAAAGTCCAATTGGAGTAATTGCTCCCATTCCGGTTACTACAACCCTTCTCTTGTTTATCATAATGAACCTGTAGGTAATTAAATAATTAATTTCAAGAATAAATAATCAAAGGAAAGACCTTTAAAAATACAAATCATTGATAAATAAATACCAATAAAAAAATAGAATATTGAGATCTAAATCACACAAATATTTTTTTTAATATTTAATCAGAAGATGTTAACTATCTTGAGCCACAGTTGGATCTTCATTCTTATATTTTCTATCAATAAAATCATTTACTTTCAATATAGCAAACGCAAAGATGTAACCGAATACCACTCCGATAGCCGCTCCTGCAATAATATCAGAGGGGTAGTGTAACCCAAGATAAATTCTGCTAATTGCCAGCAGTGAAGCTGTGACAAAAAGAACTGTTTTATAACCCGGGAAAAGTTTTGTAAAAAATGCAGCAGCAGCAAAATTATTAAGTGCATGATTTGATGGAAAAGAATAAGTTCCGGTACAACCGATTGGCAATAAAACATCGGGCAGCACAATACAGGGTCTTGCTCTCTGAAAAAACTCTTTTAACAATCTATATCCTGTTTGATCGGTAACAATAATTAGAAAGATTATTCCCACTACAGCAAGCCTTCCTATCCTGCCGCCTTTAAATAATAAAATTCCTATCAGAATAACATATGCAATATACCAGTTATGAACATTAGTGATAATTGCAAAAAATCGATCTAAAAATCCGGTAGAAATTGTATGATTAAAAAAGTAAAAAATGGATAAATCAATTGAATAAAATACATCCATATTGGCACCAAATATGATATTGAGAATCCATGGTTATTTTCATGGATAATTGTATTAAATGTTAATTATTAAGCAAAATCCAAAAAAGATATTAAAAATACAAGGTAAGTGAATAATGGTTATAGAAAAAGCGGCTTCAATTTTCGACTTTCTGATTAAGGATAAGCCGGTACCTGAGAGCGAAAAATTTGATGAAGTAATCAATGAGTCTAACCTGCTGGTAATTACACCACTTAAACTAATGGGTTATCTTGTAGCAATATTTGGTGTACTTGCACTAATTTTTGAGGTACGTTACTTTAATGATTATGCAATTCAAATATACGTAACAAGATTAACAGCAACTACTATAGCACTTCTTGTTCTTGCAACTTTGAATACTTCGGTAGCTGTAAAATATTCAATTTTACTGGTTCATATACTTTTGTTTACTATCATTATTTCTTCCGGATTTATGACTTATCTCTTACCCCAGACGATATTGGTAAACTCACAGATTGTAGGGTTAGTAATTTTCACTTCTGCATTATTCCTTAGCTGGTCTGTTAAAAATCAGATATTGGTAGCTATTTATTATAATGCAGTATTTGCCTCTGCAATATTATTTAACAATAATGCCATTTACTTTTTACCTAATGTTACTGAGTCAGTTGTTTTTGTGGCTCTACTCAGTATGGTATCCATTATTGCCTGTGCATATAATTTTAAAATGAAGGTTATAGTTGCTGAAAAAAATTTCAAAATACGATACTCAGAAAAAAAATACAGATCAATATTTGATAATTCTGTTGAAGGAATGTTTCAATCTACTCTGGAGGGTAAATTTTTAACAACTAACAAGGCTTTTGCAGATATTTTGGGCTACAGCAATAAGGATGAGCTTAAAGAAATTGATGTTATAGAACTGTATGTAAACCCCGAGGATAGAAAAGAACTTATAAATGAACTAAGAAAAACAAGTTATGTGAAGGATTATCAAGTTGAATTAAAAAAGAAAGATGGCAGCAAATTACTTGTTAGCTTGAACGACCGTTTGATAAGAGGTGAAGATGGTTATAAATTTATGGAAGGAAATATACAAGACATTACCAAACGTGTTTTCCTGGATCAAGAGAGGGAGAAGGTGGAAGATGCATTAAGAAAAGAAAAAGAAAAATCGGAAACTCTGGCTATAGAAGCAGTGAGATTAACAGGACTAAAAAGTAAATTCCTTGCAAATATGAGCCACGAGATAAGGACACCAATGAACGGTATTCTTGGATTTCTTACTCTTATTGAAGTTGGTGCTCATCAGGATGAAGAGGAATTAAAACAATTTACTTCAAACGCCCGACAATGTGCAGAATCACTTATGGAGATCATAAATTCAATATTAGACTTATCAAAAATAGAATCCGGAAAAATAGAACTTGAAAAGCTGGACTTTGATCTCAAAAAAGTTATTGATCAGGCTATATCAGTCATATCCACTCAGTTTACTGAAAAGAATATTGAAATTATAAGAGATATACCAGAAGATACAATTCATTTGTTGAATGGTGATCCTACAAAACTACGTCAAATATTTCTAAACCTGCTGAGCAATGCTGTTAAATTTACTTTGCAGGGCGAAGTGATAATTTTGGTAAGGACAGAAAGGATTGATGAAGGCAATATAAATCTTGAAGTAAAAATAAAAGATTCCGGTATAGGAATACCAGCAGAAAAGATAAATTCCTTATTCAAACCCTTTTCGCAAATTGATGGATCAGAAATTCAGACGATGAAAGGAACTGGTCTAGGTCTGGTTATTTGTAAAGAATTTGTTTCGCTGATGGGCGGGTCAATCAATGTTACAAGCGAACAGAATAAGGGAAGCAGTTTTAATTTTAATGTTAGATTAAAAGTACAAAGTAATACCGATCAATTAATTGAGGCTGAGGATGATAACACTGAAATATTAGCGCTGGAAGATTTAGCAGAAATAGACGATTCAAAGAAAACAGCAAGAGCACAGTTTAACATTCTATTAGCAGAAGATAATTTAACAAATCAAAAAGTTTCTCTAAAAATGTTGCATGCTTCAGGATTTAGAGCATCACCGGTAAGTAATGGCAAAGAAGCGTTGAAAGCAGTGAAGGAAGGAAATTTTGACCTCGTATTGATGGATATACAAATGCCAGAGGTAGATGGTTATTCCGCAACTGCTCAGATCAGAAATTTAGACAGCGATAAAAAAGATATTCCTATCATTGCCCTTACGGCACATGCTCTTATTGGTGACAAAGAAAAATGTATTAAAGCTGGAATGAATGATTACCTTTCAAAACCTATTAATGCAGAAGAATTAATTTCAATGATTGAGCGGTTACTTAATTTTAATGATGTTCCTATCCCTGAGAAACCATCAGAAGAGCAAACTGAAAATTTGGTATTTGATTTTAACAGACTAAAAAAAGTGAGTGCAGATGATTTTGATTTTGAGAAGGATCTTTTATCTTCTTACGTCGTAGATGTTGAAGAAAAATACTTGCAACTTGATGAACTGCTTGTAACAAAAGATTTTCAGCAGATTATAAATCTCGCTCACACTATTAAGGGCGCAAGCTATACTGTTGGCGCTCAAAAAGTTGGTGATGAAGCCTATGGAATTGAAATCTCTGCAAAGAGCAAGGATATACTCAGTGTTAGGGAACGATTACCACAACTTAAAACAGCATTAGAAGAAACAAAAGAAGTTTTAAGTGGTTTCCTTGTAACCTGATTGAAAAGAAGTTTGATAGTTACTGTTCTATGTCTTCAGAAATTGTATTTTCCTTTTCGAATTTTTCCAGCACATTTTTAATTGCATTAACTGCCCATTTAATTTCTTCTTTTGTAATAACTAAAGGAGGAGCAAATCTTATTATATCTCTGTGAGTTGGTTTTGCCAATAATCCGCTATTTTTTAATTCCACACATACATCCCACGCCGTTTTTCCGGTTGATGTAGTTTTAATGACGATAGCATTGAGTAAACCTTTTCCACGGACAAGCTTTATTATATCGAGGTCATCAACAATCTTTTGCATTTCCATCCTAAAATATATTCCGAGAGTATCTGCATTCTCAACCAGGTTTTCTTCTTTCAATACTTGAAGGGCGGCAATTGCAACTTTTCCTGCTAAAGGATTTCCGCCAAAGGTTGATCCATGCTGTCCAGGTTTAATTACTAACATTATCTCATTATCGGCAAGGACGGCTGAGATTGGCATTACGCCGCCGGAAAGTGCTTTACCAAGTATAAGAATATCCGGTCGGACATTTTCATGATCAGATGCTAACATCTTTCCCGTTCTTGCAAGACCGGTTTGAACTTCATCACAAATAAGAAGAACATTATTAGCTTTGCACAGTTCATGTGCTTTTTTCAAATATCCTTCATCCGGCACTAATACTCCGGCTTCTCCCTGAATGGGTTCTACCAAAAATGCTGCAACATTGGGATCTTCCAATTCCTTTTCAAGGGCAGTTAAATTGTTGAAAGGAATTATGTTAAATCCTGGAAGATAAGGACCAAAACCATCTTTGCACTCCGGATCAGTTGATGCAGAAATAGCCGCCATCGTTCTGCCATGGAAATTACCTTCACAAAAGATGATCTTCGCCTTATATTGAAGAATACCTTTTACATCATAAGCCCATTTGCGTGCAAGCTTTATTGCTGTTTCATCGCCTTCCACACCGGTGTTCATCGGCAGAACTTTATCATAGCCAAAATATTCAGTTATATATTTTTCATATTCGCCCAAAACGCTGTTATAAAATGCACGTGAAGTTAAGGTTAGTTTTTTTGCCTGATCGGTTAAAGCCTTAATTATTTTTGGGTGGCAGTGTCCCTGATTAACTGCTGAGTATGCCGAAAGAAAATCAAGATATTTTTTCCCTTCAACATCCCAGACCCAAACACCTTCACCTCTTTCAATTACAACATCCAGGGGGTGATAATTATGTGCACCATAGTTATCTTCCAGCTTAATATAATCCTGTGAATCCATTCTCATTTCCGGTATTAGTGAATATTAAAAATTGTTGCTGTGACAAAATTAGTTCTCAAAAAAATTACAATCAATGGAGAAGCCTGATTTTATTTATAACATATTACTGATAAATATTATTTTTAAGTTTTCATCGCTATTTTTAATTAATCCAAATAATTTTTTATTCAATTTAAACAACAGCAAATAAATAGTTATGCAAATAGAAACTCATTCCTTTCAAATAAAAACAAAAGGTAATTGTGATATTATTGATATCACGGGATTTGTAGAAAATTTAATAAATGAATCAAATTTTGATGAGGGTAATGTTTTAGTTTTTGCCGGTGGTTCAACTGCAGGTATTACTACAATTGAATATGAACCCGGACTGCTAAAAGATTACCCGGCATTTTTTGATAAGATAGCGCCTGTTAATATTGGGTATGAACATGATAATACCTGGCATGATGGTAACGGACATTCACATGTTCGGGCAGCATTACAAAGTGCTTCATTAACCGTTCCCTTTAATAACGGTAATTTACTGCTTGGAACCTGGCAGCAGATAATTTTTGTTGATTTTGATAACCGGTCCAGAAACAGGGAAGTTATAGTTCAAATAACCGGAATGAAAAATGACTAACAATAATAGCAAATGATTTAGCAGAATTAATTAGCTACCCGGTGACAATTATTTTGTTAACTCAGCTAAAAGTACAGCAGAAGCAGAAGAAACATTTAGAGATTCTGCTTTACCTTTACCGGGAATAGTAATTTTCCCATCCATTAACGAAAGTAATTCATTCGAAGGTCCTTTAGATTCGTTAGACAGGAATAGGATAATTTTATCTTTCTTCCCTGCTTTAAAAATATTTTCACCTTCTATATCAGCACAAATAAATTTATAACCGGATTCTTTAAGATATCCGATATCCTTCATATGTACATCTTTAAATACATTTATATGAAAAACTGAACCCACAGATGCCCGGATAACTTTGGGATTAAATGTTTCCGCTGATTCTTTACTAAGAAAAATATTTTCTACACCAAACCAATCACAGTTGCGTATTATTGTTCCCAGATTTCCCGGATCGGATATATCTTCAATGTAAATTAAAATAGAATCCTGGAATGACGATAAATTTAATTCGCTTCTTTTAATTTCAAAAACAGCAGCCACACCTTCCGGAGTTCTTGTTTCTGATATCTTTTTGAAATCAGTTGATTTGAGCTTAACAATTCTTGTATCAAATGTTTTAAGAAGACGAATAAATTCTTGTTCCTTTTGTAGAAAATTTTGAGTGATAAAAATTATTTCCGCTTGATAACTGCTTCTCAATCCTTCAAGTACAACTTTCTTTCCTTCGGCTAAAAATTTATTTTCTAAATTCCGGAATTTTTTCTGCAGTAGTGAATTATAATATTTGAGTTCCCTTTTCGTGATCATAAAAGCGAGTTGTAGTTCTGATCTTTATTATTGTCCTCTCCCATTTCAAGTTGATTCAAATAATCCCACGAGTATATTCCAGTGTTATGCCCGTCTTTCCAGGTGATTTGAATTGCATATTCACCTACTGTTTCAATGTTTTTAACAATATACATTTCAGGGGTTACAATAACAGGTTTTGGCGGGCGGTAGGTTTTCAGCAAGACGGTTTCACCTTTGCATCCTGCACAAGGACATTCATCACGCAGATATTTTAGCGATATAATTGATTCGTGACCATCATCCCATTTAATAAAAAGTTTTTCTTTTTCTAACAGTTTAATTTGAACCGGATTCATCGAAACATTGATTTTAACTTTTATAACAAAGTTCAGTTTAACTAAAATTAAGTTGTGGTTCAAATTATGTGAGATGTAATTTAATATATTTTACAGTATTTTATTTAAGCAAATAATTAATAATTATGAAAGGGTTTTATTGATTGACGGCAAAAAATAAGCAATGCCAACAATCAGGATAAATGGATAGTATAGCTTTTGAGATAGTAATATTTTTTCTACTTATTTTACTTGCCGGATTTCTAGCAGCCGCAGAAATAGCAATTTCCTCTATCGGTGAAAATAAAATTGATGAATTAAAAGAACAGAATAACAGATCAGTTCCATATTTCCAGCGTATTCAAAACGAACCGGAAACATTTTTTGGCTCTATTCAATTACTCTATACATTAACTATGGTTTTTACAGCTATCATTGGCTTCAGGATATCTTATAGTTTATTTGATTCCATATTAAGTGGTATGGATGACAGTGCTCTCTCAACAGAATATACTTTAATTACAATAGTAGTATCAGTTATTATTATAACAGCATTCATTCTTATTTTCTGTCTGCTAATTCCTAAAGCTATTGGATTTAAATACTCAGATAGGCTTGCAATTATATCTGTAAAGCAGTTAATGGGTATATCAAAATTGTTAAAAATACCGGTTAAGATTTTAACTGAAGTGAGTAACCTATTTCTTATCCCTTTTAAGGAGAAAACAAACTTCTCACAAACCCGCCCCTCTGAAGATGAAATACTGGAAATTATATCAGATGGTGTAAAATCGGGCGCCATTGATGAAGCGGAACAGGAGATTATTGAAAACATTTTAGAATTTAATGATCTGAAAGCAGATGAAGTAATGATACCTAGAATTGATATGGTTGCCATTGATATGAATGAAGACACAGAAGTTACTCTGAAGGAAATTATGAAAACCGGGCACTCACTTGTGCCTGCATATGAAGAAAATCTTGATAACATAATCGGAGTAATTCATACAAAAGATTTAATGCGGCGTTATATAGAGAAGAAACAGATTTCGTTAAAGAATCTTGTTCGTCCTGCATATTTTATTCCGGGCACAAAACCAATTTCTGAAGTGCTTAAGGAAATGCAGCAAATAGGTGAGCGGCTTGCTATTGTTACAGATGAATATGGTGGCACAGAAGGATTGATTACTTTGGAGGATGTACTTGAAGAAATTGTTGGAGAGATAAAAGATAGAACAAAGAATGAGATTAGTGAATTCAGTAAATTTCCGGATGGTACGTTTTGTATACTTGGATCGATGGATATTGATGATTTTAATGATACATTTAATCATAAGCTGCAGGAATCTGAAGAATATTATACTGTGGCTGGCTTTATTGCTGAAAAATCCGGGAAGATCTTAAACCAGGGTGATTCATTTGAGTATGAAGGATTGCACTTTGAACTAATAAAAAAGATAAGACAAAAAATGGTTCAATTCAGGGTCTTTACTGAAGACAATAACTTTAAAATGAGTGAAGAAAAGGAATAAGTGAACTATCGATATTCCATTATTAATCTTGCAAAGAAAAATTAATTATAATAAGTTTGTGTTCTTAAAATAAGCTGGTGTAGCTTCCCGCTCCGTTTCACTACGCCGGGACAAGTCCGTCTTCGTTTCACTGTGCCGGACAAGCAGTTGGAAGAGCAGTCCCGATGAAATCGGGATAATCAGCCAATAAAAATTTTGAAAAGAAATGCTGGTGTAGCTTCCCGCCTTGTGCTTATATAATGGCGGGACAGGCAGTTCGGTAGAGCAGTCCCGAACTTTTCGGGATAATCAGTCGGTTTCAAAAAAAAGTTATTTTGTGTATTTTTAGAAAAAGCTGGTGTAGCTCAGTTGGTAGAGCAGCTGATTTGTAATCAGCCGGTCGGCGGTTCGAGTCCGTTCACCAG
>Ga0209988_10003514_pt1 | contig 10364 bp, 10 predicted proteins | sample N075metaG_FD_183115 | JGI IMG/M metagenome (GOLD analysis project Ga0209988, IMG submission 183115) | Deep subsurface microbial communities from Kermadec Trench to uncover new lineages of life (NeLLi) - N075 metaG (SPAdes) (version 2) | ecosystem: Environmental > Aquatic > Marine > Ocean trench... | reverse complement strand
AAGGTCAAAGCTGCCTATACGTTTATTGGCGAGAACGGGAGCTGGGGCTTCATCAAGAAGGGTACGGTGACGGCTTCGCTCGATATGCTGCACATCGACTACGATGATTTTTCTGATCTGACAGCGCTGGCTCCGCTAGGCTCCGAGCCGCTTTATAAACTTGATGCCGATATCCTGCAGATCTTCTTTTCTTTCTGGTATTAGTTAGGGGGACAGTGACCCTAACTAAGGGAGCACGAACTTTCACTGGTAGTTAGGGTCACTGTCCCCCTAACTGCCGAGAACGGCGGTATCATGCCGGCCATCAAACCATTATCGACTCAAAATTGGCATTTCCATGATCAATTTCATCGTTGCTGCAATTGTGCTCATCGCCGCTGCAGGCGTCGTCATCTACAATCGCCTGATCCGCAGTCGCAATCGCGTAGCGAACGGTTGGAGCGACATCGATGTCCAGCTACAACGCCGCCACGACCTGATCCCGCGGCTGGTAACGGCAGTCGATCAATACGCCAAATACGAACGTGCCACCCTTGAAGCGGTTACCGAGCTGCGCGCCGAAGCTATGCGAGTGGCTGATGTGCGAGCAAAAGGAAAAGTGGAGCAGAAACTCAGCGCGGGTATCGATCGCATCATTGCGCTTGCCGAAGATTATCCGGATTTGAAAGCCAACGAGAATTTCATGCAGCTGCAGGAAGAACTCGTCGAAACAGAAAACTATTTGCAATTCGCACGGCGTTACTACAACGGCTCCGTTCGGGACTACAACACGATGACCGAATCCGTGCCCAGCAATATCATCGCGGGTCAGTTTAGGTTCGAGCCAAAAGAATTTTTCCAGAAGTCATCAGATGACGCGGGCAATGTACCGCTCGTTCAATTGGGAACCATCGAATGAAGAAAGTCATTGCGTTGCTGATCCTGGCGTTACCGGCAGCCGCATATTCCGACGAACGAATCCTGAGCTTTCACAGCGACGTCCGTGTGATGACAGACGGCACGATAGAAGTCACGGAGACAATCAAGGTGCGGGCTGAAGGTCACCAAATTCGACGTGGAATTTATCGTGACTTTCCTGTGGAGTATCAGGACAAGATTGGCAATACCTATGAAATCGCCATTGACGTGCTTGCTGTAACGCGCAATGACCGGCCGGAAGCGTTCCACACACAACGCATGAGCAGACATCTGCGTACCTATTTTGGACGGTCAGACCGATTCATTGAGCATGGTGAACACACCTACACGTTTCGTTACCGTGCAAACAAAATGCTCGGATTCTTTGACGAACATGATGAGTTGTACTGGAATGTGACAGGATTCGATTGGGCGTTTCCGATCGATAAAGCAACCGCGACGGTGACGCTGGCTTTTGACGTCCCGCGCGGCGCAATTCTTGTCGAAGGCTACACTGGGCCACCGGGGTCGAAACGGCAGGACTACACTCGCCGTATGGATGAAGCAGGCAGCGTGCATTTCAGCGCCAATGACCCTCTATCCGCGGCAAATGGACTGACCATAGTCGTTGGTTGGCCGAAAGGATTTGTTGATGAACCGACCAGGGCGCAACGCATTGGCTGGGTCTTATCGGACAACCGTAACTTGCTGGCCGCAGTTGTCGGACTCGTCTTACTTTTTTCCTATTACATTCCGATCTGGCGCAAGCACGGGAAGGATCCGGAAGAAGGCGTAATCGTTACTCGATACCAGCCACCCGCTGGATTTTCTCCAGCGTCACTGCGTTACATTCGGCAGATGTACTATGACCAAAAGGTCATGACGGCAGCGGTTGTGAATCTTGCGGTAAAGGGCTATCTGCGCATTAATAATAACGACGGCACTCACTCTTTGACGATACTGGACGCGAAAGAACGCCGTCCTGAGCTGGCGCCCGGCGAACAGGAATTACTAGCGGGCATTTTTAAAGATGGCGACGACATAATTCTTGAAAATAAGAATCATGCGGTTTTGGGTGCGGCGTTGAGCGCACACAAGACCTCTCTTCAGGACGACTACAAGAAGAAATATTTCATTACGAATGGTGGACTTAATATTCCGGCGATCATGATTGTAGTGATGTCGACCTTTATTGCACTGAATTCTGGTGCCGGCCCGTCGTTTCTGGTGATTGCCACGATCATCGCGATGTTTCTAACGATGGTTTTCTTTGCAATTATCATGAAACGGCCGACGATGCGAGGGCGCAAACTGCTCGATGAGATGTTGGGCTTCAAAGACTATTTAGAGATCGCGGAGAAGGACGAGCTTAATCTGAGAAACCCGCCTGAGAAAACACCACAGCTGTTCGAGGAGTTGCTGCCGTTCGCGCTGGCGTTGGGCGTGGATCAACAATGGTCCGAGCGTTTCGCGGCCGTGCTGGCGTCAATTCGAGATCCGGGCGGTGACGGCTACCGTCCGGCCTGGTACTACGGTACGTGGAATAGTCACCGGCTTTCTGAAACGACGGGCAAAATTGGCAGTGGATTAAATTCTGCACTCGGTTCGTCAGTTGTCGCGCCTGGATCATCTTCCGGTGGTGGTGGCGGTGGTTTTTCCGGTGGTGGTGGCGGCGGCGGCGGTGGTGGCGGGTGGTAACGACGAGTCTCACGCCAGGGTTACAATGACCATTTTCAACGGACGGACAATTTACGAATGAACCCGAATATCCATCGCCTGCGACCAACCCGGCCGGACGCGATTCCCAATATTATCTTCGCTTTACTAATCATCAACGGACTGGTATTCGCTTTACAACAGTTCGCCCCGAGCGTGATGCTGAAGTGGTTCGCGTTATGGCCTGTCCAGTCCGCCTATTTCATGCCCTGGCAAATTGTGACCTACGGTTTCATGCACAGCCAAACGACGTTGATGCATATCATCTTCAATATGCTGATGCTGTGGATGTTCGGGCGCGATCTCGAGCGCCTGATGGGGCCGCAACGATTCCTTACGTATTACATGACCTGTGTAATAGGCGCGGGCATAGTGCAGTTATTGGTCGGTGTGTATCAGGGCGGTGGTGTTCCGACCTTGGGCGCGTCAGGCGGTGTGTTCGGAATTCTGCTTGCCTACGGCATGCATTTCCCGAACAGAACACTCATGCTGATTTTCCCCCCGATTCCGATGAAGGCGAAGTATTTCGTCATCATGCTGGGCTTGTTCGAATTGACTATCGGTTTGAGCGGTGTCAGGAACGGCATCGCGAACTTTGCGCATCTCGGTGGCATGCTCTTCGGCTTCATGCTGATTCGCCACTGGGCTCGTGGTCGTGTGCGTTAGGCCATGAACAGTCTGGGCGTACTGGTATTGGCAACAGCGGTCCTCGTGATGATTCCGGGGCCGAATGTCGCACTCATTGTTGCCAACAGCCTGCGCTACGGCATACGCATGGGGGTGATGACGGTCGTGGGCACGACGGCAGGTGTCGCTGCCCAGCTCGCCCTGGTGGTTATTGGGCTGGCGGCGGTGGTTGAATTTGCGGCACATACGCTGGTCTGGATCCGGTGGGCAGGCGTTGTCTATCTTGTCTGGCTCGGGATTCGCATGTGGCGCGAGCCAGTAGCCGAAAGCCAGGCAGTAGAGGCGGCACCGGCGATGTTCTGTCGTGGCTGCTTGCTCGCCGTGCTCAACCCCAAGATACTACTGTTCAATGCGGCTTTTGTGCCGCAGTTCGTCGGTGATGGATCGACAGCACAATTTGCACTGGTTGCAACGGTTTTTGTTGGCGTCCTGTTCGTGGGTGATGTGCTTTGGGCGCTGTTCGCGAACTCGGCCAGGCAGCTGCTCAGGCGCAACGCTCTGTGGCGAAATCGCATCACGGGTATTTTTCTTGCAGCAGCAGGCATTGGACTCGCGTTCTCTCGTCGTTAAAACGCAACGAACGTTGGTGCTGGCGCATCTAACTGACATCTTTTCCAGGGGATTATCATGACCATCAAACGTAGAGACTTCCTCAGCACGGTCGCGGCGGGCAGCGCCGTCGTTACGATGCCGGGATTTCTGGCCGGTTGCGGCGTACAAAGCGCGAGGGCCATTGCCCGCCAAGCACCGCAAAATCCGTTCATGGAATGGTTTGGTGTCGATCAGGCGACGGTAGCGCGCGTCATGTCTGAACTGACTGCCAGGGGCGCTGATGCGGCAGATGTGTACTTCCAGCACTCGCGCAGCAACAGGCTGACGCTTGAAGACGGCATCGTCAGCAGCGCTAATTCCGGCATTCAGCAAGGTGTCGGCCTGCGCGTGGTCATTGGCGAGCAAACAGGCTATGCGTTTACCGAGGATCTGACCTTGCCGTCGATGCTTGCCGCTGCGCGCACCGCTTCGGCAATTGCGTCGCGCAGCCGGGTGGTCGGGCCACAGTCATTCAATCCGTCCTCCAGCGGCGACTTGTATACGACGATAGTGCCGTGGGCCGATGTCGGTATCGACCAGAAGCTGCCGATCCTGAAAAGGGTAGAGGCGAAGGCGAAGGTCAGGGATCCAGCGATCGAGAAAGTCGCGGTTTATTGGTCCGATGGTGACGATCGCATCATGATCGCGACCCTCGATGGCAAGTTGGTATTGGACCAGCGCCCCATGACACGTCTGACCGTCGTCGTGACAGCGAAAAAGGGTGACGAGACCCAGACCGGGTATTCCAACATCGCAGCACGTGAGGAGTTCTCCTGGTACACCGAGGAGCGGCTCAGCAAGATGGTCGACGAAGCTGTTGATCGTACTCTGATTCAATTCGAGGCAACGCGGCCGCCGGCGGGCGAAATGCCAGTCATCCTGGCGGCCGGTGCTAGCGGCATCTTATTGCACGAGGCCATCGGTCATGGCATGGAGGCCGACTTCAATCGCAAGGGCACGAGCATCTATTCCGACATGATGGGCAAGAAGGTTGCCGAGTCTTTTGTCACCATAGTGGACCAGGCGAATATCCCGCGCGAGCGAGGGGCGCTGAATTACGACGACGAGGGCAACAAGGCAGGGCGAACCGTCATGGTTGAGAACGGTATCCTGAGGTCTTACCTGCACGATCAGATCAGCGCACGGCAATACGATTTGCAACCGACAGGGTCAGGGCGGCGCGAGTCCTACCGATTCGCGCCGATGCCACGCATGACCTGCACATTTATGGAGGACGGACCGCATACGAAAGACGAGATCATCGCGGCAGTCGACCATGGAATCATTTGTGAGACCTATACCAATGGGCAGGTGCAAATTGGCGCAGGCGACTACACGTTCTACGTGAAGAACGGCTGGCTGGTAGAGAAGGGTAAGGTCACGGCACCGATTAAGGACGTGAATATTATTGGCAACGGACCTGAATCGCTCAAGCGGATCACGATGGTCGCGAATGATGCCCGCCTTGATACCGGTGGCTGGACGTGTGGCAAAAACGGCCAGAGAGTGCCTGTCTCGCAGGGTATTCCAACTGTGCTTGTCTCCAAGATGACCGTGGGAGGCGAAAATGTTGGGTAATTTGAAAAGTTTGGCGCAGCAGGTCGTGGATCTCGCCAAGGGGGCCGGTGCCAGTGACGTTTGGGCCACGGTGAGCAATAGTCGCGACGTCGAATTCGAATTTCGCGATGGTGCGCTGGAAAAAGTGAAAGATACGACCGCGCGCGGGCTCAATATCAAGGTCTTCTCCAATGGTCGTTATTCAACACACCAGACGACGGACCTGAACATGGATCGCCTCGCAGGTTTTGTGGCTGAGGCAGTTGCTATCACGCGGGCGTTGGAACCAGACGAGTTTCGCCAGATAACTCCGCAAGAATTGTTCAAAAACAGGCCCAGCGATGATCTCGACCTGGTGGATACGCATGTTGGTGAATTGAGTCGTGAGCAACGCATGGCATGGTGTCGCGAAATGGACGCAGTGGCGACAAGCCATGAGCGCGTTATTTCTGCCACGACCGGCGTTTACGATGGCACGAGCCGGTCCGCATCGGCCAGCAGTAATGGCTTCGTGGGCAGCAGCGAGTCAACGTATTGCTGGTACGGCTCGAAGATTACGTTGAAGGACAAGGGCGATCGCAGGGCGTCGGACGGATTTTTTGCCGGTGGTGCTCATGTTGAGAATTTGCCACCTGCTGATGTGGTCGCTCGCACAGCATTGGAACGAGCTCTGGCGCGACTCGATGCCGAGAAAGGGCCGACGCTCAAGACAACAATGGTGGTTGACGCACGTAGCGCCGCTTCCCTGATTGGCCGACTGCTGCAGCCAGCGAGCGCGCGTCGGGTGCAGCAAGGTCAGTCGTACTGGGCACCGCTGATCGGGAAGAAAGCTTTCAGTGACAAACTAAGCATCGTCGACGATCCGCTCATTCAGCGCGGACTGAATTCCCGGCTCTATGATGGCGAAGGAATTTCGGCCAGGGTGATACCGATCATTGAAGAAGGTGTGATCAGCAATATATACGTCGATACCTATTACGGCCGCAAAGCGAACATGACGCCAACCACGGGCTCATCGTCGAACAGACGTATTGGCACGGGTGACAAGTCGCTGGAAGAGTTGCTTGGCGCTGTTGGCGAGGGTGTTTACGTGACGTCGTGGCTGGGCGGCAATGCGGATAACACGACGGGTGATTTCTCACTCGGGTTGCGTGGCCACATGATTGAGAACGGTCAGATTGGCCGGCCGGTCAGCGAAATGAATGTCACGGGCAATTTACGTGATTTGTTCAGTCGCCTGGAGATGGTGGGCAACGACGTTTACCCGTATTCGTCAACGCTGTCGCCGTCGCTGGTGTTCGCCGACGTCGATTTTTCGGGCGTCTAAGCCGAAAGGCCGCCGTCGATCGGAACGGTGGTTCCGGTGATGTGGCTAGCCGCATCGCTGGCGAGAAATAGCACAAGTGCGGCGATTTCTTCCGGCGTCGCGATGCGTCCGTTAGGGCTATGGTCTGCAATCTGCTGCAGTAACTCATCGACGTCATTGTCTGCATCCTCTGCGGCCGCGGCCAGCATAGGTGTATCGACGCCGCCCGGGCAGACGGCGTTTACACGAACACCTCCAATTGCCGCGTCCTTCGCCATTGCCTTGGTGAGCATGTTGAGGGCTCCCTTGCTGGTGCAATACGCGACTGCTCGTTGACCGGCCTGCAGACCCCAGTTTGATGACATATTAACGATACTGCCCCGGCTCTTTTGCAAGTGTGGAAGCGCTGCGCGGCTCAGGTAGAATGGCACGTCGAGATTGATCGCCATGGTATCGCGCCAGTCATCGTCGCTGGTTTCGACGGCGTCGCCGCGCAGCAGAATACCGGCGCAATTCACAAGACAATCAAGACGCCCGAATTCATCGATCGTGTCGGCGACGAGCTCGTCGCATTCCTCAGACTCCCTGAGCTCGCCTGACCAGATGGCCAGGCTGTCCGACACCTCCGCGACCTCTTCCAGGCGACCTTCATCGCGGCCGGCAGCCATGACTTCCCAGCCCGCATCGGCAAAGCTGATGGCGATGGCAGCGCCAATACCCGAACTGGCACCAGTAACTAAGGCTACGCTCATTATCTTCCCCGGCGAGCTATATCGTGTTATCCAGTGTATCCCATGACGTCAATCGATATGAACGCGGATCTCGGTGAGGGCGATCCCTGCGACGCCGAATTACTGACGATAGTCAGTAGCTGCAACATCGCTTGCGGAGGGCATGCGGGCGATGAGTCGAGTATGCGCACGACAATCGTTGCCGCCATCGCGAACGATGTGGCCGTCGGTGCCCACCCCTCTTATCCGGACCGGGAAGGATTTGGCCGTAACAGTCGCTTTCTCGACGGGCCAGAGTTGTTGTCGTCGCTTGTTGAACAGATTTCCGCCCTACGTGAAATTGGCGCGCAGGAGGGCGTGACGATTTCGCATGTGAAACCGCATGGTGCGTTGTACAACGATGCGGTCAGCAACAGTGCGCTCGCGGATACCGTGGTCGAAGCGAGCAGAGAAGCGGTGCCAGGTGCGGCGTTCGTGGGAGCGCCAGGCAGCGAGCTTGAGAAAGCAGCGGCCCGCCAAGCTTTGCGCTTCGTTGCCGAAGCGTTCGTCGATCGCGCGTATCTGGACAATGGACAACTGGTGCCGAGGTCTGAGGCGGGCTCCGTCCATGACAGCATCGAGACAATTGCAGCACAGGCTGTCTCACTGGCGTTGCATCAGAAAGTGAAAACGCACAGCGGTGCGATCATCAACGTGGTGGCCGAGACTTTGTGTATCCACGGCGACACAGCAGGCGCAGCAGATGCCGCTCGAGCAGTCCGAGAGGCATTGGAACAACGAGGAGTGAACGTTCGTGCTGTCTGCAGGGGATGATCTGATCAGCATATCCGTTGCGAATCCCCGCGAGGCGCAGGACCTTGCGCTACGGCTGCGAGAATCTCAGGCGTATCTTGAAGTGGTGGCCGGGCTTGACTCTGTTGTCGTGCAGTTCGACATCGCAAGCAAAGACCGGAATGAGATGGAAAAACAAATCGCCGAAGTTATGGCGCTGCCCGGCAGTACGCGGGCAACTGCGCAACCAGTCGTGGAAATCCCGGTGTGTTATGGCGGGGAGGCGGGGCCGGACCTTGCAGATGTCTGCGAGCAACTCGGTGTGACGCAAGAGGAATTCATCGCGCTGCATTCGGGGCGCGAATACCAGGTGGACCTGGTTGGTTTTACGCCCGGGTTTGCCTATATCGGCGGGTTGGATAAACAACTCAATGTGTCGCGGCGGCAAGAACCGCGGGTATGTGTGCCTGCGGGATCTGTCGGCATCGCGGGCGGCATGACCGGGCTGTATGCGTTGCAGGGGCCGGGAGGCTGGCCGCTGATCGGCCGGACGTCCTTTATCCTCTTCGACGCAGCTGCAGATAATCCGTTTGTGCTCGTCCCTGGTTCGAAAGTCGTATTCGTCCCAGTGGCGGCGATGTGACGATTCAAGTACTGAATCCGGGCTTGCAGACCACGATTCAGGCGACGCCTCGAATCGGCATGCGTCATCTCGGCGTGCCTGCGAGCGGGGCGGCGGACCCGTTGTCGATGGCGCTGGCGAACAGGCTTGTTGGCAACGATCTGTTGGCGCCTGCGCTTGAAGTCCTGCTGGCAGGAATGAGTTTTCGCGCTGAAGTGATGATGCAAATAGCCATTACGGGCGCGACGGCCAGTTGCACGGTGAATGGCGAAACCGCACAACTGTATGCGACTCTGCAACTGGCGCCCGAGGACGAGGTACATATTGGGCCCGCAGAAAAGGGCGCTCGAAGCTACGTCGCGTTCGCAGGCGGACTGCTGGCAGACGACACGCTGGGATCGCGATCAACTTACCTGCCGGCGGGATTTGCCGGGTTCGAGGGCCGGGCATTGCAGAAGGGCGACCAGCTCAATCTTGCCGAGGCGGACCATACTGTAGAAATGTTGCAGACCCCTGCGGAGTTTCGACCTCCCATGACAGACTCATGGACGATCAGAGCCGGGCGTGCGTCTGAAACGGGATTGCTCCAGGATGCAGATCAGCTTTTTGCAGCCAGATTTACGATTGGCAATCGCAGTGACCGTATGGGCCTTAGATTGGAGGGAGCGAAGTTCGACATTCGTTCGGACGGGCGCATGCCCAGCGCGCCGGTATTTCCCGGGACGATTCAATGCCCCGAAGATGGTGAGTTATTCGTGCTCGCGGTGGATGCCGGGACGACAGGTGGATATCCACGCGTTGCGAAGGTTGCGCGACTGGATCTGCACGTACTTGGCCAACTGCGGCCGGGTAATCAGCTGATGTTAATCGAGCGCACGGATGCTGACGCCGAATCCGAGCTACGCGAAAAGCAGCAGTATTGGAATGCCTGGTTGCCAGGCGTCGAACGAATCATTTAGTCGTCCTCGGCATTTAGTTCAGGATCTAAGTCCCAATGCAAAACCGCCAGAATCGGATCTTGGAACTAGCCACCAACTGCCACAGGATCGCCGTCATCGAGGTTTTTTTATTGATTGCCCCAACGGGGCGAAAGTCAATTTTTGAAAAGTGGTGGGCCCGCCAGGACTCGAACCTGGGACCAAGGGATTCACTTTACCCATCCGTTTCTGAATGGAGCGGACTATCTCATCACCCTCAACCGAATTGTTAGGGGCGGGACGCTCTAGCCTGTAATCAAGGACACTGAAGTCCTCAGGTAGTCTCTGCACCTTCCGCGAGTGTACTCGCGGCTTGGCTCAGGATTGCCATCAGCCGAACTGCTAAGGTTTCCCTGAATTCATCCCGTTCATTTTGTGCCTTTCGGCACAAACGCACCATTTGTGATGAGTCCCCTGCTCTAACCAACTGAGCTACAGGCCCACGTAAGGTGCGGCATTCTAGCAGAAAAACCAGCGAAGTAGCGACGAGAAAACAGGCAGCGAAAGTA
>Ga0209988_10003513_pt1 | contig 10367 bp, 8 predicted proteins | sample N075metaG_FD_183115 | JGI IMG/M metagenome (GOLD analysis project Ga0209988, IMG submission 183115) | Deep subsurface microbial communities from Kermadec Trench to uncover new lineages of life (NeLLi) - N075 metaG (SPAdes) (version 2) | ecosystem: Environmental > Aquatic > Marine > Ocean trench... | reverse complement strand
TCCAGGAAGTAACGGCGATTGCGGAAAAAGCCAAGAAGCAAGGCGCTTGGATGCACACTGATGCGGTGCAAGCTTTTGGGAAAATTCCAGTTAGTTTTTCCTCTCTGAAGGTACATGCCATGACATTATCCTCCCATAAGATATGTGGACCTAAAGGTGCTGCAGCGTTGATTGTGGACAAACAGCTAATACTAAAACCTCTAATTTTTGGTGGTGGCCATGAGAATGGATTGCGCTCAGGCACCGAAAATGTACCTGCCATAGTGGGCTTCGGCGTAGCCTGTGAATTGTCTAAAATCCGAATGGAAGAAACGACTGCACGTATTACAGCAATGCGTTTATTCCTGGAGCAAAGACTGCTCGAAATGGGTGCTGTTATTTTTGGTTTGCATGCGCTCCGTTTACCCAATACCTGTTATTTTTCGCTGCCAGATATTGAGGGTGAAACTTTGGTCTCACGTCTCGAAAAGGAAGGCTTTGCGATTGCTAGCGGCGCTGCCTGCTCGAGTGTAACCCCTGGTCAAAGTCACGTACTGGATGCTATGGGAGTCGAACCGATGCTGGCACGTTGTGCGGTACGTATTAGTATAGGGAGAGACAACACACAGGAACAACTTAATAACTTTCTTAAAGCACTAAATATCATAGTCAAAGAGTTGAGGCTTATGAGTTCTGTGATGGTTTAAGAACCAAAGGATTCTATTTACCAGTTAATCAGATAGATTTGAAACAAGGAATGTGAAGGTTTTAAGATTATTACGAACCTTCATTCTATTCTCTGCCTATAGCCAGATAATTGCTGGGATAATGGTTACGACCAATACATACACCAACCACTGTAGGTTATTTCTAGCTAATACGCCAACATAGTGCAGGATGATGATGACTGAGCTTAGCGCGTACATAAGGAACCACATCTTTATCCTCCTGTTTTAAATCTATTTAGATTTTTCCTATACGGTAATCATGTTCAGCATTCTTATAGATTTTCTACAATTATATTTATGATAGCTGAAACTATACCCGTAGGGAAGATACGAATCTTGCTAACAAAATGAAAGCTAATTTGCACTACCTATTGGAGTGGTTATGAATCTTGTCAGCAACAATCTAAATCCATCCTGTCCGGCTATAGCCCAATTTACTTTATTATTAACAAGGGGCCCATTAAAGGCTAACATGCGTTGAGATACTCTCATTACAGGTATTTCCATTGGTCCCACTTCAATACCTAATATGTTCAGATAACTTGCATATTTCTACATAGAATAATCTGGGAGAAAAGAACACACTCTTTGGATTCTCTACTCTAGAAATATATGATAAAGGGGTAACAAATTGGCACAACCTAACTTTCAATATAAAAAACGCCAGAGGGATTTGGCAAAAAAGAAAAAACAAGAAGAAAAAAGACAGCGTAAACTAGACAAAGCAAATACAAAGCCCAATGATAATCTTGAACAATCCTCATGTGTGACAGATACAGATGTTGTGGAAAAGAGTGAATAAACCAGTGTAACTTACGCAAAAATGAAGCATAAGCATATCTATGCTATAACTGAATGAGGCCATAAAGACATCACTGCCTGTATTCTTGAATAAATGATGGAATACGCGTCAATAGTATCCTTACCGACTTTTTGAAGAAAGCACACTCTTCTCCATTGTGTTTCAATACAAAAACTACCTAAATTTCTACTTCTAAAGAATAAATCCAAGCTAGCTCTACTTAGGTAATAAAGAGGTAAGTCATGCCAAAGCGTATTGTATCAATCGTTCTTCAAGATAATTTGGGACACCTAACGCATGCGATTTATGCGCTTCACGCTCTCAGCGTCGTGATGGGAGATTCATTGGGCGGCCAGCGTTTATCATTACGACCTTCCTTACTGGCTGGCCGTCGATCATAGCTGTTATCATCAACTACATAAAGCGAGGTAATGTGTACCGTACATATCTCGATTCCCATTTCGGTTGGCAGATACCTACATTCTGGTATGCGCTGTTGTGGATGACAATCGCTGTAATATTGTTCATGACAGTAATTGGCATCGTATTTGCCTACATTGTCGCGGTTGGTGCTGGTATCTGGATATCCTACCGCATCATTCGTGGCTGGATTGCGCTTAATGAAGGTAGATCTATGCCGATCTAACGGGGAAATTTAGTTTCCCTGTTGCAGTAAATTTATAAGGGGCAAGAATGCCTTTGTTTTGTATAAAGAACACCCGAGGAACAAACGACAGTGGTAACCCAGATTTAATTCCAATAAAAAAGGGCGCACCAGAATTGCTCCACGTGCCCTTTAGGGTGAGGAATATTTATAACAAAGGAACAATTAATAGTGCAACAATGTTCATGATCTTAATAAGCGGGTTAATAGCAGGACCGGCGGTATCCTTATAGGGGTCGCCAACAGTATCACCGGTCACAGCTGCCTTATGTGCTTCAGAGCCCTTGCCACCGAAATGACCATCCTCTATATATTTCTTGGCATTGTCCCAAGCCCCGCCACCTGCAGTCATCGAAATAGCCATAAAAATTCCGGTAATGATGGCACCAATCAACACACCACCCAAGGCTACTGGGCCAAGTACGAGACCAACGATCAGTGGTACTACGACAGGGAGAAGAGAAGGAACAACCATCTCCTTGATAGCCGATTTGGTTAGCATATCCACTGCCTTGGAATAATCTGGCTTAGCTGTACCTTCCATAATACCTTTAATTTCCTTGAACTGACGGCGCACTTCTACCACCACCGAGCCGGCGGCTCGACCAACAGCCTCCATTGCCATTGCAGCAAATAAGTAGGGCACCATGCCGCCTATGAATAAGCCGATAATAACCATGTGGTTGGAAAGATCAAAGGTGACGACCTCGCCACCAGCGGAAAGTGCATGTGTGAAATCAGCGAACAGTACCAGCGCAGCTAGACCGGCAGAGCCGATGGCGTAACCTTTTGTCACCGCTTTTGTGGTATTGCCAACGGCATCCAGAGGATCGGTGATATCACGAACTTCTTTTGGCAAATCGGCCATTTGTGCTATACCACCGGCGTTGTCGGTAATCGGTCCATAAGCGTCAAGCGCTACGATAATACCGGCCATGGACAGCATCGAAGTTGCAGCAATAGCTATGCCATATAAGCCTGCCAGTTCATGTGCACACCAGATCGACAGACACACGGCCATCACTGGAGCAGCAGTAGATTTCATTGAGACCCCTAGGCCAGCGATGACGTTGGTTCCGTGGCCCGTGGTGGATGCCTCAGCGATATGTTGAACTGGCTTGAATTCAGTGGATGTGTAATACTCAGTAATCCAAACCATTGCTGCGGTCAGCACTAGACCGACCAACCCAGCAAGATACAATTTCATCGATGAAATTAACTTGCCTTCAATTACTACGCCATCACCCATCATCATAGTTGTAATGGGGTAATAGGCAATTGCAGCCAAAAAACCTGCAACGGCTAACCCACGGTAAAGCGCGTTCATGATTTTTCCATCTTCGCGCACCTTAACAAAATAGCAACCTATGATTGAAGCAATAATTGAGCATCCGCCCAGAACCAGCGGATAGAGAACTACATTTGGATCAGCATCAGCGATCAACAATCCACCCAGTAGCATAGTAGCAACAATAGTCACAGCGTAGGTTTCAAACAAGTCAGCAGCCATGCCAGCACAATCACCCACGTTGTCACCCACGTTATCGGCAATTACTGCAGGGTTGCGAGGGTCGTCCTCAGGAATACCGAGCTCAACTTTACCAACCAAATCGGCGCCTACGTCGGCGCCCTTGGTAAAGATACCACCACCAAGGCGGGCAAAAATGGAAATTAACGAACTACCAAAAGCCAATCCTACTAAGGCGTGAGTGGCATTTGATGAAGTGGTGCCTAAGCCAACAGTGAGAAATGCATAGTACCCTGCTACCCCCAGAAGACCTAGACCGACAACCAACATACCAGTCACTGCACCGCCCCTGAACGCTACATCCAGTGCCGGACCGAGACCTTCCCTGGCCGCTTCGGCGGTACGCGAATTGGCGCGGACCGACACGTTCATACCGATATAACCGGCAAGACCCGACAAGAGAGCACCAAGAGCAAAACCAACAGCGGTCTGCCAGCCCAAGGTGAAAAAAATGGCCACCATCAAAATTGCACCAACAATTCCTATGGTTGAATATTGCCGATTCAGGTAAGCAGAAGCCCCCTGCTGAATTGCTGTGGAAATCTCGCGCATGCGTTCGTTCCCACTTGGCAAGGACAGAATCCATTTAATCGATAACGCCCCATACAAGAGCGCTACCATCGCGCAACCAATTGCGATGATTAAACCAGTACCCATTTGAATCTCCAATTAAAGTCAGACCGTCTGTAAATGCATGCGAGATATCGGCCTAGTAATTCCACATTAGGGAATTTACCTGTAAATCAAATCTTAAACTTACCCAGTTTCCTCTTAACTCCTATATTCTTAAGTCGCACATAGTTAGGCAAACCATCCTTATAGGGTGGGTAATCCTCTCCCTTGATGAGCGGCACTAGGTACTCACGGCATTTTTCTGTGATACCAAAACCGTCTTTACTAATGAAATTACTGGGCATCATTTTTTCTACGTTAGCAACTCTGGAAAGTTGAGCCATTCCAACCCTCCATTTGTATGGCTTGTTAGACAGACGATCTATCGTAGGCATCACTGCATTATGTCCCTTGATGGCAAATTCTACAGCAGCTTTGCCCATAGCATATGCCTGTTCCACGTCGGTTTTGGATGCAATGTGACGAGCTGAGCGCTGTAAATAATCCGCCACACCCCAATGGTATTTTAGTCCCAAACCATCCTTTATAATATTTGCAACTACCGGTGCAACCCCGCCCAATTGCGCATGACCAAAAGCGTCGCGCAATCCTTGATCGGAGAGAAATTTTCCATCCGCACCCTTGACGCCTTCTGAGACCACTACTGAGCAGTAACCAAATTTCTTGACGAGACCATTCACCCTAGCAAGAAATTTTGTCCTGTCAAAAACGATTTCCGGAAACAAAATGACAATAGGGATTTCACAATCCTTGCTTGATGCTAGGCCCCCTGCTGCCGCAATCCACCCGGAATGGCGCCCCATTACTTCCAAGACAAATACCTTCGTAGATGTTTTTGACATACTAGTGACGTCAAAACTTGCTTCGCGCATGGACACGGCAATATATTTCGCTACTGAACCAAAACCAGGGCAGCAATCAGTGATAGGCAAATCATTATCCACGGTCTTTGGAATATGAATTGCCTGTATTGGATAACCCAACGTATTGGCTAGCTGTGATACCTTGAGACAGGTGTCAGCGGAATCACCGCCACCGTTATAAAAGAAATAACCAATATTATGGACCTTGAACACTTCAATCAAGCGCTCGTATTCACGCCGATTTTGCTCAAGACTTTTCAGTTTGTAACGACAGGAACCAAATGCACCAGAAGGCGTATGACATAACGCTCTGATGTCGGCGCTAGTGTCCTTACTGGTGTCAATCAAGTCTTCGGTCAGCGCACCAATGATACCGTTCCGGCCGGCATAAATCTTCCCAATCTTTCTCTTATTCTTCCGTGCAGTTTCGATAACACCAGCAGCAGATGCATTGATAACAGCGGTCACTCCTCCGGACTGCGCATAAAATGCATTTCTTGCTGCCATGTTTCTCCCCTAATTATTAAAAACTATTACGGTATTGCCAAAACTCTCGCCAATGCGTCTCTTCCCATAGCTTGCAGTCTCAGTACTGCTGAAATGCAATAAAAAGGACTATGAGGATCCTTTCCTATTATGTGATCATCCGCATTTATCTTAGAAACTAGATACGCAGCAACTTGATTTGAATTCTGAATGTAGTTACCTAAGTACTGTAAAAATATTGTTGCGGATATTCTCAACTAATCCGACGCCATCTATTTTTATGTACTTAGGGGCGCATTTTTCGCCATTAATTGCCCACTTGGAGTAATATTCCACCAATGGTTTGGTTTGTTTATGGTAGATTTCGAGCCGTTTCTTTACAGTTTCTTCCCTATCGTCGTCTCGCTGCATCAGAGGCTCTCCAGTAACATCATCCTTCCCTTCAGTTTTAGGCTTGTTGAATATAACATGATAAGTTCGGCCTGAAGCCGGATGCACTCGACGACCCGTCATACGCTTAACCATTTCCGCATCAGCCACATTGATTTCGATCACATAGTCAATCTGCACGCCAGCAGTTTTCATCGCATCTGCCTGGGGGATAGTACGGGGAAACCCGTCAAATAAAAAACCCTTTGCACAATCCAGCTGTGAAATGCGCTCTTCCACCAGATTAATAATGATATCATCGGAAACCAATACTCCCGTATCCATGATTTTCTTGGCAGCAATTCCCAGCTTAGTGCCCGCATTGACTGCATTTCGCAACATATCTCCGGTAGAAATCTGCGGAATGCCAAAAAGCTCCTTAATGTAGTTGGCCTGTGTGCCTTTTCCTGCACCAGGTCCACCTAATAAAATGATTCGTATGATTATTCTCCGTTTCTAAATAAAATCCCCCGCTGGAATCGGGGGGGAATAAATGCCATTCATTTCTGTAATACCTATGAATTATAACGCAAACTAGCCAGATTCTCGAATTTTTTAAAACTTGTAATACGTACCACCTGCTTATTCTGCTCGCTAACTGTAAAACGTGTATTTTCATGCAAACACTTTCAATTAAAAACTAGGAGGTGCTGATGAAAAACTCATCCGGAATGTGACTAAACTAATGCGGTTCACTCGGATCAAGATACTGCTCATACCTCAAATAAATTAGCCCCAGAGGTTATAGCCAAACTATACTTTCCTTTCCAAAAGATCCCTCCAGACCTGTAATAATACTTATTCGAACCACTTCACGCTAATGATTCAGTAATGATGTGAAAATTATTCCCGTACCATTCCACTAAGAAAGACTTTATCTGATCAAGCAAGATACATTTCTTTGTCCACAATTGCTGTGGATAAGTTTGTGGATACTTTGAATTTATCCTCGTTAAGCCACCCTTTCATAAGGGTATTTCCAAGTTAGATTAATTTTTGAACTTAAATTTTCTTCATGTTAAACAAACAGTTATTTACACAATCAGGATTCATGCGGGTTTTCCCGGTATGATTATGCAATTGTCGTAATAAATGTGGATTACTGTATAAAGTCAAGATAAATTTTTCTCCTGAAAACAGAAGTCTAGCAGCTTTGTTGGTACAGCATAGTATTGGTACCATTACTAATGGTACCAATACTAATTGGTTCTGGCTAAAATCTACCCGCTTGGGTTAACTTCTTGGAACTATGCTTATAAACCATCGTATAAAAGTCTCTGATAATAATTAAAAGACAGATCTAGATTGGAAGACCAGGCTTTATTTTTTGGAAGAAAATTTTTAGAAAATAATTTGGCCGATTCTATCCGCCCAACAAGTCTTTTGCTCTTTTCACGTACAACCGATTACAAGATGAGCATCAAAGCCCAGTCTAGACTCTTAGTAAGAAGCTACCTGTATAAAACAATTGAGTGCCTAGACAATCATGGGTGTGCGGATCTACCGATCACTGGAAGAGAAGGCAATCCTAATATTGCATTATCATTAAAGGTAGTTGTGCTCGCTCTACTACTCCTTTTTGCAAACAAGGGGTCATTTACATTAGTACCAATGCCTTACAACAAGGCAGATTAACGGCTAGGTTCCCCATCAACCCCTAAGACCAGATCAATGCGTCTCTGAATACGCAAGGCTTCATCTTTGTCACCTAATTGTTCTGCACTACGGGCTGCCACACCCAACCATGCGAGAAGCGGACGACGCCAACCTTGGTCGGAGGCGGTCTGAGTAGCAATGGTGACACCATTGGGTGTTAAGCGCCCTATTTGGAATAACACACCTGCAGCAACCAGGCGCGATAGCGGATCCTTAATAGCTCTAAGTGCCCCATCCGCACCAGCAACCACCCCACGATGTTGTGCAGGCAGCAGTGCCGTATTCAAACCTGCCCAGCGCCCTGCAAGGTACTCAGCATAAACTCGTTCTGAGTCAGTAGCATCTTCGGCAAGTATCTGATATAACCCACATTCATTGAACTCTAGGCTAGCCACATGCGCTGCGCAGCGCACTAGTTCAGTACGTGCTAGCAAGTCTATACGCCCTGTACTGGCAATCTCTGCACGTGTTCGGGCAAATTCCATGTCTGCAAGCTTGGAGTTTCCCACTAGATAAGCTGTGACCGAGTCTCTAAGTGCACCATGCGCATTCAGTTGCCAGTCAGGCGGCACGTACCCACCTGCGCACCCGGCGAGCCAGAGCATCACTATAGCAGCCAGCATTCTCATGGTAATTTAAGCTCCGTATCACGAGCTAGGGGCCACTTACGATTGACTTCGTTCACTAAGTGTTCCACCTTACGTAAACTCCTCTCCACGTGTTCTCTTAAAACACCTAGGTCGGCGGTAACTACTTGAGCATTGGAACCAATGGCCTGTACTTGGGTAAGTACGACGTCTACTTCCTTAAGACTTGACCGTACGTCACCCAGAATTGCATTTATCTGAGTAATGGCAACCTGCGACTCATCCATCACTCCGTGAACACCAAAAATTCGTGTATCAGTTTTAGCTAACAAAGTATTGACGTGATCTAGCACGGTGATAATTTTTTTCGCATTAACCTCGCTACCTAATACAACTCCAAGCCCACCATACGGTCCTTTTAGGTTTTGTGTAACGGTCCGTACGTTGTCCAGAGTCGCACTCAGATTGGAATTAGACTTAGTAATATTCTCAAGGTTCTCAAGCAACGAACGCATAGTGTCCACGAGATGTGGAATTTCCGCAGTAGCATCACCAAGCAAGACTGTTCGTACAGCGCCATCTGGCAGCGGCGGATCAGTCAATACACCAGTAAACACACGCAAACGAGTGTCGCCCATCATCCCGCGTTCCATGGTAAAAACGCTACTGGTACGGATCCATTTAGCATCCTTGCGTGCTATGTCAACTACAATGCGAGCTTTTCCATCATCTGAAAGCTCAATGCGACGCACACGCCCCATCGGAAAACCCGAAAATGTCAAGTCCATGCCAACAATCACGCCCTCGGAATCATCCGCAATCAATATCACTTGCTGGGTGTTTTCAAATACTCCACGCGCATACATCACATACGCAAGTGAAGCGCCCACTAACGCCACCATAAAAACCACTAGTGCCAAGGCCTTAAATTCAATATTTGAGGGCGGCACTGGATGCTGCTGGGATCTTGACTGAGATTCGAATTCAGATTGCATACTTTTTGTTTTATCCGTTTTAAATAAACTTAATCGCCAAAGACGCACCTTCGATAAGTACCAGAGCTAAAAATAATCGTACTGTACCTCGCGGAACAGAGCTCAATTCTCCAATAGCCTCATGGCTTGCTTGCAAAGCCGAAGCAATTGGGATCACGGCAACTGCTAGACTGAATAATGCTGTTTTTAGGACAAAGGCAACAGCGACACCTGGATCGAATACACGCCCGACCATGCGCGTGTACTCAGCAAAGCCCCAAGGTGAAAAGCCATAAACGACTGCATAAGCCATCACGAGCGTCACCAAACTGCTCACTGCAGCCAGCGTCACCACCGAGAATGCGATAGCAATCACACGTGGAACAATATCGGTACGCATAGAACTGCCTATCAGTGTTGGACTAATCTCCATATTTGAGCGCAGCACCACAAAAAGAGCGGCCCCGAGTGGAATTAACTCAAGGACCAGTACTCGTACCACTACTTCCAGCGCATATTGAGATAGACCATAACTTAGGGCAGTTACAACAATGATTCGTACCAATACAAGACTGATAAGTGCACACAACGACGTGAACCAGAGCAGCACTTGCCAAGTACTCGTATAGATATTTTTAGCAATAACGGTACGATTTTCCCGATCGTAAATCGAGGGTGACAGAGCCATAACCAAGGTAACGGCACCAAAGTGAATAACCCCCCACCAACTAGTTACCGATCTCACACATACGTTTCCTAGAGTATTGAGTCCGGCAAACGATAAAAATCTTTGTCGCATGGGGCAATGATGCAAATCAAAAAATAGAAAGGTAGATATGACGCCAACACAAGCAATTGAAGAAATATTTTAGATCAAAACAAAGGGTATATTTATTTCTAGGCTTCCCTCACAAAAAAAAGAACATCATGTAATCTATATTCCTTAGTCTGAAAGCATCACATCACTAGCGATGGTGTTATTAAGTTGACTACATCAAGATATCGGTTTTAGCATCTGCTTGGAATGTGGATTGATGC